>Ga0207931_1000589_pt1 | contig 13425 bp, 10 predicted proteins | sample NGESurdeep092012_2_FD_184478 | JGI IMG/M metagenome (GOLD analysis project Ga0207931, IMG submission 184478) | Arctic peat soil microbial communities from Barrow, Alaska - NGEE Surface sample 415-1 deep-092012 (SPAdes) | ecosystem: Environmental > Terrestrial > Soil > Wetlands > Peat ...
GGGCAAGCGACCCGACCCTCCGACACCGCGAGGTTTCCATGAACGCACGTGAGATCCGACCCAACGTCCATCTGCTCGGTGCCATCGACTGGGATCGCCGGCTGTTCGACTCGCTAATCCCGCTGCCGCAAGGCACCAGCTACAACGCCTATCTCGTGCAGGGCAGCGAGAAGACCGTGCTGCTCGACACCGTCGACCCGTCGCAGTGGGAGACGTTGCGCGGCCAACTCGCGGGCGTGCCGCGCATCGACTACGTCGTGCATCATCACGGCGAGCAGGACCACTCCGGCAGCCTGCCGGCGGTGCTCGCGCTGTACCCCGACGCCAAGGTCGTCACCAACGCAAGGTGTAAGGCGGAGCTGATCGATCACCTGCACGTGGCGGAGGAGCGTTTCCAGGTCGTTGAGGACGGGGAAACGCTCTCACTCGGCGACAAGACGCTGCGGTTCATCTTCACGCCCTGGGTGCATTGGCCGGAGACCTTCTGCAGCTACCTCGAGGAGGAGAAGATCCTCTTCAGCTGCGACTTCTTCGGTTCTCACCTGGCGACGACGGACATCTACGCTGGCCATGCCGTAGCGCACGGGCCGGCGAAGCGCTACTACGCCGAGATCATGATGCCGTTCCCGGCCCAGGTGGCGAAGGACGTCGAAAAGGTAACGCAGGTGCCGATCGAGATCATCGCGCCCAGTCATGGGCCGCTCTACGACAAACCCGAGCTGATCATCGAGCGGTACCGTGCGTGGGCGACGGACGAACCGAAGAACATCGTGAGCCTGCCGTTCGTGACGATGCACGAGAGCACGCGGATGATGGTCGACCACCTCACGGGCGCGCTCGCCGCGCGCGGCGTCGCGGTCGAGCGTTTCGACCTCACGACGGTCGACCTCGGCGAGCTGGCGATGTCGCTCGTCGATGCCGCGACGATCGTGATCGGCACACCCACCGTGCTCACCGGGCCGCATCCGCTGGCGGCCTATGCGGCCTTCCTCGCCAACGCGCTCAAGCCGAAGGCGAAGTGGGCGACGGTGATCGGCTCCTACGGCTGGGCCGGCAAGACGGTCGAGAAGCTCGCGGAGATGCTTCCCAATCTCAAAGTCGAGCTTCTCGACCCGGTGCTCTGCAAGGGCATGCCGCGCGACGACGACTACGCGGCGCTGGACGTACTCGCCGGTGCCATCGCCGCGAAGCACGCGGGTCTGGCGAGCCGATAGCAGCGCCGCGCGAAATGTACCCTCGTCCGGCCGCGCGGCCCGCCTGAACGGAGGCGCGTGCTCACCGTCTTCCTCGGGCTTGGCTCGTCGCTTTCGTACGCGATCAGCGACATGCTCTCGCAGCGCGCCAGCCGCGCCGCAGATGTCACGCGTATCGTCTTCTGGGTGCTGCTCGTCGGCGTGATCCTCGTCGTGCCGGTGGCGCTGATCGCGCACGGCTTGCCGCACGGCGACGATCAGTGGCATGCCGCCGGTCTGGCGGCGCTCGCCGGCGTAGGCTACGTCGGCGCCTACTTCTCGCTCCTCGTCGGGCTGCGGCGCGGCGACCTTTCGCTGGTCGCCGCGCTGAGCGCCACCCAGGGCGCCTTCGTCGCGCTCTGGGCGATCCTTGCCGGCGAGCAGATGACGGCGCTCGTCGCCGCGGGCCTCGCCCTGGCGATCGTCGGCGGCACGCTCTCCGCCGTCGAGGGCCGTGCGAAGACGACCGCCGGCGCCAGCTGGGCGCTGCTCTCGGCGGCGCTCTTCGCGGTCGTCGTCGTGCTCTACGACCACGCTCATGCGCTGCCGTCACTCTCGGTCGCCGCCGTGTCGCGGACGACGTCGTTCCTCGCCATCGTCCCCGTGGTCCTCTTTGCCGGGGGTGGAGTGAAGGTGGCGCGCTCACTGCGGCTCACAGTCGCCGAAGCGGGCGCGCTCGAGATCCTCGGCCTCGTGTTTGTCACCGCCTCGGTCGCCGTGGGGCCGCTGGCGATCGCCGGCGTGATGATCTCGCAGTTCGCGACGTTCGCCGTGCTGCTCGGGATGGTGTTCCTGCGCGAACGGCCGCGGCCGCACCAGCTCTTCGGCGTGGCCTGCACGATCGCTGCCGTGAGCGTGCTGGCAGCGCGGTAGCGGCGCGTCGGGCGGCGCGGGCGCCTGCGGCAGCGGCAACGGATTGTCATCCTTGCGCAGTCAGTGGGGTGCGCTTACAGTCGGCGCGGACGGTCGTTCGGCAGCACGGTGAGCCGGCCGCCGTTCTCACAACGACGAAAGGGGCCTCGCATGTTCCGCGTTCTCTCGATGGTACTTGTTCTGGGGCTCACCGCCGCCTTGGTCGCGGGGTGCGGCGGCAGGACGACCCCGGCGACCTCGCCGTCGAGTCCTGCCGGCCCCACGACGACCGCGGCGAGCCCCAGTCCAACCGCCACGCCCGCCGTCGGCTCCAGCCTCACGTACCAGCAGACGCTCGACCTCGCCGACGGTGCCGCCCTGCTCACTCAGTTCTTCGGTCTGATCGATGCCGGGCAGTACGCCGCGGCCGAAAAGATGCTCGCCGGCCCCTCCGTATGGGACAAGGGCGACCTCGAGAGGATCGGGTCGCTGCGCGTCGTCTCGATCACGGCGCTGCGCATCAACCCCGACGGCAGCATGCTGTACTCCACCGACATCCGGCGCACGCCGCAGTCTCAAGCGGGCGGTCCGTACTTTCCCAACTTCGCCACCGTCGCGCGCGATGCACAAGGGAGACTGGTGATCCAGTATCTGGCGACCAGTCCGTAAGGTCGCGGTTGGAGATGTGAGGCGGGAACGGGCGGGGCGCGGGCAGGCGCCCCGCCCGTTCCCGCCTACAGGCTCGCCACCCAGAGCGCCTCGTAGGCGACGACCGCGGCGAAGAGCAGTGCTTGTGGATCTATGCGCCGGCGCCTGGAGGCGCCCTCGGTCAGCGCGTCCTGCACAGGTGCACCAGGTCGGCGTACACGCCGTAGGCGGTCTGCGGCACGAGCGCGCCGAGCTCGGCGACGAACACGTCGCCCATCAGGTCGGTGTGCAGGATGACGCCGAGCGATTCGTCGCCGAGCGAAGCCAGCGGATGGTCGATGGTGAGCTCGCGGGCTTCGAGGCGGCCGTGGACGGGGCCGGCGGGCGTAGCTGGGCCGGCGGGCGCAGCCGGGCCGGCCGTGCCCTCATCGGCCAGCGCGCGCCACACCGTCGTCACGAGACGCAGGCGTTTGCCCTCGGCGCGCGCCTGCCCAATACGTTCGAGCGGTACGTCGCGCAGGCTCTGCCGCTCGATGTCGGCCGGCGTGATCCGCGCGTCCATGGCGACGTTGGCCAGCGCCGCTGCCTTGCAGGCGGCGTCCCAGCCGTCGATATCGTGCGCGGGGTCGGCCTCGGCGTAGCCGTCGGCCTGGGCGTGAGCGAGGGCGTCGGAGAAGCTCACGCCCTCGCTCATCGCGTCGATCATGAAGTTGGTCGTGCTGTTGAAGACGGCCTCGAAACCGAGAAGTTGGCAATCGGGCAGGGTGAGCTCGAGCAGGCTGAACACCGGCAGGCCGTCCATCACGGTGCTCTCGAAGCGGATGCGGCGGCCGGTGTCGCGCGCGAGCTCGGCGATGCGCGGCCAGCTCCAGGCGATCGGCCCCTTGTTGGCGGTGACCACGTCCATGCCGAGCGCGAAGGCGGACTCGATGTGGGCGGTGGCGACCGGAGCGCCGTTGCTCTCCATCACCGTGAGCTCGACGAGCACGTCGGCGCGCGCGGCGGCAAGCAAGTCGGCGGCCGGGCGCGCCGGGTCGGGGAGCGTTGGGCGGAAGGAAGCGGCGGCGACGGGGGCGTCGGCCGCCGAGACAGGCGTGCCGCTTGCCGGGCCGAGGCCGGCCGCCTCCAGTACCGCGCCGCCGCTCATCCCATCTGGCGCGAGCAGGCTGCCGTGGCGCGTGCCGACGGCAGTGACGAGCACGCGCAGGCCATGGCCGTCGGCGAGCGCGCGCTCCTGGCGCGCGAGCAGCGCGCAGAATTCGCGCGCCACATTGCCGAAACCGAGCAGGCACAGACGCACGGTGCGCAGGGAGCCCGGGTCAGGTGGGGCGGCGATGCCAGGAGATGCGTCGTGCATCGGTGAGTCGGGCGGTGCGGGCATCGGTGGGTCCGGCGAAGCGGGCATAGAGGGTCGCGATGTCTTGGACATGGACGGGCGCGTCATCGGGCGGTCAGTGGATCGCCTTGGCGATCTCGCCGACCGCGGCGATGACGCGCTCCACCTCCTCGGCGCTGTTGTAGGGCGCGAGGCCGACGCGCACGAGGCCGCCGCGCTCGAGCAGGCCGAGCTTGTCGACAAGGCGGAGCGCGAAGAAGTGGCCGTCCCACACGAAAAGTCCGCGCTCGCCGAGTGCGCGCGCCACCTCGGGCGCGGTGAAGCAGTCAAGCGTGAACGAGACGGTCGACGTGCGGGGGCTGCCGGCGGGTGGGCCGTAAACTGTGACGCCGCGGATCTCGGAGAGGCCCTCGATGAGGCGCGCTGCCAGCGGCTGCTCGTGCGCGTCGGCGGCGCGCATGCCGGTGACGATGTGGCGGCGGCGGGCGTCGGTGGCGCGCCCGGCTTCGCCCCCGGCGCCGCGCCCGGCCTCGCCCCCGGCGCCGTCGTGCCGCCGCCCGAGATCGGCGATGAACTCGATCGCGGCGATCGTGCCGGCCATGCCCTCGTGATTGAGCGTGCCCGTCTCGAAGCGGAACGGCAGCTCGTCCTCCTGCGTGATCAGTTTGAGCGGGCGGAGACGCTCGAGCACACGTCGCCGGCCGTACATGAGGCCGACGTGCGGCCCGAAGACCTTGTACATGGAGCAGAGCAGGAAGTCGCAGTCGAGGGCGCGCACGTCGATGGGACCGTGCAGCGCCCAGTGGACGGCGTCGACGACGGTGAGCGCGTCGACCTGTTTGGCGGCGCGCACGACGCGGGCGACGTCGTTGACCGTGCCCACGGCGTTGGAGGCGTAGCCCACCGCCACGACCTTGGTGCGCTCGCCGATGAGCGCTTCGAGCGCGTCGTAGTCGAGCGTGCAGGTGGCGGGGTCGACGGGCGCCTCGCGCACGACCACGCCACGCTCGGCGAGGTGCAGCCAGGGGCCGCGGTTGGCCTCGTGGTCGAGCTCGGTGATGACGATCTCGTCGCCGGGTCGCAGGTCGCGCATGATGGTCTGCGCGAGCAGCAGGGTCAGCGTCGTCATGTTGGCGCCGAAGGCGACCTCCGGGGCGGAGCAGCCGAGGAGGTCGGCGACCGCCGCGTGCGCCTGCTCGAGCAGGCGGTCGCTCTCTTCGCTGGTGACGAACTGCCCGTGCACGTTGGCGTTGGTGTCGACCAGGTACCGTGTGATCGCGTCGAGCACGCACTGCGGCGTCTGTGTGCCGCCCGGGCTGTCGAGGTACGCAGCCGGGCGGCCGCTGACGGTGCGGCGCAGAGCCGGGAACTGTTTGCGCACGTAGACGAGGTCGAATCGGTCGGCCATAGGCGGCTAGTCTATCGCAACGATTCCGAGGCGGACATGAGCTAGAGTAGGGCCGATGGCAGGAGCTCGCGACAGCACGCGCACACGACCGGCGCAGGGCGCCAAGAAGCTGCAGCATGCCTTCCCCGTGATCGCCTTCGACTGGGACGGCACCGCGGTCGAGGACCGTCATGCCGACGCCACGCTGGTGCGCAGTCGCATCGAGCGGCTCTGCGCGCTCGGCGTCGACATCGCCGTCGTCAGCGGCACCAACGTCGTCAATGTCGATGGTCAGCTGCGCGCCCGGCCGGGAGTCGAAGGGCGCCTGTTCCTGTTGCTCTCGCGCGGCTCCGAAGTGTACGTGGTCGGCCCGTCCGGGCCGCGCCTGCTCGAGCGCCGCCAGGCGACGCCCGACGAGGACGCCAAGCTCACGGCGGCGGCCGAGGCCGTGCGCGATCATCTGGCCGCGCACGGCCTCGCCGTCGACATCGTCTACAACCGGCTCAACCGGCGAAAGGTCGACCTCATCCCCGAGTGGGTCGACCCGCCCAAGTCGGAGATCGACAAGCTGCAGGAGGCGACCGACGCGCGCCTCGCCAAGGCGGGCCTCAAGGGCGTCGGTGAGGCGATCGACCTGGCGCGCGACCTCTGCCACCAGGTCGGCCTCGCCCACCCCGCGATCACCAGCGACGTGAAGAACGTCGAGATCGGCCTCACCGACAAGGCCGACAGCATGCGTTACATCCTCAGCTACCTGCTGCGCGACCGCGGCCGCGACGCCGTCGACATGGTCGTGCTCGGCGACGAATTCGGGCCGATCGGCGACAGCGAGGGCAGCGACTATCGCACCCTGATCCCGGAGCTTCGTAAGTCGGTCTTCGCTTCGGTGGGTGTGGAGCCCAACGGCACGCCGCCGCAAGTCATCCACATCGGCGGCGGCCCCGACGAGTTCCGGCGCTTCCTCGACGACCAGATCACGATGCGCGAGCACGTCGCCGTGGAGAGCTTCCCGAGACCGATTGACGACGAATCGTGGCTCTTCAAGGTCGACGGCTTCGACCCCTTCCGCGAGCGCGAGGTCGAGACGTGGATGACGATCGCCAACGGCGAGACGGGTACGCGCGGCTCGATCGAGGAAGGCTCCGCCGTGTCGACGCCGGCCACGCTCGTGGCCGGCGTGTTCGGCGACGGCACCGGCGACCCGGTCTTTCGCCAGCCGGTGCCGGCGCCCGACTGGACCTGCCTGCGCCTTCTCGTCGATGGCGCCCAACTGACGCTCGCCAACGGCGAGATCATCCGTCATCGGCGCGTGCTCGACATGCGCCAGGGCGTCGTCTTTCGCGACTGGCTGCAGCGCGACCGCACGGGGCGCACGGTGAGCGTGCGCACGGCGCGCTTCGCGTCGCTCGACGACCGGGCGCTCGTCGCCGTGCGCGCCGAGGCGGTGCCGCTCGATTTTGGCGGGCGTGTCATCTGGGAGGGCGCCGTCGGTGTGAGCTACGCCGGCGGCCCCACGCGCGAGACGAGTTTCCAGTCGATGGACACGCCGGGCTTCATCGTGCGCACCAGGGGGCGCAACGGCGGCGGGCACGTGCTCGCCGTGTCGACGGCGCCCGCCGCCGGCTCGCCGATCGCGCGCCACCTCGAGCAATCGCGCGACATCATCGGCGGGCGCCTCGAGCAAGGCGACCCGGCGACCGTCGACCGCCTCGCGGCGATCGTCTCGGGGCGCGCCGGGGTGCCGTCCACGGATGTCGCCCGGCGCGCCCTCGCGCGTGCCCAGAGCACAGGCTATGAGGAGATGCTGCGCCGTCACCGCGAGGCCTGGCGGCGTCGCTGGGATGACGCCGACATCGTCATCCGCGGCGACGCCGCCTCGCAGCTCGCGGTGCGCTTCGCGATCTACCACATGATCAGCAGCGGCCACCCGACCAAGGACACCGTGTCGATCGGTGCCCGCGGCCTCAGCGGCATGTCGTACTTCCTGCACGTGTTCTGGGACACCGACATCTTCGTGCTACCGTTCTTCATCTACTCGCACCCGCAAACGGCGCGCACGCTGCTCGCGTACCGCTATCGCAACCTCGACGGGGCGCGCCAGAAGGCGCGCCAGATGGGCCACGGCGGCGCTCTCTTCCCGTGGGAGTCGGCCGACCACGGCGTCGAGACCACGCCACCGTATGGTTTCGGCCCCGACGGCGAGATGGTGCCGATCATCTCCGGGCTGCTCGAGCATCACATCTCGGCCGACGTGGCCTGGGCGGTGTGGGAGTACTGGAAGGTGACCGGCGACGACGAGTTCATGACCACGATGGGCGCCGAGATCCTGCTCGAGACGGCGCGCTTCTGGGTATCGCGAACGGCCCCCGACGACCAGCAGCGCTACCACATTCACACCGTCGTCGGGCCGGACGAGTACCACGAAGGCGTCGATGACAACGCCTACACCAATGTGCTCGCGCGCTGGAACATCCGCGCGGCGATGAAGGCGCTCGACTGGCTGCAGCGCTTCCATCCCGAGGCGGCGACCGCGCTTACCGACCGCCTCGGTCTCACCGTCACCGAGCTCTTCGCCTGGCGCACGGTCGCCGATCACCTCGTCGACGGGTTCGATCCCGAGACGAAGCTCTTCGAGCAGTTCGCCGGCTTCTATCAGATGGCCGACGTGGAGCCGTCGGCGATCACGCCGCGGCCGGTGGCCGCGGACCTGCTGCTCGGCCGCGACGTGACGCTGAATTCGAAGGTGGTCAAACAGGCGGACGCGGTGATGCTCTGCTACCTGCTGCCGGATGAGATCGACGACAGCGTGGCGCGCGCCAACTACGACTACTACGAGCCGATCACCAGCCACGGCAGCTCGCTCTCTCCCGGCATCCACTCCGCGATGGCGGCGCGTCTCGGGCTGGTCGACGAGGCGCTCGAGACGTTCGCGATGGCCTGCGCGATCGACCTCGCCGACAACATGGGCAACGCCGCCCGTGGCCTGCACATGGCCACCATGGGTGGCATCTGGCAGGCCACGGTGATGGGTTTCGGCGGCGTCCGCCGCCGCGGCGAGGCGCTCGTCGTCGACCCGCACCTGCCGGCGGCGTGGGAGGGGCTGCGCATCCCGCTGCACTTCCGCGGCGCCCGCCTCGAGCTCGATATCGGCCGCGACGCGCACGGCCACCACAGACTGGGCATCACCGTGCAGGTTGCTCCGGTGAAGATGTTCATCGGGCGCCGGCGGAGGGTGCTCAAACCCGGCGCCTATCGCTTTGTCCGCTCGCGCGGCGGCACGGCGTGGAAGGAGGACGGCAGATGACGGTCCTGGTCGCTTTGGACGGCAGCGACGCCGGATTCGCGCTGCTGACGTCGGCGAAGAATCTCGCCACCGCGTTGGGGCGGCCGGTGCGCGCCGTGCACGTCCGCGAAGCGGACGGCGGCGCGCACCTTCCGATCCCCGCCGACCTCGGCCCGCACGTCGAGCTCATCGAGGTCGACGGCGACCCGGCGACCGAGATCCTCCGGTCGGCGGGCGCCGCCGACGTGACGATCGTCGCGTTCAGTCTGCGTGGCGACGAGGGCGACGGGCACGGCCATGTGGCCGATGCCCTGCTGCGCTCGTCGCCCCACTTACTCTTCGTGATGCGGCCGGGCATGCGCGCCGTCGTCGGCCTGCGGCGCATCCTCATACCGCTCGAAGGTAGCCCATCGTCGTCGGAGGCGATGCGCCAGGCCGACGACGCCTTCTGCCGGCCCGGCCGCGAGATCGTGCTCCTGCACGTCGTCACCAGCGACACCCCGCTGGAGGCCGGGAGTATGCCGGCGCCACGCATCATGGACCAGGAGCACTACGAGTGGGCAGAGTGGCAGGAGGAGTTCCGCATGCGCTTCGCCCAGTGCCCCAAGGGCGGCCGCCACCGCGTCGCCGTGCGGGTCGGCGAGCCGGGCCCGGTGATCGTCAAGGAGGCGAGCGAGCTCGGCGCCGAGTTGATCGTGGTCTCGTGGTCACAGAGCCTGGACGAAGGCCGCGCGGCGCACGTGCGGAGCCTTATCGGCGCCGCGCCTTGCCCGCTCTTGCTGGTGCCGCCGCCGGCGTGACGCCGCGGAACGTCGCCACGAGCACGGCGCCGATGATGGCGCCGAGGATTGACTCCCATTGCGGCGCCGTGAGACCGAGCAGCCAGTGGGGATTGCGGCGGATGAACTCGATCAGGAAGCGCTCGACGCCGGAGAGCACGAGGAACCAGCCGAACACGCACCAGCCGTTCATGCCGCGCCGCGCCCAGCGGTAGAGCACGCAGGCCAGGGCGAACATGACGATCGTCTCGTAGACCGGTGTCGGCTGCACCTTGATCGTCGTCGGCACCGTGCCCTTGGGGTAGGCCATCGCCCAGGGCAGGTCGCTCGGCTTGCCGTAGTCGCCGTCGCCGGAGAGTTGGCAGCCGATGCGGCCGATCGCGTAGCCGGCGGCGACCCAGGGGCCGGCAAACATCGCCCCCACCTCGAGTGGGATCTTGCGGATCAGGCACCAGGCGATAATGGCAAGCGCGCCGCCGAGCAGGCCGCCGTACCACGTGAACCCGGAGCCCGACCAGATGCTGCCCCAGAGGTCGCCCTTGACTTCGCTCCAGTGCTGGAAGAGGTAGTAGATGCGGGCACCGCCGAAGCCGCCGATGCCCCCCACGTAGATCACCTCGTAGACGCGCTCCGGGTCGAAGCCACGCGCCTTGAGCAACGGCCAGGCGAAGAGGAAACCGGGCACGATGAGCGCGAGCGCCGCCATCAGCCCGAAGCTGTAGACGGTATAGCCGCCGATGTGGAACAGGACCGGGTACACGCTCTCCTCGCTACTTCTTCAGGCGGACGACCTCGACGAACGAGTCGAAGCCGTTCTGCCACGTCCAAGCGACGACTGAGCCACTGACGGTGGCGTCCAGCTCGTTGCCGTCCTCCGCCGAGATCTGGAACACGTCTGCGCTCGCGAGGCGGCGGCCGTACACATCGTACCCCCGGCCGCCGCGGTTGTCGCTCCACACGACCAGGTCGCCGTCGATCGCCGGGGCCGCCTGCACGCTGGGCCCCGGCGCCACCGCGAACACCATTCCGCTCGTCAGGTCGGCGGCGAAGATGCTGGAGGCGCTCCCGTCGGCGCTCGTGAACTGCTGCCAGACGACGCTTGTGCCGGAGATCGCCGGCAGGACCTGCATGAAGGGCTGCTTGCTGACGGCGAACAGGCGACCGCCGGCGAGATCCTTGGCCATGATCCGGCTGGCCGTGGTGTTGTCGCGCCGATCGGTCCATACGACCGTCGAACCGGAGATCGCCGGATCCTGCTGCGTTCCCGGCTCCGCCGGGCCGACGGCGAACTCCTTGCCGGTGGCGAGGTCCTTGCCGTAGATGCGGCTGAGGCCGACGGGGCCGCGGCCGTCGCTCCAGACGACCACCGTGCCGTCGATCGCGGGTTGTGTCTGCGCTCCCGGCGCCGTGCAGATCGCGAAGACCCGGCCGCTGGCGAGGTCTTCGCCGTAGATGTCGCTGTCGCTTGCACCGCCGGTCGCCTCGGACCAGACCACGGTCGTGCCGGAGATCGCCGGGTCATCGCGCCGGGCGCCGGCGGCGGTGAGCGGACTCGCCTTGGCGTCGGCGAGGCCCCAGCGCATGATCTGCCCCTCCGAGTCCCAGATGACGAGGTCGCCACCGAGCGCCGGGTGGGTCTGCGGTGGGCCGCCGGGCTGGCCGAGAGTCCAGGCGGCGGAGACGGTCGACGGCAGCAGGGCGCCGGTGGCGCCGGAATGCCGCACACGCCAGCGCACGTGATGCGCATGATCGGCGCTGAAGGCGACGGCGCCGGCGACGGCGCCGACCGCAAGGACGACGAGCGCGACGACGAGCGCCGGCGCGTGCATGCGCCAGTGCGAGATGTCGCGGCGGACCATGCGCGCGAGTTCGGCGCTCGTCGGGAGCTCAGAGCTCGTCGGGGTCTCGGCGCTCGGCGGGGTCTCGGCGCTCGGCGGCGACGGCGGTTCGCTCACGCGCCGCCCGCCGGCGCGCTCGTGACGACAGCCTTGGCCGTGAGCTTGGCGGCCAGCGCGGGGTCGAAGTGCGCGGTGAGCGGGGAGGCGGCGTTGGCGGTCGCCGCGCCGGCGGCGACCGCCAACGCCGCCGAGAATGCGTCATCGCGCTCGAGGCAGAGTAAGAGACCGGCGGCGAAGCAGTCGCCGGAGCCGGTCGGATTGACGCTCTCGACGGCGTCCGTCTCCACGCGGTAAGAGCGACCGTGGGCGAGCGCCACGGCGCCACTCGCGCCCAACGTGACGACGGCGATCTGCGCGCCCGCCTCGACGAGGCGGGCGCAGGCGGCATTGGCGCTGGCCTCGTCGACGGTCGCAGCGCGGGTGGCGCCGGCCTCGTCGACGGTCGCGCCGCGGGTGGCGCCCGCCTCGCGGGCGTTGACCTTGACGACCTCGGGATGCGCCGCCAGGGCCGGGTTGAGCTGGGCGCCGGTGGCGTCAAGCATCACCCGGTAGCCGGCGGCGTGCAGCGTGTGCACGAGCTTGGCGAAGAAGTCGTCGGTGGAGCCGGGCGGCGCCGATCCGTCGACGACCGCCCACTCGCCTTCGCGGGCGCGCCGGTCGGCGACCGTCTCGATCAGCGCCGCCTCGTCGCCGGCGGCGAGGCGCGGGCCGTACTCGAACACGTCGGTCACGCGCCCGCCGATCTCGAGGAACACGGTCGAGACGCGCGCTTCGCCGGCGGTGGCGACGAGCAGTACCTCGAGGCCTTCGGCGGCGGCGAGCTCGCCGATGAGGCGGCCGGTCTGACCGGCCGCGTAGCCGACGAGCAGCGCGCCGCCGCCCAACTGCCCGAGCGCGCGCGCCACATTGGCGCCTTTGCCGCCGGCTTGATGCTGCATCGACTTGCCGCGCATCATCGCGCCGGGCACGAGCTCGTCGACACGCACGACGCGGTCGACGGCAAGGTTGGGGCAGACGACGACGGTCATCGCGGACGCTTGATGCTCACCATGGCCGTGTCGCCGGTGACGACGACGGTGGTGTGGAGCTGCCGCGAGAGATCTTGCATACGTTTGAGGATCACAGCGGCATCGTACCCCTTGACGACCTTGGGGATGCCCTGGCTCGAGAGATAGACGGGCGTGAGTTTGGCCGTGATCTGTGTCTTGGACACGTCTGTGGTGATCAGCACCGTCTCTCCGGTCTCCCGGCTGGAGTGTTCGAAGACAAAGTCGCCGAGGCTGTAGGCGATCAGTCCGCCGTGGTAGGCCTCGACGCCCTCGAGCACGTGCGGGTGCGATGCCATCACGAGGTCGGCGCCGGCGTCGATCGCGGCGTGACCCTCGGCGACCTGGTCGGGATTGGGCGTCTGGTCGTATTCGACGCCCCAGTGGAAGGCGACGACGACGAAGTCGGCCTTGGCCTTGGCGGCGCGGATGTCGTCGATCACCTTGGTCATGTCGCTGCGCGCCGGCGCGATGCCGGGGCCGCTGCCGGCGACGTAGCCGGCCGGCAGCACGTCGCTGTATCCGAGGAATGCGACCTTGATGCCGTGGCGCTCGATGATCGCCGGCGCGAGAGCGGCGGTCGCGCTCGCGCCGGCGCCGACCACGGCGACGTGGACCCGCTTGAGACGCGAGATCGTGTCGAGCAGCGCGGCGGCGCCGTAGTCCATGGCGTGGTTGTTGGCCATCGTCACGACGTCGACGCCGGCGCTCGCGAGCGCCGGCGCCATGCGTGGATCGCCCTCGAAGGTGACATCCTTCCAGGCCTGCCGCGTGCCCTTGTCGCTGAGCGGCGACTCAAGGTTGACGAAGGCGAGATCGGCGTGGCTCAGCAGGGGCTCGACACCGGCGAGCACCGCATTCGCACCGTAGGTCTGGATGAAGCTGGCGACGCCCTGGTCGGCCATCAGGTCGCCGCCGGCGACGATCGAGACGCTCGTGACGGCGGGCTTCGGCTTCGTCGGCG
>Ga0207931_1000590_pt1 | contig 13404 bp, 14 predicted proteins | sample NGESurdeep092012_2_FD_184478 | JGI IMG/M metagenome (GOLD analysis project Ga0207931, IMG submission 184478) | Arctic peat soil microbial communities from Barrow, Alaska - NGEE Surface sample 415-1 deep-092012 (SPAdes) | ecosystem: Environmental > Terrestrial > Soil > Wetlands > Peat ...
CAGAGAACCCGTTCATGCTCTTCGGCCAGATGACCACTACCGACCCGACGCGCTCGCCGGCCGGCACCGAGTCGGTGTGGGCCTATACGCACGTACCCAACGGCATCGACTGGACCGCTGACCAGCTGGCCGATCACGTCGACCGCGTGCAACGGAGCATCGAACGGCACGCGCCTGGTTTTGCGGACAGCATCGTCGGTCGGCACGTGCAGACCCCGGCCGACTTGCAGGCGGCAAACGCGAACCTGATGGACGGCGCTACCAATGGCGGCACCGCCCGCATCCACCAGCAGTTGTTCTTCCGCCCCACTCCTGGCACCGGGCGCGCCGAGACACCCGTCCCCGGACTGTTTCTGGCCAGCGCGTCGGCCCACCCCGGTGGCGGCGTGCACGGCGCTTGCGGATGGAACGCTGCGCTCGCGGCGCTACGGGCGCAGGGCCGAACTGGCGCCGCGCGTCGCCAGCTGAACCGGACGGCGTGGTCGCGGCTGCTGGGGGCGAAATAGCACCCGGCGTCGTCCCGGGCCACAGGTCGGGCCCATTCACCGACCCGCGAGCCGATCCCGATAACGACCCTCGGCCAACAACGCCAATCTGCGCAGGGTCTCGACGTGGCGTGGGCCGATGAGGTCGCGGGCACTGAAGTGCAGATCGCGACTACAGGTCACCGGCGAGGGTGGCGTGGGAGGCGGGGAAGTCCACAGTGACCATGCACTGTGGTTTCCCGGGCGGGCTCGTGGCAAACCTGCACACCACTACCTGGAACACGCGGAGGCGTCCCGGGAATTCCCATCGACATTGCTGATCGATACCCGCACCGAGGCCCGGCGCCGCGATCAGGGCGAGTTGCCGGGAGCGATCGTCATCTACCGGACGGTGGTGTCGAGGGTGGATCGCCGCGGGGCTATGCGTGAGCGATGAGCCCGCGGACGTGCGGATCTCATCGCCTGCGGTCGCGTCGCGGTCCGCTGGGAATTGCTGTGGCAACTCGGCGGGCTTGGCCACGTCGGCGACTGTCACCTGCTCGAATCCCCGCGCCGCGAAGAGCCGCCGCGCCGCGGCACTGATCAGTCCCACACAGGATGCGATACTCGCGCATGGCGTCGTCACAGCGGTGGTGCCACGGGCGCGTAGCTCAGCGGGAGAGCACCCGGTTTACACCCGGGCGGTCGGCGGTTCGAACCCGTCCGCGCCCACCGAGTCGTTGGCCACCTGCCGTTCGGCGGAGGGGCGTGCCTTGCGCTCGGTCCGGCGGGCGATCCGGGCGGCGAACCGCCGGCCCAGCGGGTCACCGGTCCGGGCGACCAGCGGTCCGGCGACGGCCAGGATCAGCACATAGCTGGCGGCGAGCGCGGCCAGGCCGGGAGCGACGATGCCCGAGCCGGTGGCCAGGCCTGCGATGACGATGTTGAACTCGCCGCGGGACACGATCGCGGTGCCGGCCCTGACCTGCCCGGCCGGTCCGATCTTCGCCCGGCGGGCAGCCCACATGCCGACGCCGATCTTGGTCAGCGTGGTCACGGCGGCCAGCGCGATCGCCGGCAGCAGCATCGGCGGGATGTCCGACGGGTCGGTGCGCAGCCCGAAGAAGACGAAGAACACCGCGGCGAACAGGTCGCGCAGCGGCGAGAGCACGGCCCGTGCGCTGTCCGCGACCCTTCCCGACAGCGCGATACCGACCAGGAACGCGCCCACCGCCTCGGAGACCTGCAGGCTCTGCGCGATGCCGGCGACCAAACAGCGCGAGCCCGAAAACGATGAGCAGCAACACTTCCTGGTTCTCCGAGAAGACGAATCTGCCAAGGGCCCGGCCGAAGCGGAGCGCTATCACCAGCGCCACGGTGATCGCGGCCAGCGCGATGGCGACCGAGGCGGCACCCACCGCGAAACTCACCCCGGCCAGCATGGCGGTCAGCACCGGCAGGTACAGCGCCATCGACAGGTCCTCGAGCACCAGCAGCGACAGCACGATCGGAGTCTCCCGATTGCCCAGCCGGCCCAGATCGGCCAGCACCTTGGCGGTGATCCCGGAGCTGGTCGCGTAGGTGACGCCCGCCATCGCGACCACCGCAGGAATGGGCCAGCCCAAGATCAAACCGATGACGGCGCCGGGGGCCCCGTTCACCACGATGTTGACCAGACCGGCCGGCGCCTGCTGACGCAGGTTCGTGGTCAGTTCCGATGCGGAGTACTCCAGTCCCAGCAGCAACAGCAGCAGGACGACGCCGATCTCGGCACCGGTGCCGATGAATTCCTCGCTGGCCGCCAGCGGGATCAGCCCGCCGGTGCCAAAGGCCAGACCCGCCAACAGGTAGAACGGAATCGGCGAGAACCCGATGCGCCCCGCCAACCGGCCCAGCAGGCCGAGTGCCAGCACCACCGTGCCGAGTTCGATCAGCAGGACGCCTGTTTCCACCGCCGGCTCCGTTCTCTGGCCGATGAGCGCGAACGATCCGCTATTGGTCCGGGGTGCGTCGGAGGTGAGCTGAGCCGGGACATGTCCGCCGGCCGTCGCATCACATCAGTCGTTGATGATCTGCCGCAGATTCTCGATGCCGTCGGGTGTTCCGACGACAACGAGCGTGTCGCCGCCGCGCAGCACCTTCTCCGGGTTGGGGGAAGGGATCACGTCCTTGTCGCGCATCAGCGCGACGATCGTTGCGCCCGTGCGGGTTCGGGCCCGGGTCGCGCCCACCGTCAGACCGTCATAGCGGGACCCGTGAGCGATCCGGACCTTGCCGGTCGCCAGGCTGCTGATCTGCTCGCTCAGCGAGGCAAGTTTCTCCACGATCCGCCCGCTGCCCAGGAACTGCGCCAGCGCGTCGGCCTCCGTAGCGGACATCTGCAGGACCTGGCTGCACGAGTCGGGGTCGTCCTTGCTGAACACCACCAGATCTCGGCTGCCGTTGCGGTGGCTGACGACGCCGACCCGTCGGCCGCCGTCGGTCAGGAAATCGTGCCGCACGCCGATGCCGGGCAGTTTCGTCTCGATGACATCGACGTCGTCGTCAAACATGATCGCGTCTCCCTTCGCCGCGCCGCCGCCCGTCCTCCGTCCCGCATTGATCAACGGGCTCGATCGGTGGGCCGCAGCACAGCTGATGCAACAACCAACCGGGCCAGAGTAGTCCGGGTGTGCACCGGGACCACTGAACGATGCGGCACCCTCACCCGTCTGGACGGGGCCAAAGGTCGGACGCCGGGCCTGGCGGGCGACCGTCCGTCACCGGTTCCGTCGGTTGTGACGAAATCGCTTGGTCACGTTGCGACACCTGTGCGACATCTCTAGCGTCACAAGCAGAAGGGGTCGACGGTGACGTGACGGCCGGACCTTCTGGCAGCCAACACCGACGGCGCCCGGGGCGGCGTGGTCCCGGGATCGCCACAAAGGGGTCACCCATGCCCTCCACCGCACTGAACCCTGCTCGCACCAGGGATGTCGTGAGACAGTCAGGGCGGCGGGCACATCGGCGGGCACATCGACGGCTCGTCGCCATCGGTGCTGCGGTCGCCATCGCGGTCGCGGTCGCCCTGACCGCAGGCAGTACAGCGAGCGCCGGACCCGCTGACGAACTCACAAACGGACTCACAGATGCCGCCAGCACTGTGGGCGCCGGCAGCTACACCACCAACCCTGTCGGTCCGTTGCCCGGCGGCTGCGGCACCGTGTCGACGAACCCGCGTCAGTTCCTGACCGCCCGCGCGCCGACCGGGGCAATACCCACGAACGACTGGTGGTCGTCGTTGGTCTTCAAACGGCTGAACTGCCAGTACAGCGAGAACCTCGAAGCCAACCCGCTGTCCTTCCTGCCGAACGCCAACGGCCTCGGATTCTCCTACTCCACCACGGCCCAACTCCTTGCACCCGCGCCGGGATTGCAGGAGTACCACTACCCCTACGCGCAGGACTTCACCGCCGGGGTCGGCGGGGCTGAACGCGCCGTTCACCTACATCGACGTCACCGGGGGTGGCGCGCAGATCACTGCCACTTCCCCCATTCGAGTGTGGCAGAGTGCCGGCGCGTCGGTGGGTTTCACCGTCAACGCGCATGATTACGTCGCCTACGCGCCCACCGGTGCCACCTGGAACGCCGCCGGTACCGTGCTGACCTCGAACCTCGCGGGAAAGGGCTACTACTCCGTCGCGGTGCTGCCCACGACCGCGCAGAACTCCGACGCGCAGCGCCATGCCCTCGCGGACCAGTTCGGCCGCCATGCCTATGCCAAGATCGTCCGTACCCAACTCGGCTACCGCTACGACGCGGCGTCGAGCACCGTGACCACGACCTACAGCTTCGTCACCAAGCCGTGGGAGGGCACCGAGACCCGCACCGTTGTCGCCCTCTACCCGCATCAGTGGGAGACCCTGCGGGGAGGTCAACCGATTCCGCAGCGGTATGTTTCGCCGCGCGGCCCGATGAAGGTGCTGGTCGGTGCCGCCGGCTTCACCACCTCCATGGTGTTCCACGGGGTGCTCCCCGAGGTGCCCGCGGTTGCCGACAGCTCCGGGGCGGACCGCGCGACGCTCAACACCTATCTGGGACAGGTCGCCGGGAACCCGATGGCCCAGCAGAAGGCGGACACCTACTGGTCGGGCAAGGGCATGGGTCGCGCTGCCCGGCTGGCAGAGATCTCCGATCAGATCGGCGACAGGTCGACGAGAGACAAGGCGCTGGCCGCCATCCGGACCACGCTCACCGACTGGTTCACAGCCTCACCCGGCAAGACCGAACAGGTCTTCTACTACGACAATAACTGGGGGACGCTCATCGGCTATCCGGCCTCGTACGGATCCGACCAGGAGCTCAACGACCACCATTTCCACTACGGCTACTTCATCGCGGCCGCGGCGACGCTCGCCAAATTCGATCCGGCGTGGGCGTCAACCGGCAAATATGGTGGAATGGTCGACCTGCTCATCCGCGACGCCAACAACTACGACCGCACCGACACCAGATTCCCTTGTCTGCGCGATTTCGACATCTACGCTGGTCACGACTGGGCGTCGGGACATGGCGCTTTCGCGGCAGGCAACAACCAGGAATCCTCGTCCGAGGGCATGAATTTCGCGAACGCGCTCATCCAGTGGGGACAGACCACCGGCAACACCGCCGTTCGCGACGCCGGCATCTTCATCTACACGACGCAGGCCCGGGCCATTGGAGATTACTGGTTCGACGTCAACGGCAGAGCGTTCCCGCCCGGCTGGGAACACAGTGCGGTCGGCATGGTCTGGGGCGACGGCGGGTCCTATGCGACCTGGTTCAGCCCCGACCCGGAGAAGATCCAGGGCATCAACATGCTCCCCGTCACGGGCGGGCATCTTTACCTCGGCTACCACCCCGATTACGTGAAGAAGAACTACGCGGAAATCGTGAAACGGGCCGGCGGAGCTCCGCGGGAATGGCAGGACATCATTGGGAGTTTCCTGGCGACAGGTGATCCCGCGGCAGCGCTGGCCAATTTCCGGGCCAACGGCACATTCCCGTCCGAAGAAGGCGAGACCAAGGCGCACACCTTCCACTGGATCGACAACCTCGCCGCGCTCGGCGTCATCGACACCACGGTGACCGCGAATCACCCGCTGGCCGTTGTCTTCAAGAAGAACGGTGCGCGCACCTACGTCGCGTCGAACGTCACCACGGCGGCGCTGACGGTGACCTACTCCGACGGCACCCGGCTGACTGTCGGGCCCGGCAAGACCGCTACCGGCGGCGCCATCAGCTGGTCTGGGGGCAGCGCGTCCGGCGGCTCGCCCGGAGGGACCACCTCGTCGTCGGCGACCCCGACGAGCGCGAGCGCCACGAGTGCGAGCCCGACCCCGGCGCCGCAGTCACCGAGCCGCTCCTTCGGCGCCGGGGGAGTGCTGACCGATCGGGCGGACCTGGGCAAAGCCTTCACGCTGCATTCCGCCGACGGTGCGACCCACGACGGAACGCCCTACCAGCCATCGGTTTTCACCGCGAGTGGACTCTCCCTGGGCTACCATGGGGGGTCGACATCCTTCGCGCTGACGGTCGACTCCGACGCGTCGGTCGGCAACGGCGTGCAGATCCGGATGTCCTACGACCTGACCGGAAACGGTAGCTGGGACCGGGTGGAGACCTACCGCTACTTCGCCACGGACCCGGTTCCGGGCGCGGAGCGGTACACCCAGAACGCAGGTGTGGTCAGTGCTGGTGGCCAGTTGGGCGATCTGTCCGGCGGCCGAGTGCAGGTCGAGATCTGGAGTGCGCTGCCCGGCGGGTCGAACCCCCCGACCGTCGGGGCGGAGTCGTCGGTGATGCTGCCGTTCTCCTGACGCTGTCCGGCCCGGCTGTCGGAGTGCTGTGGTAAACCCTTGCCATGACGACGCAGCGGGTAGGTATTCGGGGTCTTCGGACTTGGTAGTGATCGTTGGCTGATCCGTACCTGTGCGGTTCTCCAGTGCCGTTCCGGTTTGTCGATCCGATCGTGCTGTCAGAACTCGGTCGACAACTGCGGTGATACGAGAACTACGACATTGCCGCGCTTGTGGCCGGTTTCGACATGCCGATGCGCATCGGCGATCTGCTCCAGTGGATAGGTCCGGTCGATGACAATTGTCAGCTCGTCCGCCTCGATGAGTTCGGTGAGGAAAGCCAGGGCATCGTTCTTCTTGACCGACATCCCCGTGACGACCCGAGGCCCGCGGGTCAAGGCCGTCCATAGCATGAGCACGTTGTTCGGCAACCCGGTGGTCGGGACATAGCAGCCGGTTCTCGTCAGTGCAGCCTTGCATCGCCGGAACGAGCTCTTGCCCAGGGTGTCGAAGATGACGTCGTATTTCTCTCCGTCCTCGGTGAAGTCCTGCGCGGTGTAATCGATCACCCGATCGGCGCCCAGGAAAGCCACCAGCTCGACGTTCCCCGGACCGCAGACTCCAGTGACGTGCGCGCCGAGGTGTTTCGCCAGCTGCACCGCGTAGGTGCCGATGCTTCCTGACGCACCGATGACAAGGACCCGTTGCCCCGGAAGAACTTTCGCCTTGTCCCGCAGGAAGTACAGCGCGGTTGTCGCCCCGTCGACGGCGGCCGCCGCCTGGCCGAAGGAGATGTTCGGTGGTTTCAGCGCCAACGATCCGTTCTCGGGCATACAGGCGTACTCGGCGTTGGCGCCGAGTCTGAATCCCGTGAATCCGAAGACGTGGTCACCGGGGTGAAAGCGCGTGACATCACGACCGACCGTTTCGACGATCCCGGCAACCTCCGTGCCGAGCACTCGCATCCGCCGTCTCGGTGCGGTAAATCCGAGAATGACTCTTCCCCAACGCGGTTCCCCGCGCCGCATCCCGCACTCCGCGGACGTGACCGTTGTCGCGACAACCCTGATCAGCAGCTCACGGTTGCCGGGAGTCGGCCGGTCCACCTCGGTGACACTGAGGACGTCCGGGGAGCCGTAATCGGTGTACTCGATCGCCTTCATCGCCATGACACTACTGCGCCGCGCTGCGTTGGGATCGGGTTCGGCTCGAACGTCAGACCCGACCGGGCCGAGCGGGATGCCAACGCGGCCGCGAACGACGGGGGGGTAGGCCAGGGGCTGTCGCGCACCCGGTGGACCGCAAGACCGACGTGGCGACTTGGCCTACTCCATCTTGCTTGTTGTGCGACGTACGATCCGCTCCTGTGAGGACATTCCGGACCTCCACGCGGGCCTGATGGCGCTTCCGCAGTGCTTGTGCCCAGGACCGGATGAACAGGGGATGGGGCACGATGCTGATCGCCGAGAAGCTGGCACTGGTCGCCTTCGAGCCCGAGACGGGCCATCCCGACCAGCTGACCAACACCAATTACAGCGGAGCCGGGATCGCGGTGCTGCTCACGGCCGAGATGGCGCTGCGGGGCGCTGTCACTGTCGTGGGCTCGTCGATCACCGTTGCGGAGCAGCGGGTCGACGACCCGCTGCTCGAGAGAGTCCGCTTGGCCCTGGCACAGCACCCGACACGGACTTGGCCCAGCAGGTGCGCCGCATGAGCCTGGCCATCGGTGGCGCGTGGCACGAGATCCTGGGCCGCTTGGAGCAGGACGGTCTCATCAGGGAGGTCGAGCCCCGACGGCCGCCGCTTCACAGGGCCCGGTACGACGTCGACCGGGCGGCACGTGACAGCGTGCTCGCCGAGATCGACCGAGCCGCCCGGCACGACCCCGCCGACGCTGCCACCGAGTGCCTCATCTTGGTACTCGTTCCCGCGAATTTGAGAAAGCAGGGCGTTCCCGACAAGCTCATCCGAAAATCAGTCCGGTCACACATCCGGGCGGACGCGGATCCGGCCATCGTGGGTGACTCGGCCGCCGCTATCGTGTACGGGTTCCGGCATCACACATCCCGGTTCGTGACCCGGGACCCGCGCTGACTACGCCGAAGAGCGCGACCAGAGTGCGCCAGACAATTTGCTTTCCGTCCTGCTTCTTCCGTGGCACACCTGACGGCCTGCATCGGCTGCGTTCCACGCTGTGACCCGGGCGATGCGTTATGGACCCATCTTCCTTGTACGCATTCACTGGATGGTTGCTTGAGTCAAGTTGAACTACACACCCATCAACCCGTCCTCTCACCCGCTGGCCGCTGTAGTGACCTGGAGCTCGCACGCCGATGTCGAAGTCAGCTCACGGCCGGCGGCCGACCATATCCAGAAGTCGCAGTTGGTCGCTCGAATCTTCCGCCAGCATTCCACTTGGTCCCGAACCGAAAAACCCGGCGGCGGTGAACGTTTCACCGACATCCTCGAACACCGCGATGGATTCCGTCACGAGTACCTGATCCAGGCCTTCAGGCAAACCCAACGCTCGTGCGAGATCCCAAGCATGCACCACCATGTCACTCATTCGCAGGCGAGCGATTTGCCGACCGGAGATGAGCCCCATTGGGTGCTCATACATCCGTTCCAACACACCCGGCTGGCCAAGAGCTGACAGTTGCGCGGTCGCACTCTCCTCGAATGCCTGGCCAGGATCGTCTGCGTAGTCTCCATGAATCACATGGTCCATCGCTGCATCCGGTGGGAGTCCGCCCAGGATCAGGACGGTGAACCGGTTACCACCGAGAATGTGATCCGCGATGTCGCGGACGGTCCATTCATCACATGGCGTCGGAGATGCCCACTGCGATGCAGTTTGCACTGCCAGTAGGCGGGCGCAGTATTCGTCGGCAGCTCGCCGCAAGGTATCCATCGCATCCACCCCTGGACCGTAGCGGTACCTATCGAGGGCCGACCACGACGACTTGACTCAAGCAACGATCCAGTACGCATGTTCGGATCCCGTGCCATTCAGCGCGACCGGAGGGTGCCAGACAACTCGCACATTCACGGGGGCAACGCCGCGAGGCTTATGAACGACCTCGGCGGTCACGACGAGGCCCTCGCCGCCGCGCAGGAAGCGGTGCACCTGTGCCGAGACGCCGCGACGACGCCGCGGCCGAACACGCTCACTCCCGACCTCGGCACCCGCACGATTGAGCCGACCGGCGAGGTGGGCTCTACCTCGGGAGCGCCGGGTCACCACCGGCCTCGTCGGTCGGGTAGGCCTCGCCGTGCTCCTCCAGGTCCTGGATGGTCGGCAGGTCCGCGACGGCCATCGTGAGGTGCTTCTCCCAGACACCCTGCAGCCTGCGGAGCAGGGCGGAGTCGGGCGTGATCCGGAACTCGTCCACCGTCAGCGAGTCCCCGCGGTAGACCCCGAGGTCGTACGGCGGCCCGACTGACAGGTTGGCCTGTGCGGTGCTCATCATCGAGCCAAGGGCGATCTTGGTCGCGGTCGCCAGATCGACGTCCGCTGCCACGGCGAATTCCAGCATGAACTTGCCGTACTTGCTCTCGCCGATCTGCAGGAATGGGCGGTCGTCGGATGCGCGGATGTAGTTGCCCTCGGGGTAGATCAACAGGATGTCCGCGGCACTGCCGGCGATCTGTCCGCCGAGGATGAAGGTCGCGGTGCCGTCCGCGCCCACAGCGGACAGCGCTGCCAGGTGGCGCTGGCTGACCTCCCGGCCCAGCCGTCCGACGTAGAGCGCTGCTTCGAAGAGGTGCGTCACCGATGCCAGTGTTTCCCGGCCGTCGGAGGGGTCCTGCCTGACGGCCTGCAGGTCGGCGCCGATCCGGTCAAGCACTTCCTGCGTCGTCGCCAGGTTCCCGGCCGATTCCAGCACGAAGACGCGGTCCGGCGCGGGGCGCAGCACGTGTAGTTTGCGGTAGGTGCTGATGTTGTCGACGCCGGCGTTGGTCCGGGTGTCGGCCAGGAACACCAGGCCCTCGTGCAGCCTCAGGGCGAGGCAATAGGTCATCGTCGGTCTCCTTGCAGGATGCGCGGTCTCGATGCACCGGCACGGAGCGTAACGGGCGGGCCCGCATCAGCATCCTGCCGGCCCGACGTCGGCGCGCCGTTGGGCTCATGATGATCGGGTGTTGGACCTCCTCCGCTCCGCCTGGGACGAGCCCCGTCCCTTCACCCCGCCCCCGCGGGCGTGGCGGGACTGGGTGCTGGTCGGGGTGCTGGTGCCGCTGACGGTTCTCGAGGGTCTGCTGCGGCCGGATCTCCCGTCACGGGTGGCCTGGGTGATCGTGGTCGCCGCGCTCGTGCCCACGCTGTTGTGGCGGCGGACCAGGCCGCTGCTGATGGTCGTCATCGTCGTGGCGACGACCAGCCTGACGTCGCTGCTCACTGGCAGCGCTGCGCAGCTCAACACAATGGCGTTCGTGCTGATCCTGCCGTATTCACTGTTCCGGTGGGGGTCCCGGCGCGATTGCATCATCGGTTTCGCGGTTCTGCTGGTGACGGCCGTGGTGACCACCGCCACCCGGTACACCGGCACGAGCGACGCGATCGGCGGGTTCGCCGTGCTGTTCGCGTCTGTCGCCCTCGGTGAGGCGTTCCGGTACCGGGCGGGGGCGAGAATCCGCGAGCTCGACCAGATCAAGCTGCTCGAACGCGAAGGACTGGCCCGCGATCTGCATGACACGGTCGCCCATCACGTATCGGCCATCGCGATCCGGGCCCAGGCGGGTCTGGCGACGGCGGCGTCGCACCCCGATGCGGCGACCGATGCGCTGCGGGTGATCGAGGCCGAAGCATCACGCACACTCGCCGAGATGCGCAGCATGGTCAGGGTTCTGCGCCGGAACGATCCCCCGGAGCTGTTACCCGGCCCACGGATCTCCGACCTCGAACAGCTCAGGGACCTCGATCGCGGCGGACCCTTCGTCGACGTCGAGTTGATCGGCGATGTCGACACCGTGCCCGCCCCGGTCGCGACGGGGATCTACCGCCTGGCGCAGGAATCGGTGACCAACGCGCGGCGACATGCTTGGCACGCCACCCGCATCGAGGTCCGCGTCGTCGCCGACGACAGCTGGGTGCGCCTGCGGGTGAGCGACGACGGCGAACTTCACCGCACCCGTACCGGTCCACCGTCGGGCTACGGGCTGGTCGGAATGATCGAACGTGCGAACCTGCTGGGCGGGACGTGCGAGGCCGGCCCCGGGCCCGACCGAGGCTGGACGGTCAGCGTGGTGTTGCCAAAGACCGGGACGCCGTGAGCATCACGGTGATCGTCGCTGACGACCAGGAGATCGTCCGCACCGGACTGCGGATGATTCTCGACGCTCAGCCTGGCATCGACGTGATCGGCGAGGCCGCCGACGGGCGCAGCGCCGTCGAACTCGCCCGCCGGCTACGGCCCGATGTCTGCCTGTTCGACATCCGGATGCCCGGTCTTGACGGCATCGAAGCCACCCGAGCCGTCGCCGGTCCGACGGTGGATCAGCCGCTCGCCGTCGTCGTCATCACCACCTTCGACCTCGATGAGTACGTGTACGCGGCTCTGCGTGCCGGCGCGCGAGGCTTCCTGCTGAAGGACGCCGGTCCCGTGCTGCTGGCCGAAGCCATCCACGCCGCCGCCAACGGCGATGCGCTCATCGCCCCCAGCATCACGGCCCGGCTACTCGGGGCCTTCGCCGACACCGGGCCGGGATCGCCGCCTGCGCAACCGATCGAGGCACTCACCGACAGGGAGGAGCAGGTTCTCGTCGCGGTCGCACGCGGGCGGACGAACGGCGAGATCGCCGAAGAGCTGTTCATCACGCTGAGCACGGTGAAGACGCACATCGCCAGCGTGATGGCCAAACTGGGCGCCAGGAATCGTGTCGAGATTGCCATCTGGGCCTACGAAACCCGTCGCGTCGACCGGTCGGCGAGCTGAGACCGCGTTTCCGCCGCGGGCGTTCTCGACGGAGCATCGGCCGAAAGTACGATCCAGGGATCCGCCGTTCCACCGATGATCTGCGCGCCCCGAAACGTCACGATCAAGTCATGACCGATGCGGACTGTGCGCCATGACCTCTCCCCAATCACCGCAGACACATCAACCGGTGGACGTCCTCTCGGGTGCGGGAGGGTCCACTGCGGCCGGCGAGCGCAGGGTGCAGTGGCTGGTGCCCGCGGGGCTGGTCCTGCTCAGCCTTGTTCCGGTCGCCGCAGGGATGGTCCGGGTGACCCAACTGGCCGGCGGCGGACCCGTCACGCCGGACAATGCCCGCTTCTTCGCCTCTCCGGTACCGGTGGTGCTGCACATCGTTTGCGCCAGCGTGTTCTGCCTCCTCGGAGCGTTCCAGTTCGTGCCCTGGATCCGGCGGCGCCGGCCAGGGTGGCATCGCGCGGCCGGGAGGGTGGTCGCGACGTGCGGGCTGCTGGCCGCGCTGGCCGGGTTGTGGATGACTGTTTTCTATCCGCAACCGGCCGGGGACGGCGCGCTGCTGACGTTCTTCCGGCTCGTGTTCGGTTCGGCGATGCTGGTGTCGATCGTTCTCGCTGTCGTCGCGATCCGGCGCAGCGACATTGCCCGGCACAGGGCGTGGATGATCCGGGGGTACGCGATCGGGCAGGGTGCGGGGACCCAATTGCTCACGACCGTCAGTTGGATCGTGATTTTCGGGAGCCCCGGTGAGTTCACCAGGGCGATGCTGATGGCGGCGGGATGGGTGATCAACCTGGCCATCGCGCAATGGATCATTCGTCGGGGTCGTGGCGGTCGCCCGGTCGAGGTGGGGCGCGTCGGTGTTTCGGATGCTTCGGTGAGCGGGCGGTTGGGCCGATGAGACCTCGATGCGGTCCGTCGCGGCGAATCTCCGATGAGTTTCCGGAGCATTGCCGGCTGAAATTCTGGATGCGTGGTGCGCGAGGGTGATGGTAATTCGGGCGGCCCTAATCAGCTGGGCGTAGCGGTGTCACCGCGAAACGCGATGGCGTGCGATGGCCGGGGGAATATCGACCGCACGGCCCCGCGGCGTTGGCCGTTACCGGGCCGGTTCGGCGCCCAGCACCCGGAGGACCACGGTGAACCTCGGCGGCTTTCGGGTAGCCGGCGGGCACGGTGGGGCCGGCGCGTCAT
>Ga0207931_1000591_pt1 | contig 13358 bp, 9 predicted proteins | sample NGESurdeep092012_2_FD_184478 | JGI IMG/M metagenome (GOLD analysis project Ga0207931, IMG submission 184478) | Arctic peat soil microbial communities from Barrow, Alaska - NGEE Surface sample 415-1 deep-092012 (SPAdes) | ecosystem: Environmental > Terrestrial > Soil > Wetlands > Peat ...
ATGGCACATCATTTCCCATCGAACTTATCGGTTCCTTGCCGGTTGCAGCCATCTCTCTGATTATCTTATCGATATCTTCCCCGGAGTAATTGAATGAGATAATATATCTTTCATAAACCGGACCCAATTCCGGGCTTTCAAGATGTCCGGTCTCAATCTCCTCAAGGTTTACCATGTTCTGCTTGATCCACTTCCCGTAAGGAAACTCACCCGCCAGGTTTTCTTTCAATTCCCCGTCGTAATAGACCCTTCCTTCCTTTGTATCAACAAGCATCATTTTGCCTGGCCTCAGCCTTCCCCTTTCCTGTATCAGCTCAGGCGGAAATGTCAGTACTCCTGCTTCTGATCCCATTACTATCAGGCCGTTAGTCGTTATTAAATATCTTGAGGGTCTGAGTCCGTTCCGGTCAAGCATGCCACCAATATACCTCCCGTCTGAGACGATCAGTGAAGCCGGTCCGTCCCATGGCTCCATGATAGTTGAATAATAATGATAAAAGTCACGCAGCTCCCCGGGAATAGGATTCTTGGCATTGATTGATTCGGGAATTAATATTGCCATTGCATAAGGAAGGCTCTTGCCGCTCATGATGAGGAACTCAAGCACGTTATCAAGTGAAGCTGAATCGCTTTTATCAGGTTCTATAAGAGGGTAAATTCTTGAAAGATCTCCCAGTTTTTCCGATCTCAGAATAGATTCTCTGGCTTCCATCCATAGTCTGTTCCCTCTTATGGTATTGATCTCACCGTTATGTCCCAGGAAGCGGAAGGGCTGGGCCAGATCCCAGCTCGGGAAGGTGTTTGTGCTGAACCTTGAATGTACCATGGCAATAGCACTTTGCATCCGCTCATCTGTAAGGTCAGAATAATAATCCCTTAACTGAACAGAGGTGAGCATCCCCTTATAAACAAGCACGCGTGATGACAAGCTGGGAATATAAAAGAAGCTTTTTTGTCTTAGGTTAGACTCACGTACTGCCTTCTCAACTCGTTTCCTGATGATAAATAACGTACGTTCCAGCTCCTCTTGCTGGAGGTCTGCCTTAATGAATACCTGTTTTATGTAAGGCTCCGTAGCCCCTGATATATCACCGAGGACCGAATTATCGCGAGGCACTTCCCTGTAACCAATAATAATCGCTCCTTCTTCGGAAGCAACTGACTCCAGCAATTCCTCACATCTCACTGCTTCTGCCCTGTCCTGGGGAAGAAAGATCAACCCTGTGCCATATTTGCCTTCCCGGGGCAAATTATAACCCTGGATAAGATAAAAATCGCGGGGCACCTGTATCATAATTCCGGCACCATCACCGGTCTTTCTGTCGGCGCCCTCGGCGCCTCTGTGTGTCATGTTCCTTAGTATGTCAAGGCCCTGGCTGATGATTGTGTGAGATTTCTCTCCCTTAAGATGAGCAACAAAACCTATCCCGCAGCTACCGTGCTCCAAATCACGTCTGTATAATCCCTGGTCACCTGGCCGTTCTGTTTTCATACCCAATTTCGTTGTCATTAAAAACAAAAAAACCGCTCTCTGTTTTCCTGAGAACGGTCATTTTAATTCCAGTATCAATATACCATTCTCATCCGGATGCATTTATCCTTGAAGCAATGCTGAGTGACATTGTTGTAATAAATAGTATCATTTATTAACTTTATGAGGCAAACATATTAATTTATATGACAAATATAGGGCTTGGTAATAAATATCATAAAATATTTATAAAGAATGAATTAACAATTTTTATTTGTGTCAAAGATTTGCGGACCGGATCCACTGACAACTAAACACTTAACCATAAAGCCCTCTCCGCGGCTGTATTTGCATTGGCTTAAATTTGATTGTTCCCAATCTGCCCAAAGGAAAAAAGCCGGATAATCCTGCTACTTAATTATCAGCTTGGTATGCTTAATGATATTCTTGCCCCTGACTGTTAAAATATAGATGCCTGATCTCATCTGGTCATTAAGGGGGAATAGGATGTCACCGGTTCCTTCAAGCAATATCTGTATCCTGTCAGAGCAGATCAATTGTCCGGAAATACTGCTGATTGACAATACTGCATCCTCGCCAGCCCAGTCACCGCTGAATGAAATATTTACGATGCCTCCTGTTGCCGGATTGGGATATACCGAAAATGTTTTCAGGGCAGACTGATCTTCAATTCCGGTTTGTAATGTTCCGAATACTTCAAATTCATAAATTGAATTCCCATATTGGGAGGTTCTGGCAGTAGAGTACATCCTGATGTATCTTGCAGATGCGGTAAATGAAAAGTTATCAGTACCTCCGTCGCCACTGGATGTGAAAAACACCCTGGTCCATGCTGTTGCATTATCGGAAACCTGAATTTCAAAACTCTTTGCTGCAGCCGACTCCCAGAAAATTCTTGCGCCAGTAATATTGTACAAAGATCCCAGATCAATCCTTATCCATTGAGGATCAGAGAACGCCGATGACCAGCGGGTGTTCATGTTTCCGTCGTTTACTGCCGAGGCAGGCGTGGAGGCATTTTCAACCGATGAAGCTGCTGCCGGCTTGCCGAGGGCAATATTAGGAGGGCCGACAATAACCGATACCTCATCATAATCGGTTTTGCCATTGGTAGTTGCGGTAATCGTGAATATATATGTGCCCTGGATAAGATCTGATACTGTTGGCTGAACGAGTGCAGTATTGCTGAATGTGGCGGTATTGGGACCGCTCGCCTGTGTCCATGCTATGACCGGGATATCTCCGTTGGCGTCATACACTGATCCTTCCAAAGTTGCACTTGAGGCAGGCTGATTAAGATATATATCCATTCCTGCCATTGCCACAGGAGGCAGATCGGAGGCCAGCCCCTGAAATGCCATATAGGAATAGAGCTGACCCAGCTTTGTCAGAGTTCCGTTTGCTCCAAGCAGGCTTATATCCGGATTAATGCCAACCCGTGTGGCAAACCATGAGTATCTGTAAACGGCAGGGTCATTCTCAAGAATTGCAATAGCTTCTTTCATATACTTTACTACCCCGTCATAATCAGGCTTGGGCGGATCCCAGGGAGCAAACTCAGTTATCCACAGAGGTTTGTTATATTTTCTGAATTTATCCAGGTAGCTGCGTAAGGCTTCTGAGCCCGGGGCATAGCTGTGTATTGCGATATAGTCAACTTTGCAGCCGGGGCATGCTGCGAAGAACTTATCGAGCCAGTCGACCGGATCATTGGTGACGCCGTCAACGCAACCGCCGCACCAGTTTACGGCCGGGCTTACAAGTTCCAGTCCTTTGTCTGCAGCAATTTTCTCAAGGTTTGGCCACATTGAAGCAGCCTGTGCAGGTGTCAGGTTTGCCTGCGATTGAAAGTTTGGCTCGTTAAAGCCAAGGAGATAAATACTTCCTGCCGGTATCTTAGCTTCAATCCCTGCGACATCTCCCGGGTTAACGGCGCCCCAGCACATCGGCACCCATTCGATCCCTGAAAGTTGTCCCTGAGACACTGTCGGAGGTGCCACTCCCCAGTCGTAATACCAGGTGATCGCGGGGGCCAGTATGGCCAGATCCTGCGGTGAAGCATCGCCGCAAATGCCGCGTTTCGGGCTTTTGGCCTGCCCTGACACAGCAGACGTAAAGCCAACAATTAAAATCACTGATACTATTATGATCTGCACAGTCTTCATTTCACTACTGCCTATGGTCCATTGCCTTCTATCTGCCCTTTGCTCTGCGCTCTGCGCTCTGTGTTCTATGCCTGTCTCACCCGCTTCTCAATCTTCTTCCTTATCTTGTCAAATGAAGGAGGTGGACCTGTTCTGATTTCCCTGCCGTCAATATAAAGACCGTCCGTTATGCCCCATTCATTTACGATCTGTTTATCCAGGGTATCGTATTCTGTAATATTTATCCTGTCACCGAAATCCTTTGATGCCCTGAGGGCTCTTTCACCGGCGAGGTTCATTACAGGACACCACCCGGTCCTGAATATTGTCACATTGACCTTTTGGTTTCCCTTACCCGGTAGTTTTTTCGCTTTAATGAACTTTGGCGGTACCGCATCATCTATAAACGGTTTCCAAAGTAGTCTGTTGATGCCAGCCTTGTCGACTACCTTATATCCTTTTCTTTTAAACCATGAAGCTTTCATCCAGACAGGGATTCCCAGTCCCCATGCAGTCATCCCCTTGGCCCCCAGGTTTTTACAATCCTCTTCGGCAGCTTTCAGGAGCGCTGTTCCCATTCCCCTTTTGCGGTAATCTCCTCTTCCCTGTTTGTGTCCGTGAACCCAGATGCACAGAATAGAATATAGATCCTTCCCTTCGAATATTGAATGTTCAACAGGCATATATTGGATCATGCCTCCGATCACTCCTTTATCATCTTGTGCGAATTTAACTCTGACGCCCTTGTCCCTCATGCGTTGGTACCACAACTTTTTATGGTCTCCGGCTTCTTTTATATCATCCGACCATTCTTCAAGGCAGCAGAAATACTGTTGCTCGGTCTCCGGAGAAATGTCAATTATTTTCATGATTTCAAAGATTTATGACACTTTAAGTCTCTGACTTTAACGACTCGTTCCGGTCACAGAAATACCAAAGTTAAGAAAGGATTCACTGATATGACAAAACGACGCCCAAATTGGGCGCCGTTACGACCAGCCACGAAGATTAAACGGCTAATCCCAGATTCCTCAACTCAAGACGGAGCTCCGCCGCCGACTGAAAGTGTATCGAATGGAATCCCAGCTCTGTGGCTGCATCTGCGTTAGCTTTATTGTCATCAATATAAACTGACTCGGCAGGATTAACATTGTACCTGCTCATCAGCACCCTGTAAATGGCATGATCAGGCTTGAGAAGCTTCTCATACCCTGAAACCACAATTCCATCAAACTGCTTCATGAAATCATAACGTTCATACGCCGCAGGAAAAGCTTCATGCGACCAGTTTGAAAGTGCGTAGAGGGGTATTCCGACCGATTTAAGCTCATTGAATATATCAACAGTGTCCTTTAGCTCCCCGCCCAGCATCTCCTCCCAGCGGCCGTAATAAAGGGCAATTTTGTCACTGTACTCCGGGTATTTTGCCGAAAGTTCGTCAGTGGCGACACTGAAAGTCTTGCCCCCATCCTGCTGTATGTTCCACTCATAAGTGCAAATTTCCGAGAGGAACCATTCCATCTCTTCCTCGCTTTCGAAAATCTTACGGTATAAATGCCGGGGGTTCCAGTCTATCAGTACGCCCCCGATGTCAAAGACAACGGATTTAATATTGCTCATTAATGTTTTCTTTTCCCTAGCGCAATATTAACTATAAATTCCCGGGATTAAAGGCCACCGATGCTTTTCTGACAGTGCAAACCCGGGCATCACCTGCAAATGATTCATAGGGTTTGGACTGGCAGGTTCCGTCCAGGATAGCCTTTACACACGCCACCTGATCTTTGATGAGATCGGCAGGAAGGAGGTCTCCGTGACCGGGAAATATGGTGGTGAATTCATCAATCTTCTGCACCTGCTTTTCAAGTGTCACAAGAAACCTGCTTAACGGAAGAGCATCTTTCATCCAGAGCCATACAAGCCCGTTGTTAGTGTCGCCTGAAAAGAGAAACTTATTTCCGATATCAAGCAGGCAAATACCTCCGGGAGTGTGCCCGGGGGTTTCAATAACCTTTAACCAGCGGTCGCCAAGATTGAAAAGGTCGCCTTCAATTACAGGGACCAGCTTTGTGTTGAATGCTTTCCCTTTAAACTGATCATCGCCTGAAGGTCTTTGCTCCTTGGGCATATCTGCCAGGACCGTCTTCATGCGTTCCGGCGTGCTGGTGGTGGCAGCAGCAGCAAGGTCAGCCTGGTGAACAAAGACCTTTTCAAACTGGTAGTTACCCCCTGCATGGTCTCCGTGGCCGTGGGTGTTAATCACTATGAGAGGCTTGTCGGTCAGTTTTCGTATTTGCCCTGCCAGGTTGGCGGCTCCAATTCCGGTATCAACTACAAGTGCACTATCACGGCCAATGATAAGGTATATATTTGCTCCCTTGTCATTTATCTGCCATACATCTTTTGCGACTTCTTTAACCGTAAACCAGGACCCTGCCTGCTGGCATGTTACGATAAGCGTTGAAAAAAAGCAGGTAATCAGTATTAAGATTTTCTTTTTCATAATTATTTACTGAATATTATGACTCCGGAGCTTTTCATGGCCTCAGCTGCAACATCCGGCAGCTTCCAGTCATTGTCAAAACAACCCTGGGAAATGATGTTGTCAGGGGTCTCCCTGAACAGCAGGAAGTCCTTATATTTTTTAAGAATTTCAACCTTTGATCCCATAAAGGCGTAACCTGCCTGGTCAGCCGTCTTTTTTTCGGGAGTCCACCACGGGAGGCCTGAATTTATGAGAACATAATGGTTATTCAGCGGGAAGATATAAACGAGGCCGTGGTCTGCAGCTTTGGCGTCAAGGTGCATCGGCAGCCTGTCAGCAAATTTCTCTATGACAGAGTTAGTCTCTTTCGTTCCGAAGAGAACAAGGTTTGAATTCTCATAGTCACTCTGCCGCACTTCCCTGTCGGAAATGACCCGGGGAAAGACCATGATCCTGCCGCCCATACCTGACCAGTCTGCGCATAAGGCAGCCTGAGCCCGTCTGGCTGCAAGCTCTTCCTGCGAAGGATTTCCTCCTGTACCATAGACATACACATGATTACTGCTTACTGCAGCATAAAGAGGTCCTTCATCTCCTTGCTTCTTGGAGGTCAGTCCCGGCGTGAATTTTCGATTGACCCATGCTCCGTCTGTTTTCATGAACGAAACAGCATCAGCGCTCTTTACAGAGAATGATTTCCCATCCACTTTTACCGTGACCTTCCTGGAGGAGTTAAACTGAGGGTGCCCTTCCAGGCTGAGTGTAAAGGCATCAAGACCTGAGGTTGTTGCCTCTACGGTATTCTCGCCTGTGAATTTTGCATCTATCGTTGCCAGGGTACCTGGTGTGAGATCATCAAATTTTACCCAGTAAGCTTTGTTGTACTTGTACCATTTACTGCTGAATTTGACCTGCTGCGGGAAGAGATCTCTTTTAAACTGCGAGAACCATTCAAAGATAAAACCGTCCTTGTATGCATACTCCCAGCTGTTATGACCAATGCCGGGGTATTCTATATAGTCAAATCGCGGGCTTGTAGCCTCATATCTTGCTTTCCATTCCTGGGCGGTTTTATAAAGAAAATCCTTGTCTCCGATAAATAGGTGAACAGGCAGGTTTGACGCGTTCCCGTATATCTCTGCACATTCATCAGGAGGAGCCGGACAGACAGGGGCTATTGCAGCCCAGATGTCAGGGCGGGTCAGTCCAAGCCACGTTGTTCCTCCACCGCCCATCGAAAGCCCCGTAAGATAAATACGATCCTCATCAATCCTGAAGCGGGATTTCACATCATCAAGCATCTCATAAACATCCTGCTCGGGGATTCCCTGATAACCTGCCGTACCTCTGGCCAGGGGAGCAGCAACAATATAATCCACATCAGGCAGCTCAGGCCAGTAGCGGATAGCCTCAAGATCATTCTCCAGGGGAACATGTCCGGGAACTATGAAATCCGTACCCTGAACATTGCCCTTGCCAAAAACCCGGCGCAGCCCCAGCCGGTGGGTCGACCATGCCCCGTGAAGAAATATCACAAGAGGATAATTCTTTGTCTCGTCGAAGTTCTTCGGGATATATACAGCATAAGGCTGATCCGTCTCATCCACTTTCGAGAAGAATGAAAGATCCTGGGGCCCGGGCTTAAGTGTTTGTGCCATTGCGGAGCCTGAGCCAGATGCAAATAAAACTGCCCCGATTATGAGCATATGACAGTTCCATTTTAAAGTTTTCATATCAATAAGTGTTACTGGGATTAATGTAATTTCGATCAAATACCCGGAAGGCCGGGCAGATAAAATTTAACTTGTTATCAGACCTGTGTGACTCCTTTTATCAGAATTATGTTGCTGTATTTTACTGTTTCCCCGGTCATGACCACAGCAAAAGCATTTCTTGCCCTTTCATAAAAACCGTAACGGTCAAGTCTTTTTATCTGCGGCAGAGTTGGATTGGTCACGGAGAGGCGTTTCATGTATGACATTTCCACTTCGGGATCAAGATGATCACCAACAACCGGTTCCATCATTATGACCGGGTGGGGAACATAAGTATCCAGCTCGAATAGAGGGAGCATTGCCTCAAGCAGGTCGGCAATGCGCAACCCGTCGGCTCTGATGATTCTTTTGTTCAGGCTCTCGCCGGGGAAATGGGCGTCAGCCAGTACCAGTTCGTCACCATGGCCCATCCGGGCCATCGTCTCAAGCAACTGAGGCGAGATAAGAGGAGAAATACCTTTAAGCATATGTCATTTTTTACTGAAAGTGAAAATAGTATTTTCCGCAGAAAGATGATCGTAGATCATCGTATTATTGTAGAAAAGGTCATAAATAAGAATATAAGATGGTTGTAGACCATCGAATAATTACATCTAAAGATGGAACAAATTATTTGATCATCTACGAAGATCAGAATATATGACTGACCATCTGTACTACAATAATCTGATCATCTACGATGATCTTTCAGGTTTCAATTCCCCGTAGGGTATAAACAATTTCATGAAATGACGGTTATTTAACAATAATTGATATATTTAAACTGAATCACCACATAAACAGATTATGAACAGCAAAGATTTCTTTACACTTATCAATGGAGTGAAAATCCCCGCAATAGGTTTCGGAACATGGCAGATACCTTCAGGTGGTGTGGCATACAATTCGGTCATCACAGCACTGAAGAGCGGTTACAGGCACATAGACACAGCCCTCGCCTATGGCAACGAGTCGAGCGTTGGTCAGGCCATCCGTGATTCCGGCATTGACCGCAGTGAAATATTTGTGACATCAAAGCTGCCGGCAGAGATAAAAAATTATGCCCTTGCCCTCCGTTATGCTGACAAGACCATTAAGAATATTGGCCTCGATTATATTGATCTCTACCTCATCCATGCCCCATGGCCGTGGGGCGAGATGGGTGCCGACTATACGAAACAGAACATTCAGATATGGAAAGCGATGGAGGAGTTTTACGAGAAGGGCAGCACCCGTTCTATAGGGATATCCAATTTCAATGTATCAGATATCAATGCCATCCTGGAGACATGCCGTATAAGACCGATGGTCGACCAGATCAAGTTCCACATCGGACATCAGCAGCAGGAAATAAGGGAGCACTGCACGAAGAATGAAATCCTGGTTGAGGGATACTCGCCTCTTGCCACGGGCAACCTCCTGCATAATACGTCTATCGAGGGTATTGCGAAGAAATACGGTAAGAGCGTCGCCCAACTCTCAATACGTTATGTCCTTCAGAAAGGGGCCGTTCCCCTTCCCAAATCAACACACCCCGAATTTATAAGGCAGAACATTGATGTTGATTTTGAGATCACAGAAGAGGACATGAAATTCCTTGACGGTCTGAAAGGCACGTTGTAAATTGAATTTGTAACGATCCTTCGAGGATTGCAGTTTTTTATGTTTTTTCAGGTCCTGGGCCTGGCATTTTCCAGATCCCATTTGCTAAATATATTTCGAACCCTGGCCAAAGCGTATGCAGCAGTTTCATATGAATTCTCTCCACGGCCAGCAGGTACTTCTACGTTATAATAGCCCTGGTAGCCTGCATTACGAAGATTGTTCATCTTTTCCTCGAGCGGTCCATCAATTATATTCAGTGGGATATGTGTGTGCACAGCAAGTTTGGAAGATTCCATATCACATTGATTTCTTTCCTCATCTGTGTTTGCATCTTTCCATCCTCCGATGTGTATACAGATCCCAAACCCCGGATGGTCAACCGCATCGTATAGCTTTTTCAGGTTTTTCCATGCGCCGGATGGACCCATATGGTTTTCCGCACCTGTTTTGAAGCCATTGTCATATGCATACTGGGCATATTCCCTGTAACGCTTTACAATAAAATCGAATTCTTCATTTGTCCAGTCAGTTCTGCCTTCAGGCATATTGAAACCGGGTCCGGAATCAAATCGTACAAAACTGACTCCGAGCATTTTGGCAAGTCTGAGGTGCTCAAGCGCATTCTTGTAATTCAGTTCAGTTCTCTCAGGTTCAAAGGTTATAACATGGCAGCCATCTGCTGCAATATTGGGAATACACAGTTCACGCTCATCAAGGGCCTCTTTGACATTTGCGATCCATCCATCTTCAAAAGGAATATATGTGCCTTTGTCATAACGCTCCCGGAAATCTTTAAGATGTCCTCCCCAGAGATCCGCAGCATCAAGATTATATCGGTATTTACATGTTTCAAAATAACCAAAGATATCCTGCATGCCTCTGCTTACCAGACTATTGAAAGTGTAAGACAACATAGAGAGTTTATGTCTCTGGTTGAATGACAGGAGTTCTATCGGTTCGGTCTTTGGAACCGCAGCGTTTAAAACTGCAGGTCCCGTTATGGCTGCTACAGCGGCAACCATGCTCTTTTTAAGAAATTCACGACGTGTATTCATTTACTTAAGATTTAGGTCAATAATCTCAAATATTAATTGTCAGATTTTCACATTTCTCAAAAATCCATTCATCTATATTTCCCATCCGGGACGATATTCACGGGTAGCATAAAGATTAGCCTCCGGAACATTTGTCACTCTCATATTCTGACTATCCCATTGCAATCTCTGACCCCCCATTCTGATAGCGAGGTTTCCCAGGGCAATGGTTTCTGAGATAGGTTGGACATTTTTAAAATTGCCCCTGGATGGTCTTATGCCCTTAAAAGCATTATTCATTTCATCATTTGACAATGCAATGTACTCCTCCGGTACTGTGATGGATGCTGCAATTTCGTTTCCATTATCAACATTAAAAATCTGCATATCGTTGTATCCATCAAAGGCAGTATAAATAACACCCTTTTCACCGATGAACAAAACACCTCCGGCATCACTAAGATCCATACCTCTGTCAACCATGGCTCTTGGTGTCGGGGGTTTCATATTGCCGTCGTACCAATAGACATCTATATTTTCATTCTTATCCAATACAGGGACATCCCAATGAATTCTAGAGGCCCAGGGGAAAGAGAGTTTATTTTCAATTTTTTTAAAAACGTAATTATTGAGTTCGTAATGAATACTGCAATCAGCCTTTGCGCTCACGGGCACTCCCAGATTCAGTACCCGCCAGTCTCTCCAGAAACCGTAAAATGCCATATCACAAAGGACACCTCCCCCGAATTCAAACCAGCCCCTGTATACAAAATGAGTATATTCAGGAGAGTATGGGCGATCCGTACTTGGTCCGAGCCATAACTGCCAGTCAAATCCTTCAGGAATTGGTTGTGGGTCAGGCAAGGTAGCTTTAGCCTGTGGCCAGGTGGGACGGTTGGTCCACCGGTGCAGTTCAGTTACTTTTCCGATAATGCCCTGCTTCATCAGTTGCATCATTGTATATGTCTTTGGCGGATCCTGGAAAAAATAACAGTGCGTCGGAACTCCCGATTTATTAGCATAGTCTATTGAGGCACGGACCTCATTCAGGAAGTTAGAAATTGGTTTATGAGTGGCCACATTAACCTTCTTTTTCATTGCGGCAATGTTAATAGGAGCATGTAAATGATCAGGAGTAAAATTAAATACGGCATCCAGTCCTTTTTCTTTTTCAAGAAGCTCCCTGAAATCAGCATAGGCGTTACAACCTTTATATGTTCCTTTCCCGGTATTTTCTGCATAAGCCTTTTCTACCCTTCTCCTGCCTTCTTCACGACCTCCCGGGGCACCGCCCGGGCGGCCCGGATATTTATTGCTATCCCTTTCGGGATCACAGACTGAGGTAATCTGGTAATCGGAGTCTTTCAGATATCCGTTAAGTGCACCCAACCCCATCATGCCACACCCTATCAGAGCGACGTTCATTCTGTCGCTGGGGGCAATCTTTCCGGAACCACCCAAGACGTGCGACGGAATAATACTAAGAGCTATTCCGGAAGCTGCGGATTTTTTTATAAAATCGCGACGGTTGAGATCCTTTTTTGAATTCATCAGGCTATTTTTTAATTCATTTGTATTTGTGGATTATATGTTAAGCTTCTCACACTGTCAGCGAGTGCCTTACTATGTTTTAGGCATCAGTATAAATTCAAAGCTGGCAAAATTATTTCCCTTGTTATAGTGAAATGTAAGCAAATGAAGCCCCGATTCATTAAAAGTGATTGTACCTATCTCTGCTTTATTCCATTTGTGCATGCTTCCGGTTGCAAGCGGAAGTCTGCATTCGCTGGCAGGTTTATTATTTACAGAAAAATTAATGGTATTTGCATCGTTTGCATAAAGTGCAACAATTTTATAGGTGCCAGCTATTTTGACATCCACTGTGTAATTGACCCATTCATTATCCTCGGTCCAGCCTATATAGAGTTGGTTTATCGGAGGAGTAAAATAATTATCGTTGTGATTGAAATCTGCAAAGTCCTTGGTATATGAAATATCTACAGCTTCGTCTTTGCGAAAATTCCACTGATAGGCCGTTGCATGAGGCCGCTGGTGATCCGGTATTTGATTGAGTTCACCAGCACCCCTATTTAAAGGCTCAAAGTCGTGATAGGCTACTCCCTCACCCCCCATGTCATAGAATGCGCATTCAATTTTGCCTGGAATAACCTGGGCGCCTGCTTTATAATTAGTGTCTGCGTAAGGTTTGCCCTTATAATCCGACGGTACTGACCCATTATTTTCTGAGGTTAATGTCATGGCTGACGCCGTGGGTGTGCCCTTGAGTACGAACTCAAGATATTGGACATTCATAAATCCTGTCCTGACGAACTTCAGAGTGAGTACATGCGGTCCATTCTCCATTTCGATCTCAGCAATGTTGTTAAACAGCCTCCAGGTATGGACATGACCCGTGGTCTCGAGATTAATCGGACCGGTTTTGTCAACACCATCAACCGAAAGACAGATCTCTGTGGAATCTCTGGCCACTGAAGAGAGCATGTTGATCTGGTACGTACCAGCGGTCTTGACGTCCACGCTGTAGTTCAGCCATTCTTCCGGGACGATCCAACCCACATAGTATTTGTCGAATGGCAAGGCCGTTCCGTCCAGGAACTTATCAAGACCAGGTTTAGTGACAGATATGCCTACCTCATACCTGCCGTTGCGAGCCAGCCCGATCCCTTCGCTTCCGTTGTTTTTCGGGGCAGGATTATGGAAGGCAACTCCTTCGCCACCCTCATCATAAAACGCTGCGGTGATCTTACCGGGGATAATCTGCCTCTCTCCGTTCCATGGTTTGCTTTTAAGATCAATTGGCAATGCCGCGCTCGTACAAATGAC
>Ga0207931_1000593_pt1 | contig 13310 bp, 11 predicted proteins | sample NGESurdeep092012_2_FD_184478 | JGI IMG/M metagenome (GOLD analysis project Ga0207931, IMG submission 184478) | Arctic peat soil microbial communities from Barrow, Alaska - NGEE Surface sample 415-1 deep-092012 (SPAdes) | ecosystem: Environmental > Terrestrial > Soil > Wetlands > Peat ...
CATTGGGCGCAACCATCTCTTGGTTATCTCTAGCGCGTTTGGATTGTTATCCGCACGGGCAATCATTCCTCATATTACAACGTAAAACGCTCGCCTTATTGACGGCTCAACAGCATAAGGGTGGATTGGCGGGAGGGATGAGGCGTGCGCGGGCGGGGTGGTCACTGTCAGCCCGCCGAGGAAAAAATATTTCCCATAGGGCGTCTCACAGGAAATATCGTAAGCGTCCGCCAGCAAATTAGGCGAACCCCGAAAGGACAGCCCAACGATGCGCGGTCCGGCCGACGTCAAATATTCCAGCCGGAGGATTTTGTTTTCGAGAATTGCCACAGGGAGACCATGGAAATCATTCATCAGGTTATATTATCAAAAGTTGGTTTCAATGCCGGGTAGAGTGCGCGGTAAAGTGAATAGGCCTTGCGGTAGGTTTCCACCTGGGCAGAGTCGGGCTGGGTGGAACCGGTGAACTTCACCGCCGCGATGCATGCCGACGGGACATCCTTCCAGGTTGCCGCACCGACGCCCGCCAGCAAGGCCGCGCCGAAGGCCGCACCCTCGCTGGTGTTGACCGTGACCAGCTCGGTGTCGAGAACGCTGGCCAAAATCTGCCTCCAGAGGGCACTCCTTGTCCCGCCACCGGAGGCGCGCACCTGCCGAATTTCGCCCAACCCGGCGTTCTGAATCAGCGTAAAACTATCCTTTAAGCCGAGTGCCACACCTTCCAGTACAGCACGGGTCATGTGTCCACGCCCATGGCGGAGAGTGAGTCCGATCCATGCGGCACGCGCCAGCGGATCAGGATATGGAGTCCGCTCGCCGCTCAGATAGGGGAGGAACAGCAAACCTTCGCTTCCCGCCGGTACAGATTCGGCTTCTTTCAATAGATCGTCAAAACTCACTCCCGGAGCAAGCGTGTCACGATACCACTGAAGACTGCCGGCTGCCGAGAGCATCACGCCCATCAAATGCCACATACCAGGCACAGCGTGGCAGAAAGCATGCAGACGACCTTCGGGTTCGATGAGTGCTGATGAAGTGGGGGCAAAAACCACCCCGGACGTGCCAACTGAGAGCGCGACCACGCCGGGCTCCACAGCACCGACCCCGACTGCCTGAGCTGCCTGGTCTCCGCCCCCAGCTGCAACGGGCGTACCGGGCCTTAGCCCGGTCTGTGCGGCCGCTTCGGGTATGATCTGCCCGGTGAATTCGGGCCCTTCAAAAGTAGGGGGTAGCCACTCAGCTGGAATACCGAGGGCAGTGAGCACTTCCGTCGACCAATTGCGAGTCTTCAAGTCGAAGAGGAGCGTCCCCGAGCCGTCTGCTTTGTCCATCGCAAATTCGCCAGTAAACCGGTAGCGGACATAGTCCTTGGGGAGCAATATGTGTCTCGCTTTAGCGTAGACTTCCGGCTCATTTTGTTGCACCCAGAGAACTTTGGGTGCAGTGAAACCTGTCAGTGCATCGTTACCGGTAATTTGGATCAGTTGGTCTTTGCCCAGCCGCTTTCGGATATCGTCGCACTGTTTGCCGGTACGCTGATCGTTCCATAGGATGGCGGGGCGCAACACTTGCCCTGAATCATCCAATAACACCAGACCATGCATTTGTCCTGTAAGCCCCACCGCTGCCACCGCTTCGCCCCCAAGGCCTGCCTGTAGCAACACCGAGTGAATACTGGCTGATGCCGCCTGCCACCACTCCTCGGGGTTTTGTTCCGACCAAAGCGGGCGCGGCGTAGACAGGGCATGCGGCGTAGATGCGATAGCCACGACCGTACCCCTTTCGTCTAATAAAAGGGCTTTGGTTGCCGTGGTGGAAACATCAACGCCCAGAAGGAAGGTGGGAGTGGACATACAGACTCCTGGTAGGAGAAGTCAGTGGGGCGGCGCATCCCCTTTCATGATGTGCGCCACCCTACTGATGAGGAGAAGAAAAAAAGTAAAGGTGGCCTTGCTACCGCACGCCCAGGAGTAAATCAATGGGCAGTTGGTCGAGACGTTCATACTTCAGGCCACGCTGGCCCAGGGCAAAACGGTCAAAGGTGTGAGCCTTTAGACTGGCTGATTTTTTGCGCGTGTATTTGCCAAAGTAGGGAGCCATACTTCCATCATCGGTATTGATCTCCGCCAACAACGCCTGAATTTCTTTATCGGCGTTAAACTGCGCGGCCTTCTCTTTCAAAATAAGATAAGTGCGCATGCAGCCGCGCGCAAAATCCTTGACACCTTCGTAATCTTCGGTGCGATAGGCATGCGCATCGAAATGGCGCGAGCCGGTATAGCCGACCTGCTCAAGAAACTTAACTTGGATTGTTATCCGCACGGGCAACCATGCAGTGTAACGCCAGATTTTTATAGACTCATTCTCCAAAACGGATATTCTTTACAGTCTTTTTGATCAATGAATAGTCTTCATAATATCGGTCCCCGCCGCTGCCCTGCGGAGCTTGTGCAACAAACCCGACCTTTATTTTTTCTTCCACGGGAAGATTGAAAAATCTCATCATATAAAAATGAACCCCATCCAGCGAATAGTGGAACGCAAAGGAATTCCCGACTCTTGCAACCTGCAGCCATACTTCATCTCCGTCAATATTGCAGCCGTTCGCGTCATCTGACATACCGTTGGTGACTACGCTGACCACGGCATGCGTATTAAAGTCAGTATGCTCGAAACAGGCTTTCGCCCAGATGCTCTCATTCTGCATTACCATGATCGTTGCCGAATCATAAGTGTCCCTGAAATCATGCTTCACCCGCACCCGCATCACGAAATCGCCCTGCACCTCCGTATAATAGAAAGGGGCGTTCTGTAATGATTCCGGTGTGATGCCTTCTTCGGCTATTGCACCATTGTTGCAGAAAAAATCGCTTTCCGCTGGTGCTTTGATTACAAGAGCATTTCCCTCAAATCTTGCCTGGCTTTTATTCAGCCATTTGAAATCTTTAAAATCTGATTGTTTCATCATTCGATTCATTTCCTTTTTGTTTTTTTAATTTTAAACCCTTTTTAACTTCGAGAACGCACCTACCTTCTATTTATCCTTCTCCTCCATACACTGCCGGAAGCGGAATGACTCGCCTGTGAGTTCAATAATGTGAGCATCAAAGTTCTAGTAATACCTGAATTCCACGTCAACATAAAATTATTCTCATAATTTTCAACTTTTAAAGAATTGTTGCAAGCCCTCTCTTTCCTCTTTGAAATCCAACACTCAAAGGCTCATCTCCAATTCATTCGTTTTTTCCACTTTCTTGTTATCTCCAATTTTCCATAGTCAAATACTGCACGTTCATGGATTCATCGTGCCGACCAGTTGGAAACTGGCCGGGAAGGTGAGCGAGCCTTGCGCCCGGCTGATGGTGACCACTTTATCCTCCAACGGTTGGCGCAGGACTTCCAGTACGCGCATCCCGAATTCGGGCAGTTCGTCCAGGAAGAGAACGCCATGATGAGCGAGCGAGATTTCCCCCGGATGCGGCCAGTTGCCGCCGCCCACCAGACCGGCGTGGCTGATGGTGTGGTGGGGGGCGCGGAAGGGACGGTTGCGCACCAGCGGTACCCGGGCGGGCCTGCGGAATTCCACCGCCTTGATCACTTCCGCACGCGGTAAGGGTTGAAACACATCCTGCGAAAGCGACATCTACGTACTCAAAGGGAAACAGTTAAAAACGTCCCGAAGTGTTCTTGAAAAGGTATGGTTCTGCCCGCAAACCATCGGGACTTTTCAGTGGTGGAGAGCCATGTGACCGTCACCTTCAAGGTGACGGTCAAGTACCCAGGCGAACACACTCAACCGGGCGGACACAGGGGTTCGCCCCTACAATACGTCAAACGGACAGACGAACAGCCGGTCTTTCAGAGGGGATTTGCGTTCCCCGACAATCTCAAAGCTGCCTTCACAGCGGATATCGGCAGAGGAAGCACCCACCATCACCTTAATTGTCCCGGCTTCCACAACCAGCTTCAACGCCTCATCATAAAAGGCCAGTTGATCCACCGGCAGGTGGAAGGTGATGTGGCGGGTCTCGCCCGGTTGGAGGGTCAGCCTGGCAAAGCCTTTAAGCTCCTTGACCGGGCGCGGAACACAGCCGTATTCATCACAGATATACAACTGCACCACCTCGTCGCCGGGCCTTGCGCCGGTGTTGCGGACATCCAGGCTCACATCCACGCTCCCGCCGGCTGCGGCCTGAGGAGTGGAGAGGCTGAAACCGGAATATTCAAATGTGGTGTAACTCAGTCCGTGCCCGAAAGGATAGAGCGGGCTGCGCTCCACGCTGACATAGTCCCCGTACCAGTTCGACTTCCCGCCGGAAGGCTTCTGGTTATAAAACAGCGGAACCTGCCCGACATGACGCGGGAATGTGACCGGCAGCCGGCCGCCAGGGTTGGCCTGCCCGAAAAGCACATCGGCCACGGCGGCCGCGCCTTCCTCGCCCGGCAGCCAGGCTTCCAGGATGGCGGAGGCTTTTACAGCCAGTTCCGGGATGGCCAGCGGGCGTCCATTGACCAACACCACCACAACTGGTTTCCCGGTGTTAAAAACGGCCTGGGCCAGTTCGTTCTGGACGCCAGGCAGGCGCAGGTCAACGCTGTCACGCGTCTCGCCAGTGGTGCAGTCCGACTTGAGGCCCGAACGGTCGCCCAGGACGAGGATAACCACATCCGCATCCTGCGCAAGCCGGACAGCCTCGTTAAACCCGGAGGGGTCCGGGTCAAGGTTATCACAGCCACGCGCATAGCGCACGTCCGCCTGCGGGGCAGCCGCGCGGATAGCCTGCAGGATCGTGGGGATCTTAACTGCTTGCAAGGCCAGGCTGGCCGGGTCAAGGCCGGCCAGGGGAGAATCCGTCGGAGCGATGGACAGGAAATATTCCAACTGAGCGGTATAGGAATACGCCCCAACCAGGCTGCGGCTGGAATCCGCATTCGGTCCAATGACCGCCAGCCTGGGGGTGGTCTGTTTCAGCGGCAGGATACCGTTGTTGGCCAGCAGGGTCATGCTCTGGTTGGCCACTTGGCGGGCCAGCTGGCGCTGTTCAGGGGTATCAAAGACTTCCAGCACCCGGCCTTCATCCACATAGGGATTTTCAAATAGGCCCAGCTCAAATTTCTTCTGCAAATGGCGGGAAACCGCCGCATCCACCAGGTCCATTGAAACCTGGCCGGCTTCAACAGCTTGCTTGAGCGGGGCGTGATAGCCAACCGGGTTCGGCAATTCAACATCAATCCCGGCGGTCAAAGCCATCACTGCTGCACTGGAAAGATCCTCTGCAACGTTATGGTAATTGTGGATCATAAGGATGGTCTCGTAATCAGAAACCACCAGCCCGGTAAAACCAAGTTCGCCGCGCAGCAAATCCGTCAGGATGGCACGCGATGCCCCCACCAGCTCCCCATCCAGTTCTGGATAGGCATTCATGATAGTATGTAAGCCGGCGTCCCGGATGACCGCCAGGAAGGGGGCAATATACGTTTCCATCAGATCGCGCTTGCCCATGTGGACCGGGGCGCAGTTCATGCCTCCCTGCGACAGGCTGTAACCAACAAAATGCTTGCCGGTGGCCATCACCCCGCCCTCTTTCAGACTTTGCCCCTGCAAGCCGCGCACGTATGCCATTCCAAACTGGCTAACTAGGGTGGGGTCTTCGCCAAAGGTCTCCTCCATACGCCCCCAACGCGGGTCACGCGCCACGTCAAGTACGGGTGCCAGGCCCTGGTGTGCGCCAACCGCCCGCATCTGGGTGCGGATGGCATCCGCCATTTTCTGTGCGAGTTCAGGCTGGAAGGTGCCAGCCAGGCCAAGCATTTGCGGGAAGACCGTCGCGCCGAGGGCCATATAGCCGGAACAACACTCCTCATGAATGATGGCAGGAATCCCCAGACGGGTGGCGGTAACGAGATGGTGCTGGAGAGTATTGGCAGCCCTGGCACTGGATACGGGATCGAATATGGATGAACCACCCAGGCGCGTGATTTGCCCAATCCCAAGCGCGAGCAGTTGCTCGATCTTTCGAATGGAAAGGGTGCGGCTACCCTCGAGAAAATCACGCGTCCAATAGGAATACAGTTGGGCCAGTTTTTCATCCAGAGTCATCCGGCCAAGCAAATCAGCAACCCGGGCAGGCAGTGGGAGAGAAGCGTCGCGATAAGACATCAGCGTATGCCCAGGAGCAGGTCGATGGTCAGTTGGTCGAGACGTTCATATTTCAACCCGCGGCGGGCGATGAGGTTCCGGTCAAAGGGCTGCAATTTGAGGGCGGCCGCTTTGGCAGGTGTGTATTTGCCAAAGAAGAGCGCCGTGCTGCCATCATCCGCATTGATCTCGGCCAGTAGCGCCTGAATCTCCTTATCCGCATTCCATCGGGCGGCCTTCTCCTTCAGCATGAGGTAGGTGCGCATGCAGCCGCGCGCAAAATCCTTCACACCCTCCTCATCCTCAGTGCGGTAGGCGTGCGCATCGAAGTGTCGGGAACCCTGGTAACCTACATCTTCCAGGAACTTGACCAGGAAGAAGGCGGCCTTCAGGTCGCGCGAGCCGAAGCGCAGGTCTTGGTCGTAGCGGCCGGGGTACTGGTCGTTCAGGTCAATATGGAAGAGCTTGCCGGCTTCCCAGGCCTGGGCCACGCCGTGCATGAAGTTCAGCCCGGACATATGCTCGTGCGCCACTTCCGGGTTCACACCCACCATTTCGGGGTGGTCAAGCGTGGCGATGAAAGCCAGCATGTGGCCGGTGGTGGCGTTGTATATGTCGCCGCGCGGCTCATTCGGTTTGGCTTCCAAGGCTAGCTTCAGGTCATATTTCTTGTCCAGAACGTAGTCGCACAGGAAGTTCATGGCTTCACGGTTGTGCTGGATGGCCGTGACGGGGTTCTTGCTGGCATCCGTCTCAGTTCCCTCACGCCCGCCCCAGAAGACATACACCTTTGCGCCAAACTCAGCGCCTAGGTCGATCGCATTCATGGTCTTCTGTAGCGCATAGAAGCGCACTTTCGGATCATTGGAGGTGAAAGCGCCATCCTTGAAAACTGGATCGTAAAAGAGGTTGGTGGTTGCCATCGGGACCTTCAGACCGGTAGCCTCCAGCGCCTTACGGAAATCCTTCTTGATGGCTTCGGCTTCGGCGGGCGTGGCATCGATCGGGACCAGGTCGTTATCATGGAAGTTGACGCCGTAGGCGCCCACTTCGCTCAGCAGGTAGACCAGTTCGGCGGGTGTTCTGGAAGGGCGCACCGGACCTCCGAATGGGTCGCGACCGGTGTTGCCAATGGTCCACAGGCCGAAAGTGAATTTGTGTTCGGGTTTGGGAGAATAGTCAGACATCTCAACTCCTTCTTGAAGATAATAAAATTAAATGTTGATAGAAATCGATACTTCGCCTTTACCATCCAAGGTGAAAATGCCATTCCGGTCTTCCAATGACACTTCATACTCTCCAAGGAAACCACAAAACGTAAATTGACCCATGTCATCGGTTGTCATGCGGGTTGGAGGAAACCACCACTCCCCTTTAACCAACTTCAATAACTCGGCATACGCCGGTTTACAGGATTGATCCCGGCGCAATAACCCAGCAGGCGCATTCAGCCAGCCGCCATCGGATAAATCCCACCAGGTGATCGCCTGCACCGCCGGGTGCGCAAATAGAGTCTTGTAATGCAAGACCACTTCCCGTGCCTGGCGTTGTTCTCCCTCCGGTGTGGTCGGCCACTCTTGAACCTTATAGTCGTTCAAATCGATAATTTCGGGTGGCATGAGAGCGCCCGAGATAATCGTGTTCTCGGTAAAGTGGATGGGCAGGTTAAACCGTTCAAACCGTTCCAAAACGCTGAGGGTTCGCTGCCTCCCCCAATATCCCTGGTGCATGTGCGATTGAATGCCAATGACGTCGATCTGGATACCTGCTTCCAGACAACCTTCCACAAGGATGTCATAGGCAGGGGAGACATCAAAGTCATTTAACAACAACGTAGCCTTCGGGTTGGTTGCACGTGCCGTTTCAAACATTGTCCGGATCAATTTAATGCGTCCGAGTTCCTTGCACAGACGCGTAATCCCGTTATCATAACGGTCGAAAACAGGCATGATGACCGCCTCATTGACAACATCCCATTGATCAATCACTCCCGCAAATTCAGATACATCCCGCTGTATGCGCTCCACCTGGGCCTGAAGAATCTCGCGGTTATTCATCGATAGCAACCAGTCTGCTGTCAGTGTGTGCCAGCACAAAGGGTGGCCCTTGACCGTGCAACCATGCTCATTATACCAGCGGGCAACATTGAGTATGCATTGTGTCTGTGGTCGCCCGCGTTGAGGCTCGAAGCGTCCCCAGTAAAACGGCAATGTAACTTGATTGAACAGGTTTAGAAAATGCTCGTTACGCAGTTCGGCCTGCTCTATTTCCTTACCCGATAAATCCCCATTTACCAGGGCAATTGTACTTTCCCCCCAATTGCTGCCGAACAGGAATTGATGATTCTTCTGTTTCACCAGGATGTCATGATGAATCACGGGTGATCCATCATGAGTAAGAGTGACGGTGGCATTTATAGTTCTGTTTTTACGAATTGCAGAATCAAGATCTTCCATAAAACTCCAGTTCCAGACACACCATTAATTCCCGAGCTTGGGTTCGCAAGGATTGGTGAATGGTTCTCCAAATGGAAAAGGGGGTTGGGCGTTTTTCTCAACCTCTTTTCATTTGGGGATATAAATCTGAAAGTTTCCACTGACATGCAATAAACCCAGCATGTACAACATCCCGTCATAATAGCGCCATTTACCGGATGGGATCTGTGTATCCCACAAGGCCTGGACAAAGGGCCTGCTGGTATCCGGACTGGCTGCCAGAGCCGCCACCGCTGCCATGGAGACCAGGCCGGGCGAATGTTCTCCAGAAAGCGCTTTACCGTCCAGAGCATACTGGTTTGGGTAGGAATCCAAGCCCTGCGAGGCCAGGAAGGCCAGCACCCGCTCTGATTGCTGCACCTGCCAGGGATCGGCCCCGAACCAGGCGTAGTCCACGGCAACGTTGGAGAGCGTACGCCAAGCGTCAAAACGGAAATCCTTGTGATCGTCGCGCGTGGCGGGAGTTCCATCAAAGGAGGTGTAATCAGCCATCAGGCCGGTCCGGGGGTTGGCGGCCTTGTGGAAAAACAAACGGCTGGTTCCGGCCGCCTCTGCCCAGAATGAATTATCCTTGTCGGCCCAGCGTGCCCACAGTTCATAATAAGCCGGTAAATGATAAGACGGGTCGGTAAAAGTGGCATTATTGCCGCTTGGGACGAAGACCACCTGTTTTTCGTTGGGATCGAACATGTCGGTGGCGACCCCGTTGTCCTCCGCTGTCTTGGTGCGCATCGTGTCGAGGATGGCCTGCGCCTGCTGCCTGTAATTGAAGATCCCTTTCCCATCCCCCCAACGCCCGGAGGCAAGGAAGAGGGCCGTCACGAACCACTCTTCACCATCCGAGGCAGGGTTGGAATCCAGTTGAACTCCACTGGGGGTACAATGCCAGGCGAAATAGCCCTTATAGGGACCATCCTTCTGGTACATGTAGGTCCAAACCCACTTCCAGAGGCGTTCGAACTCAGCCTTTTTATCCAGCTGGACAGCGATCATCATGCCATACGACATGCCCTCCGTGCGCACGTCGCTATTGCCGATATCCTCGATGTAGGCCATGTCCTCGCCAAGCGGGTAATAGATTCGTTGCGTGTCATTGTCGCCATAAAAAAGCTGCTGCCAGGCCGCCTGCACCCGTCCCTGCACTTCAGCATCCGTTTTCTCCAGGTATTCACGAAAAAGGTTGCGATAGGTGATTGAATCCAGCGGTTTTGTCAGGGCGGGAATGGGAGTTGGAAAGGTCACGGGCATAAGCGCTGGTGGTATTGGAGTATCAGCGGGCTTGACCGCGCCCGCCGTTGCTGAAAGCAGGGCTGCCGGATGTGTCGAGGTTGCTTGCAGCCCGCCCGAGGTCGAGCAACCCGTCAGAAAAAAGAGGGCGATCAGGCTGGCAAGAATGCGCTGGAGAGTGGACATCCCATCAATATTCCGGAGGCTGATAAGAAATGCAGGCTACAAAGATTATCCCTTTAGGGCGCCGGCCGTCAAACCGGCCACAATCTGCCGTTCAGCGAAAAGATAGAACAGGATCGCCGGCAGGGCTGAGAGTGTCACAAAAGCCGCCGTTAGCGCCATGTCGGAGCTGTACTGCCCCTGGAACTGCATGGTACCGAGCGGCAGGGTCCAGAGCTTGTCACTGTTGAGAAGGACCAGGGGGGTGAGCAGGTCATTCCAACTGACGATCATGGTGAGAGCGCCCACCGCCGCGAGGGCCGGGCGCGCCAACGGAATCAGGATCAGCCTGAAAAAGCCAAATGCAGAACAACCATCAATGGAAGCCGCATCCTGCAGTTCCGCCGGGATCGAGAGGAAGAAGCCGCGCAGGATCAGGGTATTCCCGGATATCCCGAAGGCGGTCTGCACCAGGATGACCGCCAGGAGAGTATCAATCAGTTTCATCTCGCGGACGACGAGGTAGACCGGCATGATGGCAACCGTGATCGGGAACATGAGCCCCAGGGTGAGCAGGTTAAAAGCCAGGTCCTTGCCTTTGAATTCCAAACGGGCAAAGACAAAGGCCGCCAGGCTGCAAACAATCAACACGCCAGCGGTCGAACACAGCATAACAAAGAAACTGTTGCGCAGCAAGTTCCAGAACGATGGCGTGGTCAAGATGGTACCAAAGTTCTCCCAATGCGGGGGAATGGGCGGGGTATAAGGATGTAAGAACATCTCGCCGCGCGTTTTCAGGGCGCCAAAGACCATGATCACGGTGGGCACAACGATGATCAGCGACACAATACTCAGTACGAGGTACTGGAAGAACCTGGGTAACCTCTTCTTGAAAGCGTCACTTTTACGATAATCAATGGTTGCCATGGAGGTTCCTTTTCTAAATGCCGCTCAGGGGATCGGGTTGGCGGTTAAGCCACTGGTATGCTACGGAAAAGATCAGGCAGAACACCAGCATGACGAGCGCCACGGCCGAACCATAGCCCAGCTGGGAACGGAGGAATGCAAAGCGGTACATGTAGGTGGCCATCATTTCGCTGGCATTAACCGGTCCGCCCCTGGTCATGATCCAGACCAGGTTGAACTGCGTCAGCGAGCCCAAAACAGACAGGTAGGTGGTGGTGCGGAGGGTGGTACCAAGCAGGGGCACGGTAACATACCAGACCGACTGCCAGCGGTTGGCACCATCGATCATGGCAGCCTCTTCGAGCTCCCTGGGGATGTTTTGCAGGCCGGCCATGAACAAAAGCATGTGCAACCCAAAATATTTCCAGGTGAGCACGAGAAAAACGCAGAGCATGACCTGGTTTATATCCCCCAAGAAATTCTGGGGATGGACACCCGGAATAAGGATCAAAAGCGCATTGATAAAGCCGTTCTCCGGGTCAGGGCTGAACATGCTGATCCAGATGATGGCTGTGATGACTTCAGAAATCACGTAAGGCATAAAAAAGACCGAGCGGAAAAACACCCGCCCGGGCAGGTCACGTCCCACCATGATGGCCAGCATCAGGGCCAGCGGCAGTTGGACGGCCAAAGAGAACACCACGATTATGAGGCAGTGCCCAATCGCTTTCATGAAAACCTGATCGGTCAGGATCAACTTGAAATTATTCAACCCGATGAATTTGGTGGCAGGCCCCAGGCCATTCCAATTGAACAGGCTGTAATACACGGACCGAAAAATGGGATAAATAAGAAAAAGAACAAAAAGGATAACAGCCGGCAACAGGAACAGTGCAATGGTCACATAGTCCTGAGTCCGGCGAGGAGAGTGGCCTCGTGCGGGCGACTTGGAGTCATTCCTTCTGACCTGGGCAATATTCATGAAGCATCTCCTTTTCCAACGATGGGAAGGCTACCGAGGCAGGGATCTTTACAATGATTTTCGATGGGACAGTCACCTTATCCCTTTTGGCCTGCAAGATGCCCGGTGCAAAACAGGGACATCTTGAAAAATCTGGTGCAGGCAGGTGGGGATGCAAAGGTGACTGTCACATTATAATTGTATGAAGGGGGGTTGGGTGTGAACCCAACCCCCCCACAACTTCCAAAAGATCCGGCTTGCTTACTTTCCGAAGGTCTGCTTGGCGCCGGCTTCAATCTCTTGGGCAACCTGCTCAGGTGTTGAGGTGCCAGCATACAGTTTAGCAACAGCATCATTGATGATGCCGCCCATGGCTGAAGGCATATACTGGTCGTAGTAAAGCTGGAAGTAGCTCGCAGCCGCGAAGCTCTTCTGGACAGCGATCATATTGGGATCGGTCAGACCAGCTTCACCACCCTTCACGACCGGGATGCCACCACCGCTGGCAGCAACACGCTTCTGCTGTTCAGGAGCGGTCAGGTATTTGACGAAGTCAATGGCTTCCGGCGGAGCATTCTTGCCTATGGCGAAGCCATTGCCGCCACCCATGACATCCGTCACGTCACCTGCACCGCCCTCGACCGACGGGAAGTTGAACAGGCCCAGATTGGCAACACCCTTCTTGTCAGCGGCTTGACCAGCTTCGGAGCCGGGAGCCCACTGCCCGGAGAGTTCCATGGCAGCTTTGCCGTTGCCGAAGGTGCCCTGCATTACATCATGCGAGGCGCCCAGGAAACCGGCCTGGAAGGGCTGCAGGTCGATTAAATCCTTGAGATCTTTCCCGGCCTGGATGAAGCAGGGATCGGTAAAGGCGCCGCCGGAGCGGTTCGCAGCGGCCAGGAAACCCTGCTGTCCGCAGATGCGGGTGGCGAGGTATGACCAGATGTGCATGCCGGTCCAGGTGTCTTTTTCACCCAGGGAGATGGGGGTGATGCCGGCGGCTTTGAGGGCTTTGACATCATCCAGGAGTTCAGTCCAGGTGGTGGGTGGGTTGGCAATATTGGCCTGGGCGAAGAGGTCCTTGTTATACCACCAAGCGACCTCCCCCATGTCCCACGGCACGCCGTAATTCTTGCCATCCAGGGCATAGACAGCCAACGCACCGGGTGCGAAGCTGTTGCGCCAGGCACCGCCATTTGCATCAAGCGCGGGGGTGATGTCCTGTAGCATACCTGCAGCGATCTGATCATTCATCACGCCGCCGCCCCAACTCTGGAAGATATCGGGGGGTGTGCCGCCCTGCATGACGGTGCTCAGCTTGGTCTTGAAGGCTTCGTTTTCCAGGATGGTGATATTGATGGTGACATTGGGATGCGCAGCCATATATTCATTGGCCATGTCCTGCCAGAGGGTCTTGCCC
>Ga0207931_1000594_pt1 | contig 13303 bp, 8 predicted proteins | sample NGESurdeep092012_2_FD_184478 | JGI IMG/M metagenome (GOLD analysis project Ga0207931, IMG submission 184478) | Arctic peat soil microbial communities from Barrow, Alaska - NGEE Surface sample 415-1 deep-092012 (SPAdes) | ecosystem: Environmental > Terrestrial > Soil > Wetlands > Peat ...
ACATCCTTGTCAAGATTCTGGTTCAGAGCAACAATCTGTTTCAGATCTGTCAGCGGATCAGGAACAAGATTCAGTGAAAGGAGTTCCATGGTTCTTCCAGGGAACGGAGAGCTTATGGCAGGATCAGCTTCCCTGAAAATTTCAAACTTTGATATTTCGTAATCAAGTGGTCCTTTGATCTTTTTAACCGCAATGACAGCAATCTGTGCACGTTCTTCTCCCTCAAGGTATTCTGCTCCAAACGGCCAGCCTGAACCTACGATCAGATCACAGGTCATACCGAGCGACCGGGACTCATTTAAGACCACTTTCAGCATATCAATCCATTCATCGCTGAGCCATTTCAAAGATGGCTTGCCAAGGTCATCTCCTTCAAATCGTGTCGGAAATTCAATTGGATTTATCTCCACTCCCCCAATTCCTGCATCTTTCAATAACCTTAGCTCTCTTACAAGCTCATTTGCCTCTACCTTATCCCCGTTCCACCACCAACGGACAAAAGGATGGTACTTCAGGTCAGGATTACTAAAAAGTTCATATAAATCAGTAGAATTTATCATGTCAGCTTTATTCTGTGCTTCAGTACTGAAAACAGGTATTTCCCATTTTATCAGAGAGCCTGAAGTCAGGAGGGCACTTTTTGAAATGAATTTACGCCGGTTCATTTGTTTAATTTGACATACTCCCCCTTTGAAGGGGGTAGGGGGATGTAAATCTGGCTGGTCGTTACATCCCCCTAACCCCCTTGGAAGGGGGAATTAAATTATTTTAACTTCTGAAATTAAACATTTAACTTCAAAAAAGAAAAAAGAAAGCATTGGGATAAAAAAGAATATTTCCCGCAGATTTCGCAGATTCACGCAGATAAAAATATTTCTATTTTTATATATTTACCCGGATTACATTTCAATATGAAAATCACAGGATTAATTTTCACAGCTTTTTTATTATTGATGTTCACTGGTTGCAGACATGTACCTGATAATAAACAGCTTGTCCTCAATTCCGACTCCCTTTCCCGGATTGCTGAAAGGATTGCACTGGATTTTCCATTTACGGAGAACGAGATTAATCAGCAGATGAAGGAAGAAATCGGAACTTTTACTGCTGAAGAAAAAGCTGATTGGGAGAAGAGAAACTGGCTTGAATGGAAAATGATAAACGCAGAAAAAAGATACTTCAGAAGGGCAGTTTCGAATCTTGGCCTTATTAAGAGCTTTCATTATCAGAGGGCAGAGAGAGACAGCCTTGAGGCAGGCGACCCTGAAATAATTTACCGGAAGAAGCACACGGAGTCAATAATAAAAGCTTCAGAAAACAGACCAGATCCGGTAATTCCCGTAAGTATGACAATCAATTACACGTTAACAGTAAATCCTGATGCAGTACCGGCCGGGGAAACTGTAAGGTGCTGGCTGCCATACCCGAAAGAAAATCAACCGCGTCAGAAAAATATCAGACTCCTTGCAACCTCAAATAAGTATTTCACATTAGCTCCTGATTCTGCAATTCACAGGACAATTTATATGGAAGCAAAAGCAGAAAAAGGACTCCCATTGATTTTTAAGGTTTCTTACAGCTATGATTCGTACGGGCAATATTTTGATCCGGAAAACATGGCCATTAATCCCTATGATAAAAACTCAGAACTTTACAAAAAATATACCTCGGAAGAGCTTCCTCATATCTGTTTTACTGAAGACGTCAGGCATCTGGCGGATAGCATTACGGCGTCAGAAGAAAATCCCTTTGAAACAGTCAGAAAAATATATACCTGGATCAACAGCAATATCCCCTGGACAGGAGCACTGGAATATTCAATAATGCCAAATATTCCGGAATATGTAATTCAAAACAGGAGAGGAGACTGCGGAATGCAGACATTTCTTTTCATGTCGATGCTTCGGTACAAGGGAATTCCGGTGAGATGGCAAAGCGGCTGGAAGGTGCCTCCGGATGCAAAGAATCTTCATGACTGGTGCGAGGTTTATTATGAAGGAACCGGCTGGGTGCCTGTCGATATGCAATACGGGCTTCAATATTCAACCAGTCAGAAGACAAGGGAATTTTACATTTCCGGGATTGATTCATACAGGCTGATAGTAAATGAAGGAGTGGCAGGCAACCTCTATCCTGAAAAGAAATTTCCGAGGAGTGAACCGTTCGATTTCCAGAGAGGGGAGGTAGAATGGAGCGGAGGGAATCTTTATTTCGACAAGTGGAATTATGATATGGAAATAATTTACAATAAATGAAATTAAAAATAAAAATAAATATAGGGTTCAAACTCCTGATAGCCGTTTCAGTCTGTTTTATCCTGGCATCAGGATGTAAACAAAAACCGGTTGCTTACAACAATTACAAGAGCGAATTAGATTCGTTAGGGATCGTTTACGTGCCTGACCTTCGCGAAGGGATATTCGATGTGGAGCTTTCTTTGAATGGCTCTGATATGATACTTAAAGGGGAGACAAATATTCCGGAAGCAAAAGGAGCAATTACCGGCTTACTGAAGAAGGATGGGGTTAACTTCACTGACAGCCTTAAAGTGCTTCCTGATACTTCTGAGATAAAAGAGCCATGGGGACTGGTAAATGTCAGCGTATGCAACATCCGGTTTATCTCATCATATGATGCCGAAATGGTTTCCCAGGCACTGATGGGGACGCCGGTAAAGATATTGAAAAGAGAAGGAGGCTGGCTCCTGATCCAGACACCCGATATGTATCTTGGATGGGTTGATAGTGAAGCTATTGAAACTAAAAGCGTTAGTGAATACAACATCTGGAAATCTTCATCCAGGTTGTTCTATACAGGGAAAACCGGAGATATCTATTCTGACCCGTCCGGGTTGAAAGTCATTTCCGATATTGTTGCAGGTTGTATTATTGAAATCACAGGAAATAAAAAAGGCCTTTATGAGGTAAAACTTCCTGACGGACGTGAGGGATTTATTCCGGCGGATAAAGCAATTCTTCTTGATCAGTTAGCCGTCGGGACATATCTCAATTCAAAAAACCTGGTATCAACTGCAGAATCATTCATGGGGATCCCTTACCTGTGGGGAGGCACCTCTTCAAAAGGGTTTGACTGCAGTGGATTTGTAAAAACCATCTATTTTCTCAATGGAATAATCCTTGACAGGGATGCATCCCAGCAGTTCCAGAACGGGATGAGGTTAAGAATGAGACGGGAATCATTCCCGGATTCACTGAAAAAAGGAGACCTGCTATTCTTTGGTTCCTCACGTCGCGGAAGGTCAAGAGCGACCCATGTCGGAATGTATATCGGCGATACGGAATTCATAAACTGCTCAGGGATGGTCAGGATAAACAGCCTCGATTCGACAAGGGCTAATTTCAGCCGTATCCGCAGGGATTCCTTTCTGGGTGTCAGAAGGATCATCGGAGCAAAATACGGAAAGGGATTACAACCTGTTCTGGACCACAGCTGGTATAAATAACTCAGGTTGCTAGTTTCTGGTTACTGGTTGCTGGTTGCTTAGGTTAAAAATTAAAATTCATGAATAAAAGAGAATTTATAAAATACAGTAGTTACCTGGTAGGAGGTACGTTCCTGAACGGCAAGATTACAACAGCGACTCCTTTTTTCACAGAAAAGAAAGGAAAAAGAAAAAACAGAAGCAGACTGGAACTAAGTTTTACTCCTTTTACGCTCCAGCTCAAGCATGCATTCACACTTTCGACCAGTTCAAGAACAACGACTCCTGTTATGCTTACGGAAATTGAATATGATGGCATTACAGGATATGGTGAAGCATCCATGCCGCCATATCTTGGAGAGAGTCATGAATCTGTTGCAAAGTTCCTTTCATTGTTAAATCTTTCACAGTTCACTGACCCGTTTCTCCTCGTGGATATTCTGCAGTATGTCGATAGTGTTTTGCCGGGCAACTATGCTGCAAAGGCTTCAGTCGATATTGCCCTTCATGACCTGATCGGCAAGCTTGTAGGAGAACCTTTTTACAGATTATTCGGCCTGAATCCGGCAAAAGCACCTCTCACAAGTTTTACAATCGGCCTGGATACTCCGGAAATAATAAAACAAAAAGTCGCTGAGGCCGAACCTTATAAAGTGCTGAAAGTAAAGCTCGGGAGGGATAATGACAGGGAAATGGTGGAGGTTATCAGGTCGCTGACGGATAAACCATTATGCGTGGATGTTAACCAGGGCTGGAAAGACCGTTCTTATTCACTCGAAATGGCAGGATGGTTAAAGGAAAAGAATACAATTTTTCTTGAGCAGCCAATGCCAAAAGAAATGAAAGATGATATCGCCTGGCTTACTCAGAAGAGTCCGTTGCCGATCGTGGGTGATGAATCGATTCAGAATATCGGAGACCTGTTGAACAACAGGGATGTATATTCCGGAATAAATATAAAGCTAATGAAATGCGGCGGGTTGAATGCCGCCATGAAGATGATAAATGTAGCGAGGGCTTTTGGCATGAAAGTGATGATAGGTTGCATGACCGAAACTTCATGTGCAGTAACCGCAGCGGCGCATCTCTCACCTCTTGTCGACTGGTGCGATCTCGACGGGAACCTTCTCATAAGCAATGATCCTTTTGAAGGGCTTAATATAGTTGATGGCCAGGTTACTCTGCCTGACAGGCCTGGTATAGGTGTGATAAAAAAATCCTGAAAAATGAAAAAATATCTTATTATCTGGTTATTTACAGTATGTTTTACAGCTTTCTCCATAGCTCAGAGCAATTACTCCGAAAAGCTTGACACTATTCTGCCTGTCCGCGGATTCTGCATTTCTGCTCCCCAGCCGGGAGGTGTTACAGAGTTTGTTAAATTCATAGATGAAGAACTGGCACCCCGAAAGATCAACACACTGATCCTCAGGGTAGATTATAATTATCAGTATGAGAGCCACCCGGAGCTGAGGGATTCGGTTGCCCTTTCGAAGGAGGATGTAAAAAAGCTGGTGGCTGTGTGCCGGAAAAACAATATCAGGATAATTCCCCAGGTTAACCTGCTGGGACACCAGTCGTGGGCTGGAAAGATCGGAAACCTGCTGAAGGTATATCCCGAATTCGATGAAACCCCTCTTGTTAAAATGCCCGAAAATTATGTCTGGCCCAATGTCGACAGATTATATTGCAAAAGTTACTGTCCGCTTCACCCTGATGTTCATAATGTCGTTTTTTCCATAGTTGATGAGATCTGCGATGTTTTTGAGGCAGACGCATTTCATGCCGGGATGGATGAGGTTTTTTATGTTGGGGAAAGAGAGTGTCCACGGTGCTCAGGCAAGGATCCGGCTGAGCTCTTCGCCGGTGAAGTAAGGACAATACATGATCATCTTGCTCTTGATGGACGAAAATTATGGATCTGGGGTGACAGGCTGATCGATGGGAAAACAACGGGACTTGGCGAATGGGAAGCAAGTTACAACAATACCTTCAGGGCAGTTGATATGATCCCCAGGGATGTAATTATTTGCGACTGGCATTATGAACGTCCGGATCAGACACCTGTTTATTTCGCGATGAAAGGTTTTGGGGTAGTGACATGTCCCTGGAGGATGCCTGAAAATGCAGTGCTCCAGGTACAGGATATGGTGAAATTCAGGGAACATTCAACCCCGGAGATGAAAGAAAAATTTATGGGTATGGTACAGACTGTCTGGTCTGGTACAGGACAATTTCTTGATAGTTTTTACGGAAGAAGAAAAGATGAGGGTAAAAACACTCCTGTTAATTGTTTCAACGCGTTGTCTGACGAGATAATAAGATTGAATGAATAGTCACCGGCTCCAAAGCTAAATTTGCCCACCGGGCAAATTCTTTACGCTCGGCCCGGTCCAGGGAAGGAAGCCAACACATCACCTATTATACATAATACATAATACATAATACATAATATATTATTTCAGCCCGAACCTGTAGCTGAATTTGACAAGGAACACGTTATGAGGTCTTTCCCGGAAGAGATCTCCCATATCGCTAAAATAGTCCATTGTACCAGCAGGTTCATAGCCGCTGCGAGTCTGGCTCCACACAAGATAGACGGAAGAACCCGGATTATATTCCCACCTTAAAACAAGGTTTGAGAGAAACTCCTTAACATTGAAATCAGGTTTTCCAATGGAGTAATCTTCATTCCCGTCATTATTCTCATCAATACTGAAATATTCATTATCCACAAGTTCAATCTGGGACGGGCTATAAACTGCAAATCTGTCTTTGTATTCAGATGCCAGGGAGCCTGTAATATACTTGAAATTATAATACCTGCCGGAAGCAATAAAGGGCTGACCCCAGTACTGCAGAGAAAGATCGGGTTTCAAGGTGAAATTCAACCTGATGGACATGCTTATGGTTTTCTGATCGATACTTGCGAAGACATACCTGTCAAGTGTTCCATAAGATATCTGGCTGACATACTGCAATTCATCAAAGGATTTCCTGTAAGAGGGGCTGACAGTAATATTAAGAGTATTTGTCGGCTTAAATGTAATGCCTGGAGTCAATTGCCAGTTTTGCGCAGCATTCATGGACATTTTATAGAAGCTTCCACTTAAGCTCATAATAAGCTTTTTCCGATTATCAGTCATGACATAAAACCATGGACTAATTGTTCCCGGTAGTTTCATCAGGGGTCCTCCGCGAAGCATTGTATTACTGACCTGATTCAGGCTTAACTCGACGCCTCCATTTGCCTGCCAGAAATTTTTGAATTGTATAGAACCGTTAATATTAGCGCCATCGAACAGATGATCTCCTGCAAAATTCCAGGCAGTATATTGATTGAAATTTATGTTGATCTGTTTGTAGAATGACTTTGGCTCAAAAAGCCTGTACCCAAGCCAGAAAACCTCAAATAGCTGGTCAGCCTCCGTCTGGTACCCCATATCATTTATTTCAAATCCGGGTGTCTTCCACAGGAGGGCTGCAAGATATTGAAAATGTCCCTTCCCAGATTTCTGAAACTGGATTCTTCCTCCACTGCCTGATAAGGATGTTCTGGAAGGATCAAGGGAAACATAGCTGCCGGGCCGCTGGAAATATCTGGCAGAAGAGCGCTGAGCTCTTAAAATGGCAAGTTCAGTGCCATTTATCTCGCTGTACGCGGCATTTACGTTAAACATATATGTCTTCTCTTTAAAATATTGCGTGAAATCAAGACCTCCTGAATAGGCTGAACCAGGTAACCTGTTTATAAGATTTCTTGATTCATCTCCAACCAGTTGAATGTCCTTCAAGTCCCTGTTCACGCTGGTAACCATTCCTCCAATGATTGTATTTCCTGAATTAATATCTTTCTGTATTCTTCCGACGAAATAATTTGTCAGCGGCTCGACTGTCTGATAAGTACGCGTACCGTTTGTGTCAATTTCTGCTTTTTCTTCAGCAGTTACGGCATTAAGGAATCCTAATGAAAGACCATTTTTTGTCTTCCCGGTAACTTTTGCAGCTCCTATAATTGAAGCATTGATCGGTGAATCAGAATACCCTCCAAAATTGACAACACTTCCCTGCGGCTTTCTACCTATTCGTCTTGAATAAAATAAATTATCATTACCCAGCCCCCCGTCCCCGATTCCAATGCTGAAATTTGTAATATTATTGCCTTCGATGAAGAAGGGCCTTCTTTCTTCAAAGAATGTTTCATAAGCAGAAAGGTTAACAACTGACGGGTCAGCCTCTACTTGCCCAAAATCAGGGTTAACAGTAAGGTCGACAGTGAGGTTGTTTGTTACACCAATTTTTGCATCAAGGCCACCTTTTATTTTAGATCCTTTTCCGGTCGCAAATGGATTCCCTGGTTCAGATTTATATCTTTCAACTTTAGCAACACCATATGGCGTGACATCAAAGTTCTTCCTGGGCTTAACCTGCTCAAGACCAGTCATTTCACCCATCATGTGAATTAAACCTGGCGCATCGCGTGGAATAGGCTGCCATATGCTGGTTTCATTTTTCCTGTAAAGAAATCTCAATACTTCAAAGCCCCATACATCTCCGGAATTCTTTTCAAATCTTAACTGACTGAAAGGGATCTTCATTTCAGCAAACATGCCTTCATCATTAACAGAGGTTTTAGCCCACCAGTTAGCATCCCATGATGCATCTTCATTATTGCCGTCATTTGACATTATCTCGTCAAGCTTCACACCACCCGCACTAACCCCAAACATAAATCCGGTACGCAGGTCATGATAACTATCGACAATAATTGATACCCAGTCGCCATCGGTATTATCCTTTCTGGACAACCGCTTGACAATACTGTCGGGGCTGGAATCAAAGGCTTTAATAGCCACATACAGGTTATTTTCATCAAACAGGATCTTAAACTCTGTTCTTTGTGATTCAGGTCTGCCGTTATAAGGCTGCCATTGGGTAAAACCGCCATCCCAGGTTCCTGAATTCCATGCCTCATCATCAAGTATACCATCTATATCTGGTGCAACAGTTATCTTTTCAGCCCTGTACTGTTTTTTTTCAGGTGTCTGTGCCGGAATAAAAGTAATTATCAGGAACAGGGATAAAAACGAAATCAGAATTCTTTTCATTTGACATTAAGGTTTTTCGCAAGGGTTTTTACAGAATCGACACAATCACTTCAAGCCAAATCTATAGCTGAATTTGATAAGAAATACATTTTTTAAATTGTAGTTATCATCATTCCGGAACAGTTTGGGGTCGAAAAGGTCACCCATATTATTTAAATAATCCATATCACCTGTGGGATTATATCCGCTTCGGGTCTGACTCCATACAAGGTAAACCGAGGAGCCGGGGGAATATTCCCATCTTAAAACCAGATTAGAAAGAAATTCCTTGACATTAAAGTCACCTGTACCGAAGGTGTAATCAATAGTTCCATCCAAATTCTCATCAATTTGATTGTACCCATCCTGAGGTGTCAACTCGCCGTCAGAAAATACATGGAACCGGTCGTGATATTTATCAGCAACAGGATTCTTTATATACTTATAATCATAGTACCTGCCTGATGCCACGAATGGCTGGCCCCAGTACTGAACGGTAAGATCAGGGCTAAGGTTCAGATTCACTCTTAAGGATGTGTTGATGGTTTTTCTGTCAATACTGGCAAATATGTACCTGTCATTGCCGTTGTTGGTTGTCAGTGTCACGTATTGCAGTTCACTGAATGATCTTGAATATCCGGGATTCAAAGACAGTCTCAGATAGTTGGTTGGCTTATAAGAGATCTCCATGCCCAGATAATCACTCTCAGAGCAGCCTTCAAAACCTTCATTGTAATTCAGGTAAAAACTAAACCCGAGCTTCTTTCTGTTGTCGGTTGAGAAACCGCCATTTCCAACTACTCTTCCGGGTGTTTTCATTGTTGGTCCGCCCCTGAGCAAAGTTGCATCATTAGTGCTTGTTCCAAGATTCCCATAAACCCAGGCATTCCAGTAATTTTTGAAAGTCATACTTGCATTTCCCTCCAGTCCATCTCCACCATGAACTCCACCAAAATTAAAGAACGACCAGATGTCTCCGTTAATATTGAAGTTTCTGTATATTCCCTTAGGTTCCCACCGGTTGTACCCTACCCAGATAACTGGCATGATCCTGTCGGCCTGCTGTAAATAACCAAGGTCATTGATCTCAAATCCGGGTGTTTTCCATAAAACAACCCCTCCAAGGTTCAGATGTCCGTTGAGCTTGTTAATTTGCACCCTTCCTCCTGAACCGGCAAGTGATGTACGGGCCGGGTCAAGCAGAGCGTAATCTTTATCAGGGCGCTGAAAATAATGTGCTGAAGATCTCTGGGTCATCTCTATAGCCTCCTCTGTTCCATTAACCTGGCTGAATGCAGTGTTTATGTTGAACATCCATTTTTTATCCTTAAAATACTGAGTAAAATCAATTCCCCCGGAGTAGGCTGATTTATGCATATAATCGTCGAGATTTGCATCAAGATTCCTGTTAGTGCCTGTAAAGATACCTCCGATTATCGTTTTGCCTTCGTTAAAATCCTTCTGGACCCTGCCGACAACATAGTTTGTAAGGGGTTCAACTGTTTCAAAGGTTCTTTCTCCTCCGTTATCAATTTCAGCCTTTTCCTCACTGGTAACAGCTTCGACGAAACCAAGTGATAAGCCATTCTGGGTTTTGCCTGTTAGCTTGGCTGCTCCTATAATTGTTGTAAAATTAGGCACATTAGCATACATCCCGTCTTCAACATTCGGATACCCCTGCGGCCGGCGGCCTATTCTCCTTGTATAAAATAAATTATCATTGCCAACATCGCCATTGCCTATGCCAATATTAAAATTGGTAATGTTATTCCCTTCGATGAAAAAAGGTCTTTTTTCGCTGAAAAAAGTCTCATATGCCGATAGATTTACCTGAGAGGGGTCCGCTTCCACCTGTCCGAAATCAGGATTAATTGTAAGGTCCATTGTCATGTTGTTTGTCACTCCTATTTTGGCATCTATTCCTGCATTCAGCCCATACTTCTTCCCTTTCTCCATAAATGGATTTCCGGGTTCAGCCTTGAATGTCTCCAGTTTACCAACAGTATAAGGAGTGACATCAAAGATCTTACGGGGCTTGATCTGCTCAAGACCGGCCAGTTCGCCAAACATATGCACCATACCTGGTGATTCTTTGGGAATATGCTGCCAGAAGCTTGTCTCGTTCTTTCTGTATAAAAGTCTTGCCACTTCAAGTCCCCACGTGTCTCCTGAATTCTTTTCAAATCTTACCTGGCTGAAAGGTATTTTCATTTCGGCGACCCATCCTTCCTTGTTGATAGAGGTTTTTACCCACCAGTTGGGATCCCATGATTCATCCTGGTTCTGCCAGTCATTAGTGACCATCTGGTCATATTTTACACCACTTGAAGTGATCCCGAACAGAAAAGCGGTGCGCAGATCATGAAAGCTGTCGAAAGCAACAGCTACAAGATCACCGTCAGGATTGTCACGTCTTGTCAGACGGTTAACAATGCTGTCGGGACTTGTATCATAAGCCTTGAATGCAGCATAAATGTTGTCATCGTCGAAGAGGATCTTAAATTCTGTTCTTTGAGAAACCTTACTTCCGTTATAAGGTTCAAACTGTGTAAAATCATCTATCCAGGTTCCTTCTTTCCAGGCCTCATCATTTAGAATACCATCGATTGCAGGTGCAGTCGTAAGTCTTGCTGCCTTGTACTGCTTTTTCGCAGGCGTCTGTCCAGTTACGCCCGGCAGTATCATCAGCAAGGTGATCAGAGTGATTAAAATTCTTTTCATGTGCTTGTATAGTTTTCATGGTTTGAATTAAAGACGTACAAGAATTGAAACTGATGCAAAATAACGTTATTAAGAATTATTATAAATTAAACTCATTGCAGCCTGCAGTGTATAATTAGATGACACTTAAGAGCATTTATACCCTCTTTTTATGATTGTAATAATAAAATATATATCTTAGACCAAAATCTTATGACTATGGTTTCACGCAGGTCGTTTATTACAAAAAGTGCCGCAGTCACAGCTGCAGCAATTATAGCTCCATCAGTAATGGGCCGCAACATTTTAAGCGCAGGGAATTCACCCCTGAACGGTAAAAAAGTTCTTTTCGTCTGGGGAGGATGGATGGGACACGAACCTGATAAATGCCGCGATATCTTTGTTCCATGGATTAAATCAGAAGGAGCAGAAGTGACAATTTCTGACACACTTGATGCTTACACAAAGTATGATTTGCAGAAAGATTTCGACCTGATCATACAGACATGGACTATGGGGACAATTGACAGTAAACAGGAAAAAGCTCTTGAAGAAGCAGTAAAAAGCGGAACAGGGCTGGCAGGGTGGCATGGCGGTCTGGGAGATTCATTCAGGAATAATACTGAATACCAGTTTATGGTAGGAGGACAGTGGGTCGCTCATCCGGGCGGTGTTATAGATTACAGGGTGAATATTGTGGATCATAAGGATCCGGTAACAAAAGGGCTTGATGATTTTAACATGCATTCAGAGCAATATTACGTTCAGGTGGATCCAAATGTAAAAGTTCTGGCAACCACGACTTTTAATGATAAAAGTGCTGACTGGATCGGTGGAAATGTTGTACCTGTGACATGGAAAAAATTCTATGGAAAGGGAAGGGTCTTTTATTCTTCTTTAGGTCACGTCGCTTCGGATTTCAGTGTTCCCCAGGTTCTTGAGATCCAGAAACGGGGGATCCTCTGGGCCTGTATGAGCAAGTATGAACCAGCTGAGGAATGGAAACAGCCGGTTTACGGGAAATACAAATAATACTGAAATCCATTTATTTTCCGCCCCCCTGCCCCCCTAAAGGGGGGTTGAAATCCATATTTAAAGCCCCCTTTAGGGGGTTGGGGGCAAATAATTCAATCATAGAGCTTTATAAACTCGTATGAGTTTCCTGTATATTCCAGGAATTTAAGGAAATCGGATTTTGAAACGACAATCGATGCAGTATTGATATTGGGATGAAATGCAAGACGATCAAATTCGCTTAGCTTCTCATCAATGAACAGGTGGACATGTTTTTCAGTATCATTTATCAGTCCGAAGGGAGAGACAGATCCTGGTTCGACCCCCAGGTATTTCATAAGCCGCTGGTCAGATGCAAATGTAAGCTTCCCCTGACGCAGGCGCTTTTCGAGATCGTGGATATCAAGCTGGCGAAGATGTTCAAGGATCACCAGATAATGCCTGTTCCCTTTATGGTTCCTGAAAAAGATATTTTTGCATCTTCCTGAATTATAATCTTTCCAGTGGATCTTTGCATCCTCTATTGTAGCCAGGGGAGGATGCTCATGATACTCAAAGCTTATTCCAAGCTTTTCAAAAAGTACATAAAGTTCAATTTGTCCCCTCATTTTGCTTATAATAAATCTATGTTGCTGGTTACTTGTTGTTTTTTAACCAGCAACCAGTAACCAGCAACTAGAATCATTTTATTAATAAGTTATCATTATCTTCAGGCAGATAGCCAATATCTTCTGCCAGGTTATCTTTCCTGTATGCTTCTACTGCCAGCCTGTCGCAAATCTCGTTTTCCGGATTGCTGGCGTGTCCTTTTATCCATTCAAATCTTACTTTGTGTTTCCTATACACCCTGAGGAATCTAATCCACAGGTCGGGATTCTTTTTCTTTTTGAAAGCTTTTGATTCCCATTGGAATACCCATCCCTTTTCGACTGAATCTGCAACATATCTCGAATCGGTGTATATGACAACTCTGCTTTCAGGAATTTTAAGGGCTTCAAGACCGGTAATAACGGCAAGAAGTTCCATACGGTTATTTGTAGTAAGTCTGAATCCTTCTGAT
>Ga0207931_1000595_pt1 | contig 13284 bp, 14 predicted proteins | sample NGESurdeep092012_2_FD_184478 | JGI IMG/M metagenome (GOLD analysis project Ga0207931, IMG submission 184478) | Arctic peat soil microbial communities from Barrow, Alaska - NGEE Surface sample 415-1 deep-092012 (SPAdes) | ecosystem: Environmental > Terrestrial > Soil > Wetlands > Peat ...
GGCCTGGGATGGCGACCAGATGGCCAGCGTCATCCACAACTTCGTGGACGAGAAGGAGAATATGGAATACCAGCGCAAACGCGGCTACACCGAAGGGATCTGCACCCGCCGCCCCTGGCGCAAGCTGGGACTGGCGCGCTCATTGCTGGTCCAGAGTATGCAGATGTTCAAGGAGATGGGCATGACCGAAACCACCCTGAGTGTGGATTCGGAGAATCTTTCAGGCGCATTTCGTCTCTACGAGGGTGTTGGCTATCGAAAGGTCAAACAACAGATTAATTATCGCAAGCCGATGGAGTAAAATAGAGTATCAAAAAATTCTCAACCGGCCTGTTTCATCCGAAGGAGACTGATATGCAACTACGCTGCACTTACTGCCAGACCATGTTCGCCATCGGCCGCGAGGATATGCTCGCCGCCCTGGAACACATGGAAGAAAATAAACTGATTTACTACGATGCCCACTGCCCGAAGTGCCGCCGCGCCAACCGCGTCGAACGGGCCCGGATGGAGCGCTTCTTCCCGGATTGGAAAAATGCGATCAAGACCATGGTGAAGGAATCGACCCAGGCTGAAACCGCGGCCGGAAAACCAGCCGCAGGTACCGGGGCGGTGAAGGCTGCGGCAGCAGTGCCTGAAGCCCCCGCCAAACCGGCGAAAAAGCCTGCGGAAACAAAGAAGAAATGATGTTCCGGGCAGTCTTCATTGACTTCGGCGGCGTCATCATGCGGACCGAGGATAAAGGGCCGCGCACGCGCCAGGCCGAACGCCTGGGCATGACATATCGTAACCTGGAGAAGGTCTTTTTCGAGAGCGATTCCAGCCAGCGCGCTTCCTCCGGCGAAATAACGGAGGAGACCCACTGGCAGTCAGTGGCCGAAGCCCTGGGCGTCAGCCGCACGGAAGCTGACAAGATCATTGCCGAGTTCTTTTCCGGTGACCGGGCGGATTCCGCCCTGCTCGATTTCCTGCGCGGTCTACGCCCGGAGTGCAAGGTCGGTCTCATCAGCAATGCCTGGTCCGGCCTGAGAGCATTCATCACCAGCCAGAAATTCGACGACGTTTTCGATGAGATGATCATCTCCGCCGAAGTCGGCCTGATGAAGCCCGACCCGCGCATCTACCGCCTGGCGCTCGAAAAACTGGGCGTGCTGCCCGAAGAGTCGGTTTTCCTGGACGATGTGCTAGTCAACGTGGAAGCGGCCCGCTCCGTCGGTATGAGTGCCATCCAGTTCACCCAGCCTGAAAAAACGCTGGAAGAGTTAAAGCAATTGCTAAGGTATTACCGGTGACCTTCCGCCTGTCGGGGGGAGAGGTCACCTGACAGGACAACCATTAACATTCATCTCAACATCCGCCCGATCCTGCATGACCTGGGAGATGGGTTGATTCTCTGCCGTTCAATGACTGATGACGCTGAGGCGCTCATTTCGGATTCTTTAATTCGATTCGGGAAGCAATGAAATCCTTTCTCCACTCCACCCTCAACCAGTTCCGCCTGCTCAACCGCCCGGCCCGGCTTTTCCTGTCGGCGCTCTTTTTGGACGGGCTGCTCTTTGCCGGCTGGAACCTGTTCTTCAACCTGTACATCATCGACGCCGGCTACAGCCGCGATTTTCTCGGCCTGATCAATGCCGCCCCGTCGCTCTCGGCGCTCCTGCTGGGCGTCCCGATGGGACTCCTATCCGACCGGATGGGCCGCAAGCGCGCCATGATCATTGGCTTTGCTCTGGCAAACTTTGCCATCATCGGCATGATCCTTGGTCGTTCCGAGGCGGTAATTCTGGTGGCGGCTCTCATCCTGGGTGGAACCTCACAGTTGTATGTTCTCAGCCAGGCGCCGTTCATGATGAAGACCTCCGATGACAAGACGCGCGATGTTTTATTTAGTCTCAGTTTTGGAATGTTCCCGCTGGCCAGCACAGCCGGCAACTTCCTGGCAGGCTATCTGCCAGGACTGTTCACCCGCTGGTTTAACCTGGCAACCAGTACGACTGCTTATCAAGCCGTCCTGCTCTTCTGCGTGGTAACCAGTTTCCTCGTCCTGGTGCCAATCGCCTTTATCCACGAACCAAAAACGGTTAAAGCAGAAGAAAAGACGGAATCTATGGTACACAGGCCCTCGGTCTGGAAAGTGTTGCTCCGTCCCCTGACCTTGAAGTTGGCCATTCCAAACCTGGCCATCGGCCTGGGCGCCGCCACGCTCGTTCCATACTTCAATGTCTTTTTCGCTGAACGGTACCAGATGGGAGATTCCACGTTGGGGATTCTGTTCAGCGTCGGCTCTCTGCTGACCGGAATCGCCTGTATCATCGGCCCGCGGCTGGTGGGCAACTTGGGCGGCAAAGTGCGGACGGTGGTTTTCGGCCAGGGAGTCAGCCTGGTCTTCCTGCTGTTGATCGGTTTTTCACCCTGGCCCTGGCTGGCGGTCATCGGCTTTTTGGTACGCGGCGCGATGATGAACATGGTGGCTCCGCTCTTCGATGCCTTCGCCCTGGAACAGAGCCACGAGTCCGAGCATGGGGCAGTCAACAGCATCCGCAACCTGGCCTGGAACGTCGGCTGGGCGGTCGGACCATACATCTCCGGCCTGGTGCAGCAGCGCTATGGTTTCTCACCCCTGTTTATCAGTACCGCGGTTTTGTATGGACTCGGCATCGGCCTGACGTGGATCTTCTTCCGCCCGAAAGCGCAGCAGGACCTTCTGCCTGTTCCCGTTTTGGACGAGACCTCTTGAGAAGCAAATGCCCCGCAAGTTGCATTGCCGGGCATTTTTTGATAGAAAAACCATTTGTTTCCAAGCAGATTCCGCTCCATCGTCTTGCATGCGTTCCCCTCATCATAGACTTTCATTAACCAACCCACTCGTCCAGTTGACCAAAAACCGAATACGTCTTATAGTCTGACCAGCCTCACAGAGTAAAGCCGATTGGTAGGATCTGTAAGGCCATTCAGATTAGGAGATTCACAATGTTCCATGGTGGTGGTTGGGGTGCATATATGCGTTCGGGCGACGAGAAGCCCAAAGTCACAAGAGAACTCTTATTGCGCGTGCTCAACTATGCCAAACCCTACTGGGGGCAAATCACGGGCATGCTGGTGACCATCCTCATCAGCACGGGACTCTCGCTCATCACACCGTTGATCTTCAGGCAGATGATCGACAAAGTATTGCCGTCCAAAAACCTGAACCAACTCATCCTGCTGGCCGTTACGCTTTTGTTCGTCCCGATCCTCTACGGACTCATCTCCGTCGTCCAGCGGCGATTGAACTCACAGGTCGGCGAAGGCGTCATCTACGATCTGCGCGTGGCGCTCTTCGGCAAACTGCAGCGCATGAGTCTGCGCTTTTTCACCAATACCAAAGTCGGTGAGTTGATGAGCCGCCTCAACAACGACGTGGTCGGCGCGCAGAATGCCATCAGCAACACCATCGTCGGCATCATCACCAACATTATCGAGACCATCGCCCTGCTGGTGGTCATGCTCACGCTCCAGTGGCAACTGACCATCGTCAGCGTGATCATCCTGCCGCTGTTCATCCTTGCCGCACAAAGGCTGGGGGGTGTCCTGCGCGACCTGGCCCGCAAGCAGATGGAAGCCAACGCGCAGATGAACGCCCACATGAACGAGACCCTCAACATCGGCGGCGCGTTGCTCGTCAAGCTGTTCGGGCGCGCCCACGAGGAAACGGATCGCTTCCGCCAGCGCGCCGCCAGCGTGCGCGACATCGGCGTACGCCGCGCGCTCATCGGCTCAACCTTCTTTATGATCCTCGGACTGGTCGGCGCGGTGGGCACGGCGCTCGTCTATGGCCTCGGCGGCTGGTACGTCATTCAAGGCACGTTCACCATCGGCACCATCGTGGCCTTCGGCTCGTACCTCGGTCAACTCTACGGCGCACTGCAAGCGCTGGCCAGCGCACCGGTTGACTTCTCCACATCCATGGTCAGCTTTGAGCGCGTCTTCGAAGTCATTGACCTGCCCCAGGACATCCCCGAAAAAGCAAATGCCATTGTTCTGCAAAATGCGAAGGGTGATCTTGAGTTCGATAACGTTACCTTCAATTACAGCGTGGATGCATCCAAACTATTGAAAGATGTCAAACGTTATGGACGCATGGAAGACGTGGGCGCGGTCTTGTCTGGCGGAAAACCCACCACAGACGATGGACGACAGACAACTGCAGAGGCGCGAAATGGTCAATCGTCCGCCGTCAATCGTCGGGAAGAAGGAAGCACTCTTCAACAGGCTCCCCCTTCGGGGACGTTGCAGGACAACGCATCAGACTCCCCCGAAGCTGATTCAACCTCCCAGGCACGCGAGGTTGCCCTCGAAGGAATCTCCTTTAAAGCCGCAGCCGGACAGTTGGTCGCGCTCGTCGGGCCCTCCGGCGCCGGGAAGACGACAGTCACCTATCTCATCCCGCGCTTGTACGACCCCACGAGCGGAGTCATCCGCATTGACGGACATGACGTGAAGGATGTCACTCTCGACTCGCTTGCCACTGCGATTGGCATGGTGACGCAGGAGAATTACCTGTTCCACGACACCATCCGCACAAATTTGATCTACGCCAAACCCGATGCAACCCAAGCTGAGATCGAAGCCGCGGCCAAAGCGGCCAACATCCACAACTTCATCGTTGACCTGCCCGACGGCTACAACACGATCGTCGGCGAGCGCGGCTACCGTTTGAGCGGCGGCGAAAAACAACGCATCGCGTTGGCGCGCGTGATCCTGAAAGACCCGAAGATATTGGTGCTCGACGAAGCCACGAGTTCTCTGGATAGCGAATCCGAATCCCTGATCCAGGACGCCTTGAAGCGCGTCATGGCAGGCTCTGCTTCGGCGGGGCCTCGCACGAGCATCGTCATCGCCCATCGCCTGTCCACGATTTTGGCGGCGGATTTAATTCTGGTGATGGATCGAGGCCGGATCGTCGAACGAGGCACTCACGAGCAGTTGCTCGGGATGGGAGGGTTATACAGCCAGTTGTATGAAACGCAGTTTAGAGGGGAGAGGGTTTAAGCCCAACCTGTACTTCCCCTTCGGGGACTTTTGACAGACGCCCTCCCCATTTTCCTTTGGAAAATGGGGAGGGTCTAGATTCAGGGGAAGTTATCAAACTCTTTTTCTCGCCTCAGTAATGAATTGATGGAAAATGTTTTTATCGAGCCCGTCGGTATCAGTAACCTTCCACTCTTCCGGGTCGATCATTGGCCGTACAGCCGCCGCAAGTTCCCAGAAACCGATGTTCTCTACTTTACATCCCATTTCTGATTCATAGATTTGTAGAAAATCATCCGCTGATTGGGTAAGTCCCATCAAAATCATATTCATGCGTGCATAAGCAACATCAATGACCGGGTCGCCGTAGGCAGCCTCCTCCCAATCCAATACGGCCGAGATCCGGTTTTCATGCCACAAAATATTGCCTGACCAGTAATCAATATGCACAAGTCCCGATGGCATGGTCCGAATGCCGGGGAAAGCCTCATGAAGGAACTGCCATACCTCGGTGCCTCCGGGATATGTTTGCATATAGCCCGGCGCAGTATCTGACTTCAAGAACCACGTCGCCTCCGCATTTGCATCCAATAAAAAGCTTTGCACTTTGGCACCACAGGGGATGGAATGGATTTTTGCCAGCGTTACAGCAAGTTCGCGTGCCCAATCAAGTGGGTCCGCAGGAGCAGACAATATGAGCCTGCCTGGCACAAAACGCGTCACAATTCCAGGGGTACCCAAAAGAGTTCCTGTATCATCCAGATACAGTGGTTCAGGCGCTGGGATTCCATATTGATGCAAATACTCAAAAGTCTTAAACTCACGACGAGCTTTTTCTCCGCGATCATAATCACCAAAAACCGCATAACGCCGCACAACAAACTTTAAATCGCTTCCGTTTACCAAGCGTGCCTCGACAATGTGAGTGGAATTCGAAAAACTTCCCGGCAGCAGACTGAAGGTCAACAAATTACTCCCCGGAGCAATTTCCTTCAGTAAATCTTGAACCACCTCTTGCGAGAGGGGAGCAACAGGGTTTTTAGTCATAATATGTCTCTGAACGGATGAATGATTATAGCATCCCGCCTCAACGCGCGATCGCGAGGTGAACCCCCTCGCGGGCACCAGGGTGGTGGGGCATAAGACACAGTTTAGAGTGTAACTATCTCGACGATGATAGATTTACTCATGTAATGTTAAGAAGTAATTTGGACAAGACGCGGTATAATTGTCCAAATTTATAAGGAAAACAAGGAAAAAACAAGATGCGCAATAAAAGTTTGTATACTCTGCTCGCTATATTCGTGATAGCCGCCGCGTTCCTCTCCGCGTGCGGTTCAGCAGCCACCCCCGCGGCGGCGGTACCATCGGCGCCCACGACCGAGGCCACCCAGGCCCAGGCCAGCCAGAATAATGGAGGAGTGACAGGGAGCGGCACCGTTCAATGGCCATCGGCGATGCCGACGGACGTCCCCCAGTTCACTTATGGAACGATCACCGGGGCCAGCAATGACATCCTGGGGAGCGTTCAAGCAGCATACGAAAACGTTACTGCGGATGCCTTCGACAAGTACCAGAGCAACTTGAAGACTTCAGGCTGGACGATAACAAATGGCTCACAATCAGCAGCCGGCTTTGAGATCGACGCCACGATAGCCCCGCGAACGGTCGTGGCAATGTTCTTCACTTCTAAAGATAAAGGACTTACGGGAGCAGTTACTTACAACGCCCACAGTGGCCAATAAGGTCTCAAAAAACAGGGAAAAGCATAGCCCCCTCCGGCCACCAGGGCGGTGGGGGCATTTATTTCCCTGCACTGCATGCAAAGATTGCCTTATCCGTGCCACCTGGCATATACAACAATCAGAGCAAAAACGATCCCACAACCTGCCAGTCCGATCAAGGTGTTCGCGACCCATTTCTCATGCCAGGGAAATCTTCTGGTGAGCAGGAAGAGGATAAAAGCCAGTGCAAGCCCGACGGCTCCTGTAATGAATAACAGGATTCCGGCAATATCCGGGCCGGATTGGTGGAGCTGCCCGAGATACCAACCGTAGCTCATCAGGATCAAGGGTGCAAACCCAATTGGAAGTGCTTTTTTGATTTTCATTTTCACCTTTCTCAACGAAGCGGTTGGGAGGCTATATACCATTAATTTCCCGACCCGCTCCCGCTCTCGCGGGGGAGAAAATGGCAGAATATTCATACAAATCTTTATGGAGCGCACATCCACAAGTAGATCGGTTGATCACCCCAGGGGTAATTGCTGGACGAAAAACCAACGCTTACCTGTGTACTTTCAGGCAGAAAGGCAAACCATAGATCCTTTAATTCCAGGGCGGCGGGAATGTCAAAACGCAGCCAGGCATTCACATCCTGCCCTTGAACCATGCCTGTCGTCAAATCCATGTAATCCGCATAATCTTTGCGACGTCCATAAGTTGACTTGAATTCAGTCGCGCCATTGAGTACGCTAAAATGATCGGACGTTGGCAAGTCCCGCGAGCCCTGACCGATATCCTTAAGATCGATATGAATCCAGAGAATTTTGTCACCCGCGGGAGGCTCTCTTGTGGAACCATATTCTGTTAGATAGCTGGTTGTAATCTCAGCCTGACTCATCACCACCTGGAGGTCACCATAAATAACCATTTGGCCGGGGGACACGGGTGTGGGCAAACTCTTGTAAACTACGGTGGGTTGTGGAGAGGCTGAAGGAGCAGGCGTAGGGAGGACCGGTTCGCCTGCAGAATTGCAGGCAGTTAGGATCAACACTCCGAACAAAAACATCAACACAAGCATCCATGTTTTTTTCATATCGTATGCCTGGCTTTTGACCAATTCATCAACTCAACCCGTACTTCCATGCATTGGATGACATAACCACGGAAGATGATACGGCGGTCAGTCATATTTGGGATTATAGCACCCGCAGGCGGGGCAGGGATGATAAAATACCTGCATGGGCACCCTGTATCTCGTCGCCACCCCGATAGGCAACCTGGAGGACATGAGTCCGCGCGCCGTGCGGACCTTGCGCGAAGCCCGTATCATCGCCGCCGAGGACACGCGCGTGACCCGTAAACTGCTCACACACTTCGACCTGCACACCCCCCTGACGAGTTACTTCGAACACAACAAGCTGACCAAGCTCGAGGCCATTCTTTCAGCGCTGGTGGTGGGCAATGTGGCGCTGGTCTCGGATGCCGGGACACCCGCCATCAACGACCCGGGCTATGAACTGGTCAAGGCCGCCCTCAAAGCAGGGCACAGCGTTTGTCCCATCCCGGGGCCGTCCGCCTCGGTGGCGGCGCTGGCTGCTTCGGGCCTCCCCACCGACTCGTTTTTGTATCTCGGCTACCTGCCGCGCAAATCGTCCGAGCGGCAGGCGCTCGCAGGTCAGGTCGCCAGCCTGTCCAGCACGCTCATTTTTCTCGAGTCTCCGCACCGCCTGCTGGCCGCGCTGAAAGACCTGGAGTTCTCCCTCGGTGACCGGCAAATGGCCGTCGCGCGTGAACTGACCAAGCTCCACGAGGAGATCTGGCGCGGGAGCATCTCTGCGGCGCACGCGCATTTTTCGCAAAACGAGCCGCGCGGCGAGTTCACGCTGGTGGTGGCAGGAAAAACAAAAAGCAAAAAGAAACAATGGACGGAAAACAAGGTGATGATCGCCGTCAAGTTCGGCTTGAAACTGGGCGAAAGCCCGTCCGCGCTGGCGAAGCGGGTGGCAGATGAATCCGGCTGGAACCGCAAAGAAATCTATTCTATTATTATGGAAACTAAAGAAAAATGAATCTTGACAATCTTTCAGCTATCAAACAACTCGATCCCCAAAACATGCTCGGCGAGATAGACAACCTCCCGGCTCAACTGGAAAAAGCCTGGGAACTGGGACAAACCCAACCTTGCGAAGATTTGAAACCTTCGCAAGGTTTCTCTCGCGTCCTCATCTCCGGCATGGGCGGCTCGGCCATCGGCGCGGATCTGCTGGCAGCCTACGTCGCCTCGTCCTGCCCTGTCCCCGTCATTGTCCAGCGTGACTATGGCCTGCCCGCCTGGGCACACGGCCCAGAGACGCTGGTAATCGCCAGCTCCCACTCCGGGAACACCGAAGAGACGCTCGAGGCCTTCAACGCCGCTCTCCAAAACAAGTGCACCCTGATGGCAGTCGCCACGGGCGGCATACTGGCCGAGCGTGCCGCGCAGGCGAATATTCCGCTCTGGAAATTCGAACACCCGGGACAGCCGCGCGCCGCAGCCGGTTTTTCATTCGGGCTGCTGCTGGCTGTCTTCACCCGGCTGGGATTAATTCCCAACCCGGGGATAGAGTTGGCGGGAGCCGTGGCAGCCATGAGAAAGCAGCAGGAACCTCTGCGCGCCGCTATTCCGGTGGCGCACAACCCAGCCAAGCGTATGGCGGGACAACTCGTCGGGCGCTGGGTCAACGTCTACGCTTCCGGCTGCCTGGCTCCGGTGGCGCGGCGCTGGAAGACCCAGCTCAACGAGATCGCCAAAGCGGGAGCCGGTTTTGAAGTATTGCCCGAAGCGGACCACAACGCGCTGGCCGGGCTGCACAACCCGGCAGAGGTCCTGTCCCGCACGACGACGTTGTTCCTGCGCGCTCTGTCCGACCATCCGCGCAACCACCTGCGCCTTGACCTGACCCGGCAAGGGTTCATGGTCGAGGGCCTTAACACTGACGTTTACGAAGCACAGGGAGAGTCGCCGCTGGCCCACATCTGGACAACATTGCACTTTGGGGATTACACGGCCTATTACCTGGCGATGGCCTACGGCGCCGACCCGACGCCGGTGGAGGCACTGGAAAACTTTAAAGCCGCCATGCAGGCGGCCCAGTAGGGAGTAACGCTCCGGCGGGAAATTATCCCGCCGGATTTATTTACAGTTCCCAAACAATACGGATCATCGTGACGATATTTGCAGGGCGACGATTCCTGCCACTGCTCCCAGTACAAAACCCGCCACAATGTCGGATAGATAATGGACACCCATCGCCACGCGTGCCAATGCCACCAGCGGCGCCCAGACACATATGATAAGCGCCAGCCACCACGGACCCAGTCCGAGGGCAAGGACGGCGATCAGGACCACCCGCGCCGCATGCCCGGATGGGAAGGAGTGCGGGTCGGTTTTCCGGTACAGGCCGCCCCACTCGCCCTCCGGCCTCCGGCGGCGGATGGTGAACTTGACCACCAGCACCACGACCGCCAGGGCAATAATGGACAGGAGTACTGTCAGCGCCCACGGACGCCAGAACGAGCTGCCCAGCCACCAGAGCAGGCCCAGGCCAGCCCACCAGAACCACGAATCGCCCGAGTGGGCCAGAACAACCGCGACGGTCCGGATTAGACCCGGACTCTCGGCCACCCGCATCCGTGCGGACAGACGAGCGTCCAGTTCCAGTAAACGCATCCAAGTCACTTTTGGGTTGTCTTTCCGGGAGAGGCCTTTTTCTTCGCAGGAGCGGTCTTTTCGACCTTCCCGGCAGGCTCCCGGGGAGCCGCTTTCTTCTTCGAAGCCGTCGCACCTTTTTCAGCCTTCTTGAGGCGCTTCTTCAAGTCGGCGCGCATGATTTCGAGCTGGTGCGGCTTATCCACATCCATGCCCACTTCGGCATACGGGCAGACAATGGCTTTGCCTGTGATGTTCAGGCGGGTCATGACTTTCGTTTCCGCCTTCTCGAGCGTCAACTTTCCGGTCAGGAGCAGGAAAGCCGTATCGAAGCCGATCAGCGCGGCCTGTTTGAGCGGATTCTTGCGGGAATTGGTGATCTTCTCCCACAGTTCGGTCTCATCAGTGACGATGAGTTTGATGCGCGCAACATTCATGTCGCCGCCGCAGACTTCCATATCCTTGAGTTTTGTCCAGGTCCGTTTCGAGCCGGGGAAACGTTTCTCCATCACTTCGCGCTGGATGAGGTTGTAATATACATCCAACTTCGTCTTCATGGCAGTATTCACCACCCAGTCCACCATCTCGCCGTTAATGGCCGGGATATCGGATGATACGAGAAGCACATACTCGGCCTTCTTGTTGATCTCCTGCGCCTTTTTGGCCCCGGCTTGCAGGTTTGCCAACATCTTGCCCTGGTTGGGGACAAAATACATCTTCTTTCCACACTTCAGGCCGCTCTTTTCGGTCAAGCCGACGATGATGACGTTGTCAATGCTCCTGGATTCGGTCAGGGCGTCCAGCACCCACTGGACCATCGGCTTGCCAGCCACATCCACCAGCGCCTTGGGATTTCCCTGGGTGGCAGCGTACAATGGCTCTTCCGGGAGCGGAACCCCGCCCGCAGTCACGAGTGCATCCATAAGTTATCTTCTCCTGTTTCACCCTCACCCCTGCGTCCTTCTACTGGCTGGAGAGTGGCTGGGGTGAGGGAAAGTATTAATTGAGTTCCTGCAAAGACGGCTCGAAACCGAGTTTCGTCAGCATATCCTCGTACTCGGCGTGGGTCAGGACGCGGCCCTTGCCCGAGGTGGCGATCAGCGCGGCTTCCATCATGTTCGTGCCGAACGAACGCCCGTCCAGTACCGGCGTCGTCGTAACAAGGTATTTCACGCCGCATTTGCGGAACAATTCCACGTCCTGCGGCGTGGTGGTGTTGGTCACTACCACTTTGCCTTTCATGTTATCCGGCATATAGCGCTTGATATAATGGCAATCGCCCGCGATCACCGTACCCCACTCGAACCACTTCGGATACTTCGGCTTGCGCTCTTCCTGTTTCTCGCCGGTTGGATAGACCCATTCGAACGGCAGGCGTCCGGCCAGGGGCATTAAGATGGCAGCTAAAGACTTGAGTTGTTTTTCGGTATGGAGCGCGATCGGAATACCCAGCGAGAACATAAAGTCCCCGAAGGTGCATTCATAGCCTGCCTGTACAAATCCGTGTGCCAGGCCCCAGCGGTCAGCGCCGGTCATGACAAAGACTTTCCTGCCGCCATTTTTCATGATGTAATCGCCGAGTTTGGCTTCCACAAAAGGCGCGGCCTTATTCTCCAATGAATTCTTCAAACCGGTGCCATCCACCACGGGGGTCTGCTTGATGAAACGCACCATCTTCTCGACCGAATAGAGCCGGTACCATTTATCATCCACCATCAAGCCCAGGTCTGCACCGCCGACGCCAAAGGCGTCCACTTTCCCGTCGAGTTCCTTATATTTGAGCGCCGCAACTTCCATATCGCCGTCGGTGCCGATGCGCTCGATGCTGACTTCCTCGCCCAGCAACTTGACAGTAACCGCTTTGTCGCGCTTGGACGAGCCGATACTGATACTGACTGCACGTTTCATAAAAGGAACCTCCTGAAGAATATGCGTGAGAGAGTATACACCCAACCAATTTATCTGGAAATAGGGCAATCCTTTCCCGTGATAGAGAAAGGATATCGGGTTCGGTCTGCAAACAATTATCCCTTTGTGGTGTAAAATTATCTCAATGGACGAACCCGCCCTCATCCGTGATGCCCAGCACGGTGACCTCGACGCCTTCAACACCCTCGTGCTCGCCTACCAGGACATCGTCTACAACACGGCCCTGCGCATCCTGGGAGACGAAGACCTGGCTGCTGATGCATCGCAGGAAGCCTTTATCTCCGCCTTCCGCGCCCTCAACTCCTTCCGCGGCGGTTCCTTCCGCGCCTGGCTGCTGCGCACTGTCACCAATGCCTGCTACGACGAACTGCGCCGCAAGCAGCGCCGTCCCACCACGCCGCTCGAACCCGAGACCGGAGATGGCGACGAAGTCGAGACCCCGCGCTGGCTGACCGATCCCAACGCCTCCCCCGAAGATCAACTTGACCAGGCTGAACTCGAACATGCCATCCAGCACTGCCTGGAGAATCTTCCCACCGACTTTCGAACTGTGGTCGTCCTGGCCGACATCCAGGGCCTCGATTACGCCGAAGTTGCCGCGGCTGTTAAAAAACCGCTCGGTACGATCAAGTCCCGCCTGGCACGCGCCCGCCTGCGTTTGCGTGAGTGCCTGCAATCCTTCCGGGAACTTTTACCCGCCGCCTTCCGTCTGGAAGAGGAGCGTGGTCTATGACGATACCTTCCTTCCGCGACGTGGAACAACTTTCGGCCTCCCTGGACGGGCAACTGTCTCAGGCCGAAAAAACGCGCCTGGAAGCCCGTATCCGATCGGACCCGGGGCTTGCCGCCGTACTGGCAGACTTACGCCAGGCCCGTTACGCTGGCCATCTTCCGGATGAAGGCAGTTCACATGTTACTCGCGAGGCACGCATT
>Ga0207931_1000596_pt1 | contig 13271 bp, 9 predicted proteins | sample NGESurdeep092012_2_FD_184478 | JGI IMG/M metagenome (GOLD analysis project Ga0207931, IMG submission 184478) | Arctic peat soil microbial communities from Barrow, Alaska - NGEE Surface sample 415-1 deep-092012 (SPAdes) | ecosystem: Environmental > Terrestrial > Soil > Wetlands > Peat ...
TATAAGCAGAATCTGCATAAGGAGTCCCGCCGTAATTCCCAATGCTGCTTTTAGGATTGCATCTATGGAATAATATTGTGCTCAAAAAGATTATTCCAAAGATTAAAGAGATTCTTTTAAATTTTATTTTCAACGCTCAGATTTTAATAATTTAATTAGTTCCTTTTCAAATGTAATGCTTATAATTAAATAAGTGTAGTACCATACTTTGAAAAATCATCAGCCTGCCTTATGATTAGGGTCATATCTGCAAATAGGGTATGGTTAGATATTTCAAACCCCTTGTCTACTAAAATGAAAGATAGAAACCTGTAAATTAAATACTTACAGGTTTCTTCTTTTAGAATTGGAGACATTTTGTAAACATTGAGGCATTTTAATAAGACTCTGAACCAATAGCATCAACTAAACCTAAAAAATACCGGCGTTATACGGCACCGGGTTTCAAATCTTTGGAAAATTAATACTCCTATTTCATATCTAATTAATTATAAAATTCATCCAAATCATATTTCTTGAAATTTCATTTTTTTCTTATCTTTTCCGATATTCGATTTTATGATTATGCTTAAAGCCCTTGACCGTTTTCACCCGTATCTTATTCTGGGCTTCGTCTATTTGGCATTAAATATCTTTTTACGTTGTATCGATTTCTTTTTGTTGGCACACATATTTAATGTTTCAACAAATGCCATTATATTCTTCAAATGTATATTGAATGATGTTATCTGGTGCGGATGTGTTTTTACCGTATTCATCCCGATATATTATTTTTTGTACCGCCATTTTCAGCGTGCCTCTATTATTATTTGCTCCTTATTCTTTGGAATATTTTTCCTGGTACAGATAATCCTTGTTATTGTCGCCTATTTCAGCGGGAAGCTATTAGACAGAGAATTATTTATGCGTCCTTTTACTGAAATGTACATAACAATAAAGAGTTACGGCAGTATTTTATTATTCATTTCCTGTGGCATCATAGTAATAATTTCCTTACCATTAATAACCATTTTTATTTCAAATAATGCAGGACAACGCCTCAATCACCTGTTTCTATTTTCAGCTATAATACTTTTCCTGTCCGTATTTCTGATTTTTTATCCTTATGAATTATATGGCCATAACACACAAATCAACAGATTCATTATAAATAAAGCTTTGTATTTTATTTATGCGGATTATAATTATGTCAGGAAAGATTTTAAGGCAAAAGATTATGACACTCAAATCCTGTCGGACTTTGCATCAGAGTACCCACAATGGCAGCATTGTGATTCTCTAATGCCATTTTTACGTAGGGATAATACTCCCGATGTGCTGTCACCTTTCTTTGCATTAAGCCGGGAGAAGCCTAACATTGTTTATATTGTAGTGGAAAGTCTGGGACGTGGGATAAGCGGAGAGAACGCGTATTCCGGAAGTTTCACTCCGTTTCTCGATTCCGTGGCAAATCATAGTTTGTACTGGGAAAACTGCATTACAACTACGCAACGCAGCTTCGGCATATTGCCATCATTGCTTGGCTCATTGCCTAACGGGGACACAGGATTTCAATTTGGAGACATGCCCGCTCATACCTCCATTATCCGTCTGTTGAAAGATAATGGTTATAAGACCAATATGTTTTATGCAGGATATTATGAATTTGACAACGTCAGGGGTTTCATGAATATGCAGGGCACTGACTATTTTGCACCATATTACGATGAATATAAAGCTTCCCTTATTAAAGAAAAAAATGCCAATGAATGGGGTTACGCTGATGAAATATTATTTGATAAATCACTGAATTATCTCACCGAACAACACGATAAAAACTACTTCAACTTATATGTTACAATTTCAACACATAATAATCTTGAAATCCCCGGAAAGGAGAAGTACATTTCTGCTGCTAAATCCATAAATGAAAAATTACCTCAAGAACAACGTGAAGAAAATAATTCTCATATTGAGTATTTAGCCTCTTTTGTCTATGTTGACGATGCTTTGCGGCAATTTTTCAATGGTTATAAAGACCGCCCTGATTATAAAAATACGATATTCGTTATTACCGGTGATCATTACATTATAAACTTTGGTATCCCCAACAGGCTAAGTTTATACCATGTTCCACTATTGATTTATTCTCCTTCACTTAAAACATCACAGCGTTTCAAATCACTGGTCTCTGTTGTTGATGTCACACCTTCTTTATGGTCATTGCTATGTAACAACTACAATTTTGCAAAGCCTCAATTTGTTGCCTGGGTATCTGATGGACTGGATACAACTCAAAGTTTCAGCTGCCGCAAAAAAATACTTCTGATGCAGGAGAACCGTGATAACAATGAGTTTGTTTATGATAATTATTTTTATTCCAATGGCTCCATTTATGAAATAACCGATAACCTGAGGTTAACCCCGGCTTCTGAAAGTGTATATACCCTGATCTCAGATAAATATAACCTTTTTTCGACAGTTAACAGTTACGTATACAATAAACAAAAACTGATGCCGAATTAGTTCTTGGGTGGATGGATTATTCCTAATTACATAATAACACAGAGCCCGTTCAAATATGTTTAACTTTAGTTGACATTAGATAAGTTTTTCAAAAAAGTCAGTATGATAAATGGCAAGAACATACTCTTTGCAGTCTCCAGTCTTGGGTTCGGGCATGCAACAAGAGAGTTGCCGACAATAAAATATTTCGCCACGAACAACAAAATCTTCATTGTCTCTTTTGGTGAAGCACTTATGCTTTTAAGAGATGAACTTGAGGGGCCAGGCTTTACATTCCATGAATATGAAGATTATCCCCTATCAAAACGAGGGAAGGGGCTAATGTTCTTTGTAAATGGCATAATGGGCTTAATCGGGACCACTATCATAATGAGAAAAGAGCATAAACTGACGGAGGATTTTGTCAATAAATATAATATCGACTTCATAATAACAGATTGCAGGTATGGATTTTATTCATACAAAGTGCCTTCATTCGCTGTTACGCATCAAATCAGCTTCGCATTTCCAAAAGCTTTAAGATTCATCAAGATACTATCTGACGCATTCAATTATCAACACTTCAAGCGATTCACAAAAGTTTTCATACCAGACTACAAGGGGGAGCATAAAAATTTATCCGGGGAACTTTCACATAACAAACTGGCTGAAAAACTACAAGTCGAATATGTCGGCATCTTCTCATCGCTACCAAAACTTAAAATAGAAAAAGACATCGATTACCTTTTCATCATCAGTGGATTCCTGAAGGAGTATCTTGATTCATTCATCCAGAGTCTCCTGGACGAAGCAAAGAAACTGCCCGGGATAAAAGTTTTTGTAAAGGGAGATATAACCAGGGACGAACATTACTTCGAAAACAACAATATCGAGATATATTCGCATGCGACAGGAAATCTCAGGAATGAACTATTAAACAGAGCAAAGGTCGTCATATCCAGAAGCGGATATTCTACTGTGATGGACCTTGTTGAGATAGATGGGGTTGGAATCTTAATACCTACGCCAACCCAGGCTGAACAGGAATACTTGGCAAGATACTATATCGAAGAGAATTCATTTGCAGCATTCAAATCACAGAAAAACTTCACGCTGGAAGGTATTGATAAGAAAATAAGGAGCACAAAATTCTTCTGGACTGAGAATAAGACAAGGGATAGCGTAAAGAAAATTGAGGCTATAATTTCAAAATACCTCATAAACTGAGAATGAAATGCAAATTGATAAATCCCTCTTTGGAATAAGAACAAACCTGGTCAGCAGAAACCAGTCTTCTGAGAGCAACCTTAACTATAAGATTCTCCAACCTTTTTTATGGTAGAAAGTCACTATAAAACGTCTGCCAGTTCAACTAATTCCACCATGTCTCTGATTAAGTTTAGGTTAGATATTTCAAACACCTTGTCTACAAAGAAAAAGCCTTAACGCGAAAGCGGTAGGGCTTTTTCGTTGTTAAGCACCCCCTTGAGAATCATGAATGAAATGAATAATCCTCCTCTTCCATCCTGCAGGTGCTGGCAGAGCTTTTTCTTTGTTAAGCACCCCCTTGAGGGTCACGAGCGAATTTTGTTCACCGTAGCTTCAGCGAAGGTGAAGCGAGTAATCCTTGTCAGTCCTTGTCGCGTGTGATTGAAATTTAATCCGATAATTGTTTAAGATCAGATTTCAGGGTCAATAGCTTCAATAATTGATTCTAAGCAGTACTGATCCTTAGTAAGCATAGACAGTCTCTTTTAAAATTGAGCTTTTAATCCTGGGTTTGATATATTTTTCACGGCAAATATCAACTTCCATTCCCAATTGAATGCGGAAAAAGTCTTTTAGGTTTAATTTAAGATCATGGAGATTTTGAGTATTTTCTTCAAATTCAACCAGAAGATCAATATCGCTTTTTGCATTCTGGTCGCCGCGTGCATGTCCAACTCTGATGTGGTCAATTTGCTCCGGCGGAATGTGGTAAGGTTGTCTGACTTTTGTAATGAGGTTTTAAAATTAAATTTTAGTTGCTTATTCAAAAAGTATTTCCCCAAAAAACTCTGGGCGATGATAATCAGGGCTAGTCGTTTTAACCGGGTTCCAGGTAACGAAATGTGGCTCCGGGGTTTCATCACCGCACTTGAAAAAATTGGCCTTTGCTTTTAATCCTTTAAAAGTACGCAGGTTGCTGAATGCGAAACATTCCAGAGGTATGCGTACCATTATTTCCCAACTGAAGTTTCCTGTCTTAACACCGAAAGGTTGGTCGCCAAGCGACGATTTGATCTCTAATTTTTTAATAATATCAGGATCAACAAATTTCCGGTTGTGACGTCCAGGGCCCCAGGCCAGATGAGTGGTGCCTATACAGCTAAATTCAAAATTGTAATAATTTTCGCCGTCTAGAGAAATAAAAAATTCTACGCAACTGTCTTTGTAAACATCCCCGTTAGTGTTTGTTTCTATGGCCCTAATGTGCTTTTCGTTCACGTAATATTTTAGCCAGATTTGATTTTTTATATGTCCAATTCGGAAATTTACTTTGGGCAAATAACCGAAATGTTTCCAGTTCAATATTTGAATTGGGTTGGTAACAGTTTGCGTTTCCAGTAAATGCCCTGCATTGGAAAGGGTAACTGGTTCTTTGGTTTTAATCTCTTTAATTAAGAGCTGGTTCATTTCTTTAAAATTGATTTTTAAAAAAACTAAATAGATATTTCCTTCCAGATTTTTTATTCAATATTTTGATAACATATAAAATTAAAATTATTAAAACAAAACATACCTGAAAAATTCTAGCAGCGTTCGCTTTGCACCTGTTACCGACGGCTACTATTTTGCTGAAATACGTGTTAATAATGCCTAAAGTGCTGTTCAACTACAGGTTTGGTTACTATCCGCTATCCCCAGGTTGAAACGGAATTTGACCTCCCATATATAGATGTGGCAAACTTGCTAGTAAGTGTAGAACTTCAAAATATTATATTACTTTCATAAACACTTCGGTTGCGAGTCCAAATTCGTCTATTGTATTATATATAAGTTTCCAGCCTAACTTTATATAGTACTTTGAAGCATGTTCAGTCCTTAAGTATAATATCTCATAACCTAAACTTCTAGAGGTTTTTATTACTTTGTCCATGAGTTGTTTTGCAATACCTCTATTTCTATAATCAGTGCTTACATAAAGAGATCCCAACCATGGTGTTAAGTCATTACGTTCTTTTAAATCATTTGAAAAAAGTGACACTGTTCCAATACATTTGTCATTTTCTATTGCAACAAATGTAAATGGAATTTTACCCTTTTTCCTGCTACTAATATCAGCGAGTATTTCATCATAGGATATACCATATCGGATGTTTTCATAGAATTCAGTATATATCCATTTTGATACCACTTCAATAAACTGAGGATTATTTACAATATTTTGAATCTGCATAAAAAATCCATTTTAGTATTAATTTAGGTTATCCCTATGAATAACAATAATATAACAAAACTTTCATACTTCACACCGATATAGTACTGGTCTTTGGTATTTATATTATATTCTGGCAAGTTCTATCTTACCTGTATTCGGAATTACCTGGTAGAGAATATAACTGCCCATTATATCGTATTGCGGGCAGATAATTCTTTTTTCACTACCCTCTTTTTCGGAATTGATTTATAGTGCCATCATCATAAGTGATTGATACAGCACCTCTTTTTCCGAATTGCCACTTTGTTATCTCGGTTTCCCCAATGCTTCTCTGCTGTGCTCCACAGGAACTTAGAACGAAAACACCTGCACACATAAGTACAGTTCTGTTCATACTGCTAATTTAAGTTGGTTTTACATTATGTAAATTTTTCTGAAACCAATTCGCAAAGTAACTTTTAACCCTTCCATAACTTTCCATTGTCAAGAATCATTTCATTTTGTGTAAATTTCTTAAAAAGATTCAAATTATTTTTTAAATGGCTTTGTAAGAAGAGGATTAGCTGCCTTTTTAAAGAATTCATCCTTAATTTGTTGCAGCGTGTTGTCAGACTTCATATATTTAATTAATTCGGCAACCTGATCTGCTTCTCTTGCAATTTGTAATTCACCTAGCCGAACACTATACTGACTAGCATCACCCATATAATGGTTTGGGTAGCTTGCATACCAATTAAAACCGTTCCCTGTAGTACCATACGGAATACGTAGCCTGTTTTGGTCAGCTCCTGATTCGCTGTTTATTGCATCTTTGTCGACTAGCTCAGGATAGAGATATAGCATATTTGAAGTCTCCGACTCTCCGGCATGTCCATCGAGTGTAGCTTTTGTCAAGGACTTTATCTCTTGTTCCCTTATAGGATCTGGATCTTTCCCCGGCTCATCATTCTCAAATAAAACTACTTCATAATCTCTTGGACTCGAAAGCTGGTTTTCTAACCAAAACGTGAGAAATCTTGGATTACCTCCATGTCCGCTTAAAAGAATAATCTTTTTCAGTCCGTTTCTTGACAATTCGCTACATGTCTCATCAAGCACATTCCAAATTAATTCATGACTGTAAGCTATTGTTCCTGGTTGGCTTCTTGCTTCATTAATCTGGCTAAAATAATATGTTGGAAAAACAATGGCATATTCTTTTTCAGCAGCTTTGCTTGCAACCGCACGGACATCATACATATCAGTGCCTAATGGAAGATGTGTCGCATGCTTCTCATAGACTCCGATTGGAATAATGCAGACTCCTCCTGAGAGTTCAACTGCTTTTACAAAATGCGGTGCTGTTAATTCTTCCCATTTGACTGACAGGCTTTTCTGAACAGGTTGCTGTGCTGTTACAACAGCTGCAAGGAATAAACCGGGTAAAAAAACCAATAACTTTTTCATAATGCTTTAGTTTTATAGATTTGTAATTGAACTTTAGTTTTGAATTATTAAGGATCCTATTTTCTTATTTTGTATCCTCTAATAGCATAGAAAAGGATAAACAAAAAGCAGGGAACTGTTATCCAGTAGGCATCTTGAGCACCAACTACATCTTTAAGAAATCCGTATAATGTTGGGAAAACTGCACCACCGAAAATTGCAGTAACCAATAGGGAACCACCTGTTTTGGTGAACTTGCCTAAATCGGATAAAGCAAGAGGCCATATAGTTGGCCACATGAGGGAGCATCCCAGTGCCATGAAAGAGATAAACCAAATAGACATAGACCCTGGTGTTAATACAACCAGCAAGGAACCGGTAAGGGCAATAATAGAGCAAATCAGCAAAGCCTTTGCCTGGCTTAAATACTTAGGAATAAAAATTATACCGCAAATATAGCCAACCGTCATGCCTATTGGGGCAATCCATGCATACAGGTCGGCATTTGGAAGGTTAAGACTTGTGGCATAATCCACAAGTGTAGATAAAGAAATGACTTCAACCCCAACATATACGAACAATGTGAAAATTGCCAAAATAAAGTGGGGAAATTGTAAAAGAGATGTTTTATTTGCCGCATAGGGGCAGTCATTAACATTTTCGGCATCTTCCCCGACGGCTTTTACTACGGGCATGGGCGAAAAATAGGCCAGTATGCCTAAAAGAATAAATATCCCGATAATGATGAGAAATGGAAGATTAATGTCGGCCAGATTTACCTCTTTAACACTTTTATTTATTACCAATGCAAGAAATAAAGGCGCAACGGGCCATGCTAGTTTGTTGGCTATTCCCATGAAGCTGATTCGCCTGGCAGCACTTTCTATTGGCCCTAAAATAGTAACGTAAGGATTTATAGATGCCTGAAGAAAAGCATTACCCATACCACTGATAAAAGAGGCGAGAAGGAATAGGGGAAGGCTCTCTATCTTTGCCGAAGGAATAAAGAGATAAAAACCCACAGCAAACATGAAAAACGAAAGTGTCATGGTATATTTATAACCAATACTGTGGATAACCCGCGAGGCAGGATAGCTGAAAATTAGAAAAGCAGCAAAATTAGCTCCGATAACCAGGTACGATTGCCCTGAAGAGATCTGTAGTGTTGTGTTTAACAAAGGAACCAGATAACTGTTTATACCCCAGGAAAACCCGATAGCAAAAAACATGGTTCCAATAATGATGAGTGGAAATATGTATGACTTCTTGTTACTGTCAGTTACGGTTGATCCGGCATTCATTATTTTTAATTTTAATTATGAAAATTGAAATTTCCTCTAATTATTTGACTACAACTAGTTTACCAAGTATTTCTTTGATAATATTATCCTGAGGATATCCATGACCTAAATGCTGCCTGAACCCTTCAGCATATTTTGTGTTGATTTCCTTTCCTCTTTTCTCTGAAAATCGTTTCATGGCAAGGATATACTCATCCATTTTATGGTGTTTTAATAACCAATCTCGCTGAGTTTCATGACACGACAGCATTTTCTCTTTGATGGATATCTCATCTGAGATATCAACATATATCGAAGGATCAATAGGGATCCCTAATTTATTCTTGCCTTCCATAGCATCACTGTAATACAGATAAGGTACAGGTTCAAAGGAGTTTTCAGTTAATACCATGTTTTTCATCCCGGAAGAAAAACAACTTGATTGAACTATCAGGCTGGTCATTTCATGATCAACCATGTAATCTTCAGGACTTGCGGTAAAAACTATAGAAGGTTGAATTTTTCTTATCAATGTGGTTGTATTGATAATCGTATCACGGTCATAAAATATAAATACATCTTGATATTCCAAGCAATAATAAGATGCGTCTATTAATGCGGCAGATTTTTTTGCTTCTCCTTTTCTGATTCTGCTAATTTCCTCAATAGTGTACTCTACCGTTCCTTTATCCCCTGGTGTCATGGTAGCAATATGAATTTCCCAACCTTTTTTCTTTAAAAGGGATAATGTGCCTGCACACATCAATTCAACATCATCGGGATGTGCAAAAATAGCTAATACTCTTTTTCTCATAATTCAATTTTTTAATTAAAGGTCCCTCAAAAAACTATTTTTATTGATATTAACGTTTGACTTAAATATCAAAATATTATATAAAACTCATGATTTTATCAATTACCTCATTGAGTTCCCCTGTCTTGAAAAATATAGCCTATTGAATAATGACTATAAACTTTATTCGGTTTTGATTCTTTTTAATAACTCTTCAATTGGCATATTAATTTGTTTGCCTATGGGTTTACCATTCCTGTAAGTAATAACTTTTAGATGCAGGACGTCTTTAGGAATGATTAAAGGCTTTTCATATTTAGGGTAGAACTCATCCGGATTTGTTTCGTCAAATGAGTAATAAGTAACAAGTCCTGGAAGTTCTGTTTTCAATTCAATTATTAATTGACCATTTTCTTCTGTATAAGCGTAAAAGGCAGGATCATACATGCTGCGGGCATATTTAATTCTTGCAACATCCATGCGCTCAAACTGGTGTTCTACTCTTGTAACAAAGTCAGGCCAATTCTTTTTTTCTTTTGGAGACCATAATGATTCTGCTACTGCAAATCCTCTCGGCCATAATAAATATTCAGCTGCCCTCATATTAGTTACGTGTTCACTCCATAAACAAGCTTCACCTCCCAGGATCAAATTCGGATCTACTCCCTGTGGTATTGGTTCAAACTTATAGGACTGGTTTAAGCGTAAAGTATCAAATTCAGGAGGCTCAACAAATGGATCGCCCTGCATGAGTTCAACATAAGTATAATCCTTTGGCGCCATTACTACATTATGACCTTGCTTTGCTGCTTCTATTCCACCTTTCATTCCACGCCAGCTCATAACAGTAGCTGAAGGAGCTAAACCTCCTTCTATTATTTCATCCCACCCTATCAACTTTTTGCCTTTTGATTGTATGATTTTTTCAACCCGCTTTACAAAATAGCTTTGCACTTCGTTCATGTTCTTTAAACCTTCTTTTTGCATCAGCACGTTTATTGCTTCACTTTTTTCCCAAAAATTTTTAGCAGCTTCATCTCCGCCCATGTGTATATATTCAAATGGAAACAATTGGGCAACTTCTGTAAATACTTTGTCTAAAAATTCATATACTTGTTCATTTGCCGGGCAAAGAGTGTTATCAATTAATGCCCGGTTCCCATTTATGCCCCATTCCTGAAACTCTTCACCAGCATTTACAGCATAAGTTCCAGAGGTACAAGATAATTCAGGGTAAGAAGCTACTGCTGCCATGCTGTGAGCAGGAACGTCAATCTCGGGTAAAATACTTACAAACCTGTCTTTAGCATATTGAACAATTTCTTTAATATCATCATGAGTATAAAAGCCACCATAAGTTTTAGGTTCACTAGGGTCAGGAGCTTTAGTATTACCCCAGGCGCCTTCACGTTTCGCACGCCAGGCACCCACCTTCGTAAGATTAGGCAAACTTTTTATTTCTATTCTCCAACCCTGGTCGTCTGTAAGGTGCAAGTGCAACAGGTTATACTTGTACTTCACCATATTATCGATAAAGGTTTTTATTTCTTCCTTTGTAAAGAAATGCCGGCTCACATCAACCATCAATGCTCTCCAACCAAAACGGGGAGAATCTGTGATAGTCACAGATGGCACAGTCCAAACCATATTGCTTACTACCGTTGGGCTTTCAATTTCTTTTGGTAATAATTGCAAGAGCGTTTGCATGCCAAAAAACAAGCCGGCAGGTTTATTCGCAGATAAGGAAATAGTATTTGAATCAACATGTAATTCATAGCCTTCACTACCAAGTGTTGCATTTTGGAGAATCGTCATTGTAATATTACCGGTTACATTAGATGCAGTAGATACCAACTTTACGGGCATTGCAAATCCTGTTGCAATAGATAATTTTTCAGACAGAAAACCTGCTACTCTTCTAGAATCTGTATCGTTTGCTGTAAGTTCAATCACTGTACTTTTATTAAGGATAAAATTCCCCTCTCCAGGTTGAACATTTTCGGGTACAGGAATTATTGAAACTACGCTTTCATTACCTTGACTAAATACATGAATGAACAGAAGTATAAAAATAGTTGTAATTATGGCTTTTTTCATAGTGTGCTTTTTTAATGGTGACTCGTTTTGCGTCATTGCTATCCGGTAAAACCGGACAACAATGATTCTTATTTAAATAAGTAACCTTTACCATTTGTCAATCAAAAGCTTTTATTATTTACTGATTATCACTACCTGACGTTCCATCCGGCAATATCCACTACAGGTTTGTCCTTATTTAAGTCTTTACCTAAGAAGGTTCCTGAAATTTCCCTTTTTTCGCCAGGCAGCAGTGGGAAATAGTTATCTTCCCATAAAACAGGGATGATTTCTTTTCCTCCTTCACCACGTGTAATTTTAATGTTGACGCCGAAGGCAAGCTGTTTTGTCGGATTACTCACCGTAACATGAACAACCTCTTTGTTATTTGTTACCTCTATGTTGCTCATCATGTCCAACTCAACTTTTGGTAAAGTTTGCAGAGCTGTAAAGTCCGGGTAAGATATCATAGGGGTTGCCCAGAAATAAGATTTTCCCCAATTGAAAACTTCTTTCTGTGTTGAAAGCCAATAAAAATTTGAGCTTCTTACTTTCCCTTCGGCATCTTTCAACTCAAGCTTTACAAAATAGGTCGTTGACAGATCTTGCATATCAGGAATTGTAATTACCTTTTCAACACCATCGGGAGAGATATCAAATGTGACTTCCTTTGAGAATTTCTCAGACAAATCGAGATTAAAAACAGAGACAGAAGCCTTAAGTCCTTTGAATTCTCTTAGGAAGGAGTTCACAACAGCTATCGAATGATCATCATATGAGTATTGAATATGGAGCGGTTCGCACGCTTTTTTTGTTCCATAATATGAACCGCCTGTCCTCAGATAATAATCGTAGAGATTCCAATAAACTCCAGGCCATGCATTGTTTAGCATCCATTGGATTACTCCTGTGCTGTTATACTTGTTTCGGCCATAAGCTTCAAACATTGCTCTTTTACCTTCATAAGCCTGCAACTGTGATTTTGTAACATAGTCTTCAAGGTCTTTTGCTTCACCGTATCTGGCATATAAAGCTTTTGTGTCCATATCGAGCATATGTTCAGGTTCTCCTCCACGTGCATGGTAATGCCAGGTTTCATTAATAGGCCAGAGTTGATCTTCCGGAAACATTTCGCGAAGACTTTCCGTTACTGGTATTGATGCACCAGGTCCGATTTCAGCATTGAAACCAAAAGCACCTCCCCGGCTCGTGTCAAGAAGCCAGTATGATGGTTCAGTATAAAAGTAAGGACCCTCCATTCTGATGCCTGAATAACCGGTAACTTCAGTTGGGTTAAGGGCTGCAGAGGATTGATGCGGATTTGGCCAGTTGTTTTCGCGCAAGACACTAAGGTACATTTTTTCAACATCAGCAGGTGGCGGATAATCACTTCCGTATAACCAAGTAAAAACACTTGCATGACTTCTCAATCTTTTAGCCTGATCCTTCAAAGACTCAGCTGCTATTGAATAATCCTGCAGATCCCAGTTTTTCCATTCTTCCCACTGGTCACAGCAACACCAACCTGGCATAACTAGTATACCCATGCTATCGCATAGGTCATAAAAATAATCATTTTCAAGTTTCCCTTCCAGCCGTATAGCGTTAAGATTCATGTCTTTAACATAATTTACTTCAGCTCTGAGTCTCGCAGAATCCAATCTCAAGAGCATATCGGAGGCTCTGCCACCCCCACGGATCAGGATTTTTTTACCATTGATTTTAAAAAGCAGATAATTCTTTTCAGTCAGTTCCGAAGTGACTTGTCTGATCCCAAAATTTATAGATTGAG
>Ga0207931_1000597_pt1 | contig 13268 bp, 14 predicted proteins | sample NGESurdeep092012_2_FD_184478 | JGI IMG/M metagenome (GOLD analysis project Ga0207931, IMG submission 184478) | Arctic peat soil microbial communities from Barrow, Alaska - NGEE Surface sample 415-1 deep-092012 (SPAdes) | ecosystem: Environmental > Terrestrial > Soil > Wetlands > Peat ...
CGTAACGGTTATACAGACGCACATTAAGAGATGGATTGGGAATGGGCATGGTTTACTCCTGGGACGATTATACACCGGTGAAAAATCACCCCGTGAGTCATCTCACGGGGTGGCGAAATTGAGTCGTTCATCTTTATTTTGTGGGTGTGGCCACCGGTCCTGCCCCGCTCCATCCAAAAACGCGTGTTAATGAAGCTGTCCCGGCTGTGGACCATATCGGATTACCCTGGTCATCGGTACCGGTCTGGCGAACTGTAACCACCCCCCAGCTCATAATATGGGTGTTGTTATCCTGGGGACGGAAGGTTACTGGGACAACGTACTTGGTATCGGTGACATAATCGACCAGTTTACGTCCCGTGTCGCCACTAAGATCCAATACCGTCACCTGGTAACGCTCATTCTCGCGCAAGGCGCCCACTGAAGACCATTGCAGGGTTATGGTGTCTGTTGCCAGGTTGAACGTATCAGCGTTAGCTGGCAGTAGTAAATTTGGAGCCGGATAAGGAGGCGGCGTGGTAGGTGTTGGCGTGGGTCCCGGTGTGGCCGCACGCATGCACAGCGGGATGAATAATACCTGGTCGACCATGACATTATCCGTACTCAGGCCATTCCAATCCTTTATGGCTGGTATGGAGACAGCGTAATCGGCGGCTATGATGCTCAAGGTATCATTTGCCTGAACTGTGTACTTTGAAGTCTGGCAGGCAGCCCGGGTGGCATCGGCAGGCAGGAGAGTGGCGGTGGGCTGTGGCAACGGGGTGGGGGTGGAAGCCGGTACCAGGATCGTCTGTCCGACCTGAAGGTTTGTACAGTTGCTGTTCAAACTATTCATGCTAACAATGGCAGCAACGTTTGAGCCAAAGGTGCTGGCTATCGAAATGCATGTATCCCCGATTTGAACTTTATAAGGGTTCGGCGGTAATGGAGTAAGAGTGGGCGTATCGGTGGGGATGAGTGTGTCGGTGGGAGTAAATGTTTCAGTCACCGTCTGGGTTACCGTTGGTATGGCTGTTGCATTGGGGAGTCTACCTGTGCCTTTCAGGGCTACGAACAACGAAATGGCACCGATGAGGAGGAAAAGAGCCAGAAGACCCAGAGCGGCGGGCAAACTGAAAGTAAGTTGCGGCATCCGGGCTCCCTGGATGCTTTTATCTGTTTTTGACCTTGGCTTAGGTGTAGCGCTAAATTCACTGCCACAGACGACGCAGCGGGTGGCATGTTCAGCTAAACGCGTACCGCATGTGGGGCACAGTTTTGTCGGGCTTATTTCAGGGCTCATAGATTGGGGATTATACCATGACGGAGAATAGGGAATAAAGAAAAAGGATCCAGAACGAGGGGGATGAAATAGACTTTTTCCGGATAAAATAAAAAGTCTATAGATTGCGCATAGATAAGAGTGTCTTTGATCCGAGTTCTATTCGGGTGGGTTATAATATTCTGGTCATGGAAGAGAACTTGACCCTTTACCGCAGCATGCTACTCATCCGCTGTTTTGAGGAGCGTCTGCTGGCTGAATTTTCCACTGGCAAACTGTCCGGCACAACCCATACCTACATTGGGCAGGAAGCTGACGCAGTAGGCATTTTTTCAGCAACCAACCCGGAGGATGTGATCTTCAGCAATCACCGCTGCCACGGACATTTCCTTGCTTACGGAGGCGACGCATACCATTTGGCTGCTGAATTGATGGGAAAGTCAACCGGTCTGGTTGGAGGTCGGGGGGGAAGCCAGCATATCCACTGGCGAAATTTCTATTCCAACGGAATCCAGGGCGGTATAGTGCCAGTTGCGGCAGGTATGGCACTGGCGGAAAAAATCAAAAAAACCGGAAATATCGCGATCGTTTTTATTGGTGACGGCACCCTGGGGGAAGGTGTACTCTATGAAAGCCTGAATATATCATCGCTGTGGAAACTTCCCATCCTGTACGTACTAGAAGACAACCATTATGCCCAGACTACACCTGTTGAAAAAGGTGTTGCTGGAAGCATGGCAGGAAGGTTTACGGCATTTGGCATCACGACCTGGGAACGCGACACGACGGACGTGCTGGAAGTACGTTCTGCAACCCGTGAAGCCACCGCCATGGTCCGGGCAAGGAAGGAACCTGCAAGTCTGATCTTACATACCCACCGCTTCTCAGCACATAGTAAAGGGGACGATCCACGATCCCCAGAAGAACTTACCCGTATCCGCCAGTTTGACCCGCTCACGATCCACGGTAAACGTCTGACTGCTGAGGAACGCGCCAAAGCCGAAGTAGAAGCAACCGACATCATTGAGGATGCCTTCAGGCGGGCTGAGGTTGACCCATTTCCAACATTAGGAGTGGGTGCTTGATGGCGACGGTCCTTGAACGACTCAATTTCGCCCTGTTCCAGGCAATTGAAAATGATGAACGCATATATCTGCTTGGTGAAGATATCCTTGATCCTTATGGGGGTGCATTTAAGGTAATGCGGGGCCTATCCACAAAATATCCCGACCGAGTCATGACAACTCCGATCTCAGAAGCTGCGATCACCGGGATTGCCACCGGAATGGCCTTACGGGGCCTGCGACCAGTGGTTGAGATCATGTTTGGAGATTTTGTCACCCTGACAGCAGACCAACTCATCAATCATGCATCAAAATTCCGCTGGATATACAATGACCTAGTACGTGTGCCGATGGTGGTGCGCACTCCGATGGGAGGACGGCGAGGTTATGGACCAACCCATTCGCAATCCATTGAAAAACTTTTTCTGGGAGTTCCGGGACTTAAAGTGCTGGCTCCCAATACATTATCTGACCCGGCGGCATTGCTAGCGACTGCCATTGCTGACGATGATCCAGTACTCTTCGTGGAACACAAACTACTGTATGCCTGTCCGTTGCTGCAACCCGGATTGGGCGACCTGATCGACTTTCAACTCGAGCAAAGCGAGGGTGACATCCCGATTTCCACGCTGCGATCTTCAAGCCATGCAACCCTAACCATTTCCTGTTATGGATACAGCTTCGAACTTGTCCGTAAAGCCGCCCTCGTTCTGCTCTATGATCATGAGATCTTTGTCGATATTATTGTTTATTCAAAACTCAGCCCGTTCGATATAAATCCGTTGTTTGCATCCCTTACCCGAACCCGCAAATTGTTAACCGTTGAAGAGGGCGGAATGTCCCTCGGCTGGGGTGCGGAAATCATGGCAAGGGTTGCCGAGTGCGGAATCCCTGCCTGGATGAGCCGGCGAGTGGCAGCCCTGGACCTGCCGATTGCCACATCGAAACCGCTTGAAGATGCAATCTTGCCGTCGGTTCAGGATATCGTGAAGGCAGCACTGGAACTGTCAGAAAGATATCGGTATGATCCATGATCAAATCTGAAATACTCGTCCCGTTGCTCAATGCCAATGAACCTGAAGCTCGGCTGGTTGGAATCCACGCCAAGGATGGACAGGCTGTCGAAAAAGGTGCACTCCTATTCACCCTGGAAACAACAAAAGCCGCGGCGGATATCAATTCACCGGAAAGCGGCTTCCTCCATATCCTTGTCAAAGGGGGTGACATCCTGTCGGTAGGAGACCGGATTGCAATCATCGCTGACACACCCGATGAAAGGATAGAAGATACGCGGGACAGACAGCATCCCACTCCCGCTGCGGGTCAGTTACGCATCACCAATCCTGCACGCGCGCTGGCTGATTCTCTTGGTGTGGAGTTGACGAGTCTTCCAACTGACCGCCTTGTCACTGAAGAAGTGATCCGGCAGATGGCAAGAACAAAGGAAAAGCTGAAAATCGAGTTACCTGCAACGGGGAAGCCTTATATTGTTATTTTTGGGGGTGGGGGACACGCCAAGGCGATTATGGACATGGTCAAGCAGATCGGCGAGTACAACATTGTCGGTTTAATTGATGACACGATACCTGCAGGCACGATGGTCTTGGGTAATCCAATCCTGGGAACTCGGACGATCCTCCCAGCATTATTCGGGCAAGGTGTGAAATTGGCTGCTAACGGGGTTGGGGGGATCCTGGATATATCTGTGCGCGTGCGAATTTATAAACTATTGTCGGATAGTGGTTTCGCCTTCCCGGCACTTATCCATCCGAGAGCGACGATCGAACCAAGCGCGAGGATCGGGAGCGGTGTGCAGGTATTTGCCAATGCATATATTGGCTCGGAAGCAGTCCTGCAACCGATGTGCATGGTCAATACCAATGCGGTAGTTTCGCATGATTGTGAAATTGGCTCTTATACACACATCGCCCCTGGGGCTCTGCTGGCGGGCCATGTATTAATTGGTGAACGGACCTTACTTGGCATGGGGGTCACCACCGCCATTGGCGTGAAGGTTGGGTCTGGGGTACGGATCGGGAACGGGGCAATCATCCTGGCGGATATTCCGGATAACACGATCATCCAAGCCGGCCGGTACTGGGTTGGGAAGACAGAGACGCCCTGAACGGGGTTCCCTTTTTCTAGCGGAAAAGGCTGTGAATCTCATGTTCTCAGATACTTTAAATACTTATTCTATAAGCAGCCTGAGAATGTGTTTCACTACGAATAAGATCACCAATAGTTGTGCACAAGTGGTCGGATGAATTGATCGTAGATATCCTTTATTTCGGCCATGGTCTGATCCGATATTGCTGGTAGGTCGATGGCATGTATGTTTTCCTCGGCCTGTGAAGGACGCTTGGCACCCGGAATGGCGCAACTAACTGCCGGGAACATCAGGATCCAGCGGAGAGCCAGCTGTGCCAGGGTTGAGCCTGCCGGGATGTATGGGCGAAGCCTTTCAACCACCTGAAGACCTGTCTCAAAATCTACGCCGGAGAAAGTTTCACCGCGATCGAAGGACTCACCATGGCGGTTGAACAGACGATGGTCATCTGAAACGAAAGTGCTGGATCGGTCGAACTTACCGGTTAAAAGCCCTGAGGCCAGCGGTACACGAGCCAGGATACCGACCCGACGCCGCTGTGCTTCTCCGAAGAATAGCTCACTCGGCCTCTGCCGTAAGATATTGAATATGATCTGAACCGACTGGACATTGGGATACTCGATCGCTTTGAGGCCTTCTTCCACTTTTTCCACGCTTACACCGTAATAGCGCAATTTACCTGCACTGACCAGGTCATCCAGGACACCGAACACATCCGGCATATAGTAAACTTCGGTAGGCGGACAATGCAATTGAAGGAGATCGAGCACATCCACTTCCAAATTCTTCAGACTGCGTTCCACAAAGGCGGTTAGATTCTGTCGGTTGTACCCGCTGGCAATATGGGGATCAAGTCTCCGACCAGCCTTGGTGGCAATATGGATTTCCTGCTTTCGATCCCCGCGCAGGCGGGCAAGCAGGTGTTCGCTTCGCCCGTCGCCATAGACATCAGCTGTGTCGAAGAAATTAACTCCAAGGTCAAGGGCACGATTCAAGGCTGCCATGGATTCCTTGTCATCCACCTGACCCCATGTGCCACCAATGGCCCAGGCGCCGAAACTGATCGCAGAGATTTTCCACCCTGTCCGTCCAAGTTCACGATACTCCATACCAACCTCCAAGATGGACATAAGTCCAATTCACACAGATTCCACGATAATCATTCTACTTTCAGCGTATTTATGACGAAGCGCTCGAGCTGGAGCATATTCAGGGAAATTTACCTAGGCTTTAACCCGCTCCTTGCTTTCAAATTCCAAAATAAGCAGTCGATTAAATCCCCATTCCCCTTCCCGTGTTTCGTTTAAACCACCACGAACGAGATATTTTCCCCTCTATATATTCAAAGAAAGGGGCCAGCCGCTTATATTCCTCGTAACCGACTGGGTCAATCACTTTTATGTCAACAAGCAAACAGGCAAACATATTACTGCTTAAGATATTTGCTGGTTGAAAAAGATTCCGATTTTTTCAATCGCCAGTTGAGATTCAGGAGCAAACGGCGCAAAAGCCTGGAAAACGTGCCACATATCTTTCCAGACCTCTATTTGTGCATCCACTCCTGCAGCTTTCAACTTTTTCTCCAACCGGGTGGAATCGTCCAGGAGGATCTCGTCATTTCCCACCTGAATAAACGTTGGGGGTAAACCAACCAGGTCTGCAAAGAGTGGTGAAATCAGCGGGTTGGCAGGGTCGGATGCCCCAAGATAGGCAGGGGCAAACTGCAGGGTATCATCATCATGACCAAAGATTGGGTCAACCTTCTTTCGAGTCCGGATGGAATCACCGGTGAAGGTCAGGTCAGTCCAGGGGGAGAGCAGGAATAGGGCGGCTGGTAAAGGTTCTCCAGTGTCGCGTAGCTTGACCGTGGTGGAAAGCGTCAGACCGCCTCCAGCTGAATCACCCCCAATGCCAATTTGCCGGGGGGAAATACCCTGCTGGATCAGCCAATGATATGCGATCAGCGCGTCCTCGAGGGCAGCTGGAAATGGATTTTCCGGAGCGAGGCGGTAGGCAATGATCAAGACGCGCGAACGACAAGCAAGAGCCAGACGCGCAGCAAGGCCTCGGTGAGTATCTATAGAACAGAGACAATAACCTCCGCCGTGCAGGTACAAAATGACCTTCTGCGGAGCTATTCCAGTGGGTTCAATCCATTCAGCATGAACTCCATCTGCCTGGACAGTATATGCTGTGACCCCCTTTGGAAGGCGGATACCCCGTCGAGCTAATTCATCGAAGCGAGTGCGCTGCTCCTGGAGAGTGAGGTGTGTATCCAGGACGCCGATAACCCGTTGCAACGTGGAATGGAGAATTCTGCTGCGAAGACTTGGCATATGATCTTCTAAAAAAGGAAAGGAAAGAATGATTTTGTCTTCTTCCTATATTCCTCAAAACCAGGCAGGCTCGCCAGGGCTTTATCCTTGCGCACCATATTTGGGATCCAGAAAGCGAGCAGCATTGCAATCAGGGGGATGAATGTCAGCAATGTCATTGGCATTATTGCATAAGCAATGTATATCAGGAATTCACCAAAGTAGTTAATATTCCGGGAAAGGGAAAACATCCTGTCAGTGATAAGAACACCTGGCCGCAGTTTTAAGGAGGTGTACTTTTGCATGTCCGAAGTAAAAACAAAAAAGATGCCAAAAGCATACAGGCTTATGACAATGGCCAAAAGCCAGGGTGGGGCTTCTACACCTTTCCACATGATCCACCACGCCGGAAACCAGTAGAGCACCAGTGCGAATTCCGAAACAATTCCGAACCACAAACTAACCTTGCGTTCCCACGAAACGTCCGGGAAGATTCGGCTTTTTAAAACCCAGAGGACTCCATATGTGCCGTGCAGTGCAAGATATACCCAGGCCGTTGAGTTATGCCACTGGTGATATACTGCCATCAGGATGAGGATTACGATAAAAGTTATCCCCTTGTTAGGATCAATATAATACTTAAGTTTCATAAATACTCCTTGTTTCGATAAGTCATCCGCCGTCCGGCTCAAAAAATAGAGCCTTGCAGACAAATCTTTAGGGATAATTTTAAAGGGGCTCTAAGTTTCAATTAAATACTTAATTGAATTTTTCCAGTTGAACCAATAAACCGGGTAAAATACTCTTATAACTGGGATCTTCTCTCGATGCGTCCAGGTGAATCAAACTTTTCGGCCCCGAGTGCATAAGCCATTCCTGCAGCAGCAAATCAATGGCCTTCAAGTCATCCCGTTCTGCGATCTCGAGAGGTCGACCACGCAGGGCAAAACGAGCCGCGACAACATCAAGAGGAGCTTGCATCCAGATTATCATCTCCGGTGGCGGTTGTGCGCTACGGATCTGACCATACAACCGCTCACAAATGGAAAATTCCTCTACTGAGAGGTAACCCTTATGCAGGAACAGGCGGGTGAAGACTTGGAAGTCCATGTCCAACCCACCATCTTGGATGCCAGATATTAAGCCTTGCCGGATGAATCGCTCCTGCTCGGCGCGCAGGAGCAGGTAATCCAACTGATTGGCTAAAGCGTATCGGCGGTCCATTTTAAAAAGCGCCTGGAAGGGACGCTCAACGAGTTCCTCCAGACCGGTACCATATTTGTTGTTCGCACACAGGGCATTTACCAGGGTGGTCTTGCCAACGCCGGAGTTCCCAACGACAACGATGAGTTTACCCATTTTTAGGTTGGTTGGATAACCTATACCATAAATCTATTTATTTTCTGCCAATCCAATGGCAGCCTTGATCTGGTCAAGGTGCGAAAGGGTATGGCTCTCAAGATTCAACAATTGTACAGCATTGGTGAAATAAGTGGCTTTCCGTTTAACAAAGGAAGGCGGCAATGTCGCAATAAAGGAAACCATTTCCACAGATAACCGCTTGAGTTCGTCAAGCATGGTTTTGACCATACCGTAGGCGTTTACGGTGGCATTGATATGGGCTGGGAGATTGCCCCCCCAGTCATCTGCGAGCCGTTCATAACCACCGACCGCATCATCGAGGTTGGCGATCCATCCGCGTTCAGTCTGGATAAGATGTGCCAGAACCTGTTTGGCACTCCATTCGCCGGGAGCAGGTTCAAAATCCGCCTCAGCTTCACTCACACCGATAAAGCAGGCTTCAACTTTGGAGAGGGCTTCGTCGTAGGTTATACGCACTCGACTTGCCAACTCTTTCGGGTCCCATGGAATATTCGGAATTGGGCGTTGGGTCAGTTGCATCGTAGCGGTCTTCTTTTTCGGACCACGATAAAAGACAACCTGAATTTTGTCACCACCCTTTTTCTCCTGCAAGGCACTGTATATACTGCCAAAGTCATTGGTGATCGGTTTACCATTTAATTCAATAATGACATCATCCTTCTGGAGACCAGCTGCATGAGCACCCATACCCGGCAGGACATCAGCCAGGCGGGTACCCTGACTGATAGGTACTCCCAATCCCCGGGCGATTTCGGAATTAAAATCATTTATGTTGATCCCTAGCATTGGGCGATCCGTGCTACGCTGATCCAAGCCTTTTTCAAGCACCTGAGCCAGGTTGGGGAGAGTGGAATCCCATTCGGCTTTAAAACCCCTGGATCGTTCCAACCAGTCTTCCCCATCCGGTACGGTATGATCCAAGATAACCCGGGTGCCAGTCTTGATCCCTTTGAGAGTGACCGTTACTTCGGATGGAGCCGGCTCGTAGCGAGCAAACCATTTGAATTTAATGGATCTGTTCTCTTCGAGGGAGATGTATTCCCCGGCTGAGAAGAAATCCCCATGCCACCACAAGTACATTCGTCCGCCAGGACGCGGGGCGACAGTGGCAAAATCACACAACCACTCATGCAGGGAAACAGCATGGGTGAAGGCATAAAAAACCTGCTCGGGAGGGACCTTGACCAATTGTTCGGATCTTACAGTAATAGGCATATCAATTACCTTCCTTTCAGGGGAGTTTACCTGGATGTTTGAACCAAACTTGGATTCAGTCAAGAATTGTCATGGCAACCTACATGGGTATGTTTATTTTACCCCATGCAGGGTTTATGGGGAGTAAGCATTTATAGTACCTGGAAAAAAGAAATCGGAGCATTATTGTGGTATTATTTGAGATATTGACAAGGAGAATGACATGGTCCTTAAAATTGGACAACGTATACCAGACTTCAAGCTACCCAGCCAATTGGGAACGCCAGTGACTCTTAGCGATTTCCGCGGCAAGAACGTGGTACTCGCATTCTTCCCGCTGGCCTGGACACCAGTCTGAACTGCTCAGATTCCTTCCTACCAGAACGTATTGGACTGGTTTGAAGGGATGGAGACCCAGGTCCTGGGTCTAAGTGTAGATAGCGAACCCTGCCTGAAGGCCTGGGCTGAAAGCCTGGGAGGCATCACCTATCCGCTACTGAGCGACTTCTACCCGCATGGAAGGGTGGCAGAGATGTTTGGCGTGCTGCGACCTGATGGTAAAGCAGAGCGCGCCATCTTTGTGATTGACAGGCAAGGCATTATCCGCTATGTAGATATACATGACATCGATAAGCAACCTGAAAATGATGAACTGTTCCGTGTCCTGGCGGAGATCGATCCCACTACGAAACCCGCCTATGATGCAATTTTCAATTCAGCGCTGTCATCTATTGAACCAGAAGCTAACGTGGTGATGTATTGCACACCCTGGTGTGAAGATTGTCCACAAGCCAGACAGTACTTTTTGCAAAACAATATTGCATATATTGAGGTGGATATCAGCCGGGACCGTGGTGCGGCAGCCCGTGTCCGAAAATGGGCAGGCGGTGACGAAACAACACCGACATTAAAGATCAATGGTCAGGTTATTGTCGCATTTGATCAGGCAAAAGTGGAAGCTGCCCTCGGGAAAAAGTAATGAATTAACACTAGGAAGATATTAGGCAGTAAAGAGAGAATCTTCAATGGAAATATATCCAAACGTTCATCACATTCCCGGGGTTACTGCCAATCCTTACTTGTTAATTGACCCCAATGGATTGATATTGATCGATGCCGGCCTTCCAGGAAGCGAAAAAAAAATCCTGAAATACATTTCAGGGTTGGGGTTTAAACCAAACGACTTGAAGCAAATTATTATTACCCATGCTGATTTTGACCACGTAGGCGGACTGGCTGCACTCAAAAAGGCAAGCGGTGCCCAGGTTTATGCCAGCGCGACTGAGGCAGCAGCCATAGCTTCCGGCCGCGCTTCGCGTGCGATGCGCCCAACGAATCCCCTGCTAAAACTCGTTTTTGGAATAATGGCGCATTTGGGGAAAACTACCAAGGTCCAGGCAGCTGAGTTGCTATCTGACGGACAGATATTGCCAATTCTTGGTGGTTTGCAGGTGCTGGAAACAATTGGACATACCCCGGGGCACATCTCCCTTTTTTCCCCCTCGACAGGTATCCTCTTCTCGGGTGATTCGATCGTGTCTGATCAGGGCAGGCTTTATTCTTCCCGCCAAGCCGTCACGTGGAACCGACAAAAAGCAGATGAAAGTGCCCGCCGGCAGGCAGGATTGGGGGTGACCACCGTCTGCCCGGGTCATGGACCGGTTGTCAAGGATGCGCAGGATAAATTTCCGATAGTTTAATTTGATGATATTTTCATCTGAAATTATCCACTTCCTGCGAACTTCCAACCGACTTACAGCCCTGACCGGCGCGGGCGTATCACAGGAATCTGGTTTACATACTTTTAGAGATAAGAGAGAAGGTTTGTGGGCCCAGAACAAGCCTGAAGATCTGGCCACACCAGAGGCCTTCGATCGAAACCCAGAAATGGTATGGGAGTTCTATTCCATGCGACGGCTGATGGCGGGTGAAGTACAACCCAACCCCGGTCACCTTGCACTGGCTGAAATCGAACATAGGGTACCGTATTTTTCACTCATTACACAGAATGTGGATGGACTGCACCAGCGTGCCGGAAGCAAAAACATCATCGAACTGCATGGCAATATTACACGGACTCGATGTTCAGATGGCTGCGGAGTTTTTTCACAATGGGAGGATGTACCCAGTGGTGTACCCAAGTGCCCGAAATGCGGGGCCAAGTTACGCCCGGATGTGGTTTGGTTTGGGGAGATGCTACCGACCAGCGAGCTGCAGGCAGCGATTCAGGCAGCGCGTATCTGTGACGTATTTTTTTCGATTGGCACATCAGGAATCGTGCAACCTGCAGCCACCCTCCCTTTTCTAGCTAAACAGGGTGGGGCGGTGCTGGTGGAAATTAATGCCGAAGAAACACCGCTGACACAATCAGCAGACTATTATTTTCAGGGAAAATCTGGGGAAATCCTGCCGGAATTGGTCAAACAGGTTTGGGAAGAATAATAAGAATAACCGGGATCGCTCCGACAGATGTGCATTGTCGATAGGGCAGCCTGTTATTTCAGCAAGATGTCAGGACAACCATGTTGTCGGTTATCCGATCCAGGCTCCACTCCAGGCAGGAAGAGTGAACGTAATCTGACCGCCTGACACGGCCATTTTTTCATGGCTAACCAAATTTTGGACAATCCGCTCTTCGGTCCAACCCAATGGGGTAAATGGAAGCTCAAAACGGCGGGACCTTCCACTCGCATTGAGTGCGATTAGAATTTTCTCCTCACCCAGGGTGCGGGCAAAAGCATAAAGACCATCTTCGGCTAATAACGGAACAAAGTCGCCTCGTCGCAAACTGGGAGATCGTTTTCGTATAGCAATAAGGATCTTGATCCAACTACGAAGATCTTGATTCCAATCCATTTCCTTCCAGGGAAAGGCACGTCGCGAGTCCGGGTCTTTTCCACCTTCCTGACCAATCTCATCACCATAGTAGATGGCGGGTGCACCCGGAAAAGCCATTTGAAAAAGGAAGGCCAGTTTAAGTTTGTCTGTATTCCCACCCACAAGGGTTTTAAAACGCTCTGTATCATGGCTGTCAAGTGGAACATACATGGCATACAGGTTATCGCTCCGATATGATTTGAACAGCTGTTTAATGCGCTCACTGAATTGGACGGCATTTTCGCGCTCCTGCAGAAAGGCAAGCAATGCGTCACGGACGGGATAATTCATCAGTCCGTCAAAGTGTTTTTCATCCGTCCAGCGGGGATTCACATCCCAGATCTCACCAACCAGATATGCATCCCGGTTGACAGACCGAACAACCTGGCGGAACTCAGCCCAGAAGGAATCGTCATCGATCTCATTAGGCACATCGAGACGCCATCCGTCAATCCCCTGCTCAAGCCAGAAGCGTGCCACGCCGAAAATAAACTTACGGACCTCCATGTTGCCAGTGTTCAACTTGGGCAAAGCCTTGTGATTCCACCAGCCGATGTAGTTAAGTGGATCACCAGGACCATAAGCATCCAATGGAAAACGATTTATCAAGAACCAATCCTTGTAGGGTGAGTGTTCCCCGTTCTCCAGAACATCCACAAATGGGAGGAAGCCACGCCCGCAGTGGTTGAAGACCCCATCCAGGATGATCCGGACATCATTTCGATGAGCTGTTTCGACAAGAGCATGAAAATCATCCAGCGTACCGAGTTTTGGGTCAATTTGATAATAATCGCTGGTGTTATAGCGATGCGTGGATGTGGATGAAAATATTGGAGTCAGGTAAAGGGCATTAATCCCTAGGTCCAGCAGGTAATCGAAATGCTGAATGATGCCGCGCAGATCACCCCCCTGGAAACCCCAAGCCGTGGGAACAGAACCCCATTTCTGGACATTGGGAGGATCGTTCGTGGGATCGCCGTTCGCGAAACGATCGGGAAATATTTGGTAGAAAATAGCGTCCTGGACCCAAAAAGGAGAAGGCATATTATTCCAATAACAAATTTAAT
>Ga0207931_1000600_pt1 | contig 13241 bp, 12 predicted proteins | sample NGESurdeep092012_2_FD_184478 | JGI IMG/M metagenome (GOLD analysis project Ga0207931, IMG submission 184478) | Arctic peat soil microbial communities from Barrow, Alaska - NGEE Surface sample 415-1 deep-092012 (SPAdes) | ecosystem: Environmental > Terrestrial > Soil > Wetlands > Peat ...
GGCCGGCGCGGTGTCCCAGATGTCCACGATGGGGCTGGCAGTGGTGCTGTTCGCCAGCGGCGGCAGCCCGTACTCAGGTTCGCGCCGATCAACTCCGAGCCCAGGTTTTCCGCGGTCAGGCTGGGGTGGGTGATCGCAAAGGACTGGGTCATCGAGGCGCCGGAGGTGGCAAGTGAGTTGATGTAGGACCCCGCGGGGTTGCCGATGATGTTCTGCGCGGAGTGGTTCTCCATGATGACCATCAGCACGTGGTCGTAACGCGGCAGCGCCGAAGCGGCGGCGGTGGCGGTCCCGGCACTGACGCCGAGCAAGGCCGTCATCATCGCGGCGATGATCCCCAGAGTTGCGACTCGCCGGACAGCACGCATGACACCCTCGTCCCTGGATCCCCCTGGAGTCCCTGAATGCGGAGCGCAACGCTTCTGGCGTCCCGGGACTAGCCCAAACGGGGAAGTGCCTGCTCACAGCCGATGTGCCACTGACGCGAAGTGATCGCGGTGGCCGATCGCGGGGATGCCGTCAGAGCGGAATGACGTCGGTCACGTCCGATTGCAGCGCCGCGAGTCGACGATCGAACGTCACCAAGCGCCCGCCGTGGTGCCGGGCCAACTCCGCCAGGTAGGCGTCGGTGACGTCGCCATGACCGCTCACCTTGGACAAGATCGCGCTGGTGTACGGAACGGCATCGGGCCAGAACACGTGACCGGGAGCAGCGGTCAGCGCCCCCAATAGGCCGATGCCCTCGTCGGGCGTCGCGCCCAATCGGATAGTGGCGCGGATCAGCGTGCCCTGCGTGATCGGCGTCGTCGCATATGGTCTCGGTGAGCCGGCGAACCAGCGCACGGCGGCGTCGTGGTGGACGTGCCCTGCCACTGTCATCGCGATCAGGACATTGCCGTCCAGCAGCACGGTCATTCGTCGTCCATCGCCTGCCGCACGTCGTCCATCGTGATGATTCGGCCGAGGTCGACGACTGTGAGGCCGGTGCGCGGATCGACCGCCAGTCGATTGCCGGAGGTAGCCGGCTGCGGATTGACCGCCCGGGAGACGTACTCAGCAATGACCTTGCTCACCGACGTGCGCCGATCGGCGGCAATGGATCGAACCCGCTCCAGCACGTCTTCGGGCAGATCAACCGTGGTTCTCACAACATCAGCGTAACAGCACTGCATCAGTGCATCAGTGCATCAATTGCCGCGTGGCATTCAACGCCCGGTGCCGGCCATCCGTTCACGATCGGCCGGGCTCGGCGTGAGCTGGGCCGAGAGCTCACGATCCCAGCCATCGGCCACCGGAATGCCGGCCTCCTCGCAGACGACTGCACCGGCCTCGACGCCGGACACAATGGCGTCACCGAACGCGCCGTCGCCGGCCACCACGACGATCCTGGCTCCGCTGCGGCCCATGTAGCTGATCACTGCGATGGCGGGCCCGGTGTGCTCGGTGACGAAGGCACGCAATCGAGCTACCTGCTCCTGGTCGTGCGGGGACGATGCTGCCGGCCCTTCGGCTACCGACGGGCTCACCACGGCCAGCCGACCACCGGCAGGCCGACGACGGAATCCGCGGCCCAGGCCACTGACACCGCGGTCAGGTACAGGTTGGACAGGTGGAACAGTGTCATCGGCTTGGCCGCCGCCCCGCGCAATACCCTGGTGTGCAGCAGGTGCGCCATGGCCAGGAACCAGAGTCCGACCGGCACCGCGACGGCCGCGTAGATCCAGGACGAGGCCGGGACGAGCAGCATCGAGCAGGCGACCATCGCCCAGCTGTAGATGACGATCTGCCGGACGACCACCCGCTCGGTGGCCACCACCGGCAGCATCGGAACGCCGGCCGCGGCGTAGTCCTCGCGGTACCGCATCGCCAGCGCCCAGGTGTGCGGCGGTGTCCAGAAGAAGATCACTCCGAAGAAAACCCATGCGGGCCAACCGATGTCGCCGGTAACGGCGGACCAGCCGATGATCACCGGCATGCAACCGGCCAGACCACCCCAGACGATGTTCTGCGAGGTCCGCCGCTTGAGCCACAGCGAGTAGACGAAGACATAGAAGAGGATGGCCAACACGGCCAGCACCGCGGCCTGCCAGGTGGTGGCCAGGGCGAGCACCGCGGTGGCGGCGATGCCGAGCAGCACCCCGAAGATCAACGCGCCGCGGGTGGAGACCGTGTGCCGGGCCAGCGGCCGGGTGCGGGTGCGTCGCATGACCGCATCGATGTCGGCATCGACCACGCAGTTCAGCGCGTTCGCGCTGCCAGCTGCCAGGGTGCCGCCGACCAGCGTGGCGATCATCAAGCCGATCGGCGGTACCTGCCGCTGCGCCGCGAACATCGCCGGGATGGTGGTGATCAGCAGGAGTTCGATGATTCGCGGCTTGGTCAGCGCCACGTAGCCACCGAGCTTGGCCGGCATCGCCGGACGCCTTGCGGCATCGGACACTGGCGAGAGCGGCGCGGGGTCCTGGTGGTCGATCCCCGGCTTGGCGGCACCGGACCGGGACACGACCTTCACGCGGACTCCCCTTCCTGGTGCTGCCTGACGTCAACCGGTGATCCTGCCAGGCCGCGACGTCGGAACGCCGTCCGGACCGCGCAGCGGCGCAGACGGTCATCTTAAGCGGGACGCCGGGGGTGCGCCTTCCCGGCTCGCCGACCCCGATGTGCAGCCCGAACCCGTTCGGCCCTGTCGGTGAGCTGTCGGTCAACTGTCGGTGACCGCACGCCTACCGCGCCTCAGCACCGGCCGTGGAGTGGGTACTAGGGTTGATGTGCGCTGTCAGACAGCGCAGCTGCCAGTCCAGACACGTCCCGCGATCGAGTCAGCGCGTGCTGCGGCGATCGCCACCCTAGGAGGGTCGCCCGCTCGTGACCAGTTCCGCTGCCACCGCCGATATCCCCGCGCTCACCGAACCCTTCGTTCCCGACGACTGGTCCGACGTGGACTCCCGGGCGGTCGACACCGCACGGGTGCTGGCGGCGGACGCCGTGCAAAAGGTCGGCAACGGCCACCCCGGCACGGCGATGAGTCTGGCCCCACTGGCGTACGCGTTGTTCCAGCGGGTGATGCGGCACGATCCGGCCGATCCGCACTGGCCGGCCCGCGATCGGTTCGTGCTCTCCTGCGGGCATTCGTCACTGACCCTCTACATCCAGCTGTACCTGGCGGGGTTCGGGCTGGAACTGGACGATCTGAAGGCGCTGCGCACCTGGGGTTCGTTGACCCCGGGTCACCCCGAGTACCACCACACCAAGGGCGTGGAGATCACCACCGGCCCGTTGGGCCAGGGCCTGTCCTCCGCGGTCGGGATGGCGATGGCCGCGCGCCGTGAGCGGGGCCTGTTCGATCCCGACGCGGCCCCGGGTGATTCGCCGTTCGACCACTTCATCTACGTGGTGGCCTCGGATGGGGACATGGAGGAGGGCGTGACCAGCGAGGCGTCGTCGATCGCGGGCCGCCAGCAGCTGGGAAACCTGATCGTCTTCTACGACCACAACGAGATCTCCATCGAGGACGACACCAACATCGCGCTGTCCGAGGACGTCGCGGCGCGGTACGAGGCCTACGGCTGGCATGTGCAGAAGGTCCAGGGCGGGGAGAACGTCGTCGGCATCCTGGAGGCGATCGAGGCGGCGAAGGCCGTCACCGACAGGCCCTCGTTCATCGAACTGCGCACGATCATCGGGTACCCGGCGCCCAAGTTGATGAACACCGGCAAGGCGCACGGCGCGGCGCTGGGCGTGGAGGAGGTCGCGGCGGTCAAGGAGATCCTTGGCTTCGACCCGGACGTCAGCTTCGAGGTCGACGACGTGGTGATCAAGCACACCCGGCAGGCGGTTGACCGCGGCGAGGCGGCCAAAGCAGCGTGGCAGAAGGGCTTCGACTCCTGGGCCGCGGCGAACCCGGAGCGCAAGGCGCTGCTGGACCGGCTGACCGCGCGGGAATTGCCCGAGGGCTGGACCGACGGGTTGCCGACCTGGGAACCCGATCCCAAGGGTGTGGCCACCCGTGCCGCGTCCGGGAAGGTGCTGAACGCGCTGGCCCCGGTGCTGCCCGAGTTGTGGGGCGGTTCGGCCGACCTGGCCGAGTCGAACAACACCACGATGGCCGGCGCGGATTCTTTCGGGCCGCTGGCCGCGAAGACCGCGCACTGGGACGCCAAACCCTACGGACGCACCATGCACTTCGGGATCCGCGAGCACGCCATGGGGTCGATCCTCACCGGCATCGTGATGCACGGCCCGACCCGGCCGTACGGCGGCACATTCCTGCAGTTCTCCGACTACATGCGCCCCGCGGTCCGGCTAGCCGCCCTGATGGGGGCCCCGGCGATCTACGTGTGGACCCACGACTCGATCGGCCTCGGCGAGGACGGCCCCACCCACCAGCCGGTGGAGCACGTCGCGGCGCTGCGGGCGATCCCCGGGCTGTCCGTCGTGCGCCCGGCCGACGCCAACGAGACCGCGCACGCCTGGCGGGCGGTGCTGGAGCGGCAGGCCGACTGGTTCTCCGGGCCGGTCGGGCTGTGCCTGACCCGGCAGGCTGTTCCGGTGCTGGAGGGCACGTCGGTGCAGGGCGTGGCCAAGGGCGCCTACGTGCTGGCCGATGCGGATGACACAGTGGGGGATCTCCGAGTTATCTTGCTGGCCAGCGGCTCCGAGGTGCAGATAGCGGTGGCCGCGCGCGAAGCCCTGCAGGCCGAAGGGATCGGCACCCGCATTGTTTCGGTGCCCTGCCTTGACTGGTTCGAGGCACAGGATTCGGCATACATCGAGTCCGTGCTGCCCTCCAATGTGACGGCCAGGGTGTCCATCGAGGCGGGCATCGCGCAACCGTGGTGGCGGTGGCTGGGAAGCCACGGGCGCCCGGTGTCATTGGAACACTACGGCGCGTCCGCGGATTTCAAGACCCTCTACCGGGAGTTCGGCATCACGTCGGAGGCCGCGGTTGCGGCGGCCCATGAGTCGCTGGCGGCCGCGGCCGCCGGGTCCGGCCCCAGCACCGCATCGAGCCAGGACCAGTTGGCGCACGCCGGCACGGACAGCCCCAATCCCTGACCGAATCCCTGAATCCCTGAATCCCTGAATCCCTGAATCCGAGCCCATCCGACCTGGTTAGGAAGTTGATCTCGATGACCACACCCACCAGCACCGGCCCGTTGGCCGAACTGTCCGCCGCCGGGGTATCGCTGTGGCTGGACGACTTGTCCCGGCAGCGCCTGCAGTCGGGCAACCTGGCCGAACTGATCAAGAGCAAGCACATCGTCGGGGTGACGACCAACCCGTCGATCTTCGCCGCCGCACTCAAGGACGGCGCGTCCTACCAGAAGCAGATCAGTGAGCTGGCCGCCCGCGGCGCCGACGTGGACGACACCGTCCGCGAGGTCACCACCGACGACGTGCGGGACGCCGCCGACCTGTTCACCGCGGTGTTCAACACCTCCGGCCACGTCGACGGCCGGGTGTCCATCGAGGTCGACCCGCGGCTCGCCAACGAGACCGACGCCACCATCGCGCAGGCGCAGGAGCTGGCCAAGATCGTCGACCGGCCGAACGTGCTGATCAAGATCCCGGCCACGCTGGCCGGGCTGCCGGCGATCACCGCGGTGATCGCCGAGGGGATCAGCGTGAACGTGACGCTGATCTTCTCCCTGGAGCGCTACGGGGAGGTCATCGACGCCTACCTCGACGGCCTCGATCAGGCAAAGTCCAGCGGTCACGACATCTCCGAGATCCACTCTGTCGCATCGTTCTTCGTGTCCCGGGTGGACACGGAAGTCGATAGACGACTGAAGGCGATCAACTCCCCCGAGGCCGAGTCGCTGCTCGGCGAGGCCGCGATCGCCAACGCCCGGCTGGCGTATCAGCTGTACGAGCAGAAGTTCACCGGGGCACGGTGGGAGGCGCTGGCCGCGGCCGGCGCGACCAAGCAGCGTCCGCTGTGGGCCTCCACCGGCGTGAAGGACCCGAAGTACGACGACACCCGTTACGTGGTCGAGCTTGTCGCTCCCGGAACGGTGAACACCGCACCGGAGAAGACGATCGACGCGGTTGCCGACCACGGCGTCATCCGGGGCGACACCGTCACCGGCGCGTACGCATCGGCCTCGGCCACCTTCAGCGCCCTTGAGTCGCTCGGCGTCGACCTCGCCGACGTCTTCGAGGTCCTGGAGACCGAGGGCGTGGAGAAGTTCGAGCAGTCCTGGGCGGAACTGCTGCAGACAGTCGCGGACGCCCTGGCACACGGGGGCACGCCGACCAGCTGACCACAGCAGGTCCCGGGAAAGGAACGCATCGGCTGATGGCGAGCACCGTGATCAATCCTCTGCGCGATCCGCGCGACAAGCGACTCCCGCGTATCGCCGGTCCGTCCGGAATCGTCATCTTCGGGGTGACCGGCGACCTGTCCCGCAAGAAGCTGATGCCGGCGATCTACGACCTGGCCAACCGTGGGCTGCTGCCGCCGGGGTTCGCGCTTGTCGGCTTCGCCCGCCGCGACTGGGCCAACGAGGACTTCGCCAAGGTCGTCCACGACGCGGTGCGTGAGTACGCCAGAACGCCGTTCTCCGAAGAGGTCTGGCGGCATCTGGCGGAGGGTTTCCGGTTCGTCCAGGGCGCCTTCGACGACAACACCGCCTTCGACAATCTGGCCGCCACCCTCGGGGAACTGGACCGGGTCCGTGGCACCGGCGGGAACCACGCCTTCTACTTGTCCATCCCGCCGGGTGCGTTCCCGGCAGTGCTGCAGCAGTTGAAGCGCTCGGGGCTGTGTGACCCGCACGCCGAGGAGTGGCGCCGGGTCGTCATCGAGAAGCCGTTCGGTCACGACCTGAAGTCCGCGCAGGAATTGAACTCTCTGGTCAACGATGTCTTTCCGGAGGACAGCGTGTTCCGGATCGACCACTACCTCGGCAAGGAGACGGTGCAGAACCTGTTGGCGCTGCGCTTCGCCAACGAGTTGTACGAACCGATCTGGAACAACAACTACGTCGATCACGTGCAGATCACCCAGGCCGAGGACATCGGTGTCGGCGGCCGGGCCGGCTATTACGACGGCATCGGCGCGGCCAGGGACGTCATCCAGAACCACCTGCTACAGCTGATGGCACTGACCGCGATGGAGGAACCGGTCGCGTTCAACCCCAACGATTTGCGGCGGGAGAAGGTCAAGGTGCTATCCGCCGTCACGCTGCCCAAGGACCTGTCCGTCGGCGCGGCCCGCGGCCAGTACGCCGGTGGCTGGCAGGGCGGCACGAAGGTGCTCGGCTACCTGGAGGAGGAGGGCATCTCGCCGAAGTCCACCACCGAGACCTACGCCGCAGTCAAGCTTCTCGTGCAGACCAGGCGGTGGTCCGGGGTGCCGTTCTACCTGCGCACCGGCAAGCGGCTCGGCAAGCGCGTGTCGGAGATCGCGGTGGTTTTCAAACGCGCTCCGCACCAACCGTTCTCGCAGAACGACACCGAGGAACTCGGGTCCAACATGCTGGTCATCCGGGTCCAGCCGGACGAGGGTGTGACCATCCGCTTCGGCTCCAAGGTGCCCGGACCGGCGATGGAGGTGCGCGACGTGTCGATGGACTTCTCCTACGGGCAGTCGTTCACCGAGGCCTCCCCGGAGGCTTACGAACGGCTGATCCTCGACGTGCTGCTCGGTGAGCCGTCGCTGTTCCCGCAGGACGAAGAGGTCGAGCTGTCGTGGAAGATCCTCGATCCGGTCGAGAAGCATTGGGCCAGAACGGGAACCCAGCCCGAGCAGTACGGTTCGGGCTCCTGGGGCCCGAAGAGTGCGGACACCATGATGGCCCGCGACGGACGTGCCTGGCGTCGGCCGTGACCGCCGCCCGTGAGCTGGGGAGCAGCCGGTGATCATCGACCTGCCGTCGACGAACTCGTCCAAGATCAACAGGGCGCTGGTTGATCTGCGCGAGAAGGGCGGCTCGATCACCCTCGGCCGGGTGCTGACGCTGGTCATCATCACCGACGAATCGGCCGCCGAGGATCCGATCGCCGCGGCCAACGCCGCGTCCTTCGAGCATCCCTGCCGGGTGATCGTGGTGGCCCGCGGCGCGCGCCGGGCGTCGCCACGGATGGACGCCCAGATCCGAGTCGGTGGGGACGCCGGCGCTTCGGAGGTGGTGGTGCTGCGACTGTACGGCAGCCTCGTCGACCACGGCGCGTCCGTGGTCGTGCCGCTGCTGCTGGCCGACGCACCGGTGGTGGCGTGGTGGCCGGGTGACGCTCCGGAGGTGCCGGCGGACGACCCCATCGGCGAGCTGGCCCAGCGACGCATCACGGACGCCGCCGCCGCCAAACGCCCGGGGGCGCAACTGACCAAGCGCATCGGGTCCTACCGACCCGGTGACACCGATCTGTCCTGGACAAGGATCACCCGCTGGCGCGGGCTGCTCGCCTCGACGATGGACCAGCCGCCGCACGACAAGGTGACGTCAGCGTCGGTCTCCGGCGCTGCGGACTCGCCGTCCGCCGACCTGCTCGCGGCCTGGCTCGCCGTCGCACTGAAATGCCCGGTGAAACGCATCAAGTCGCCGGCGAAGAGCGGGCCGGGCCTGCACTCGGTCATCCTGTCCCGACGGGCGGGCGACATCAGCATGGTCCGGCCGCAGACCATCACCGCCGAGCTGCGGGTCGGCAACCAACCGGCGCGGCACGTCGCACTCCCCCGCCGTGGCCTGCGGGACTGCCTGGCCGAGGAGCTACGCCGACTGGACGCCGACGACGTCTACTCCGAGGTGCTCTCGAAGGGTCTGGCGCTGGTGGCCAAGCACTCCGAGGCGCCCAAGGCCGGAACACCGGCGACCACAACCACGTCACGGACCACCGCGACAAAGGCCCGCGCCACGGAGACGAAGGCGGCGCCCGCGAAGGCCGCTTCCGCGAAAGCCGCTTCCGCGAAGGCCGCTCCTACGAAGGCCGCTGGGACGAACGGCAAGCCGCAGGCTCGCCGCGCCCGCGCGGTCAAGGTCCCCGCTCCCGGGACGGTGGCCAGCGAGGCTGCGTCCCCGGAGAACACCGCCTGCTCGAACGGCGCCGCGCCCGCGACCGCCGGACCCGCCGATCCGGCCGAGGCACCGGTGTCGGGCTCGGCGGGCTCGAAAACCGGCCGCGTTCCCGGTCGGAGGCGCGCCGCACGATCCGCGAGCACCTCGTGAACAACCGCGAGGTGGTGATTCACGGCACTGCCGGACTGCTGGCGGCGACGACCGCGGCCCGGTTGGTCACTCGGCTGGTCGACCTCCAGTCCTCCGGCCGTGTCCCGGCCGTGGCGCTCACCGGGGGCGGTGTCGGCACGGACGTGCTGCGCCAGCTCAACGCCTCACCGGCGCGCGATGCCGTCGACTGGAGCCGGGTCGAGATCTTCTGGGGCGACGACCGTTTCGTGCCCTCCGACGATCCCGAACGGAACGAGCGACAGGCCATGCAGGCGCTGTTGGACCAAGTCCGGGTCGACCCGGCCAGGGTTCACCCGATGGCAGCCTCGGACGGTGAGTTCGGCGATGACGTTGATGCCGCGGCCAGTGCGTACGGCGATCTGATCGACTCGAGGGACGGCCTGGATCTGATCATGCTGGGCATGGGTGGTGAGGGTCACGTCGCGTCCGTGTTCCCCGAGTCCCCTGCGGTGTACGACACTCGACCTGTGGTGGCGGTGCGTAATTGTCCCAAACCTCCACCCACCAGGGTGTCGCTGACGCTGCCCACCATCCGCCGTGCCACCGAGGTGTGGATCATCACGGCAGGCGCGGAAAAGGCAGGAGCGGTCGCCATGACGTGGGATGGTGCGGGAGAAGTGGCAGTGCCGGCCGCGGGCGCCGTCGGTAGGACCAGGACACTCTGGTTGCTGGACAAGCACTCTGCGGCGGCGCTTCCGCCGGGCATCTCGCGCGCGCCGATCGCCTGACTCCCACCACGGGAGTGTCAGTACCGTCCGGCCGCACGGTGGACGCACAGTTGCAACGCAGAGGAGAACACGCATGACCAAGGCGCCTGTCACCGTCACCGTCACCGGTGCGGCGGGTCAGATCGGGTACGCACTGCTGTTCCGCATCGCCTCAGGGGCCATGCTGGGACCTGACACCCCGGTTCGGCTCAGCCTGCTCGAAATCACCCCGGCGCTCAAGGCGGCGGAGGGCACGGCGATGGAACTGGACGACTGCGCCTTCCCGCTGCTGGCCGGCGTGGACATCACCGACAGCCCCAAGCAGGCCTTCGACGGCACCTCGGTGGCGCTGCTGGTGGGCGCCCGCCCCCGCGGACCGGGGATGGAGCGCGCCGATCTGCTCGAGGCGAACGGCGGCATCTTCAAGCCGCAAGGTGAGGCGATCAACGCCGTCGCCGCGGACGACGTCCGGGTGCTGGTGGTGGGTAACCCGGCCAACACCAACGCGTTGATCGCACGGTCGCACGCACCCGACGTACCGGCCGACCGGTTCACCGCGATGATGCGACTGGACCACAATCGCGCCTTGTCGCAGGTCGCCACCAAGTTGGCGGTGCCGGTGTCCGACGTGCACAAGATCACCATCTGGGGTAACCACTCGGCCAGCCAGTACCCCGACCTGTTCCACGCCGAGGTCGGCGGAACCCCGGTGGCCGACCAGGTCGACCGGAAGTGGCTGGAAGACGACTTCATCCCGACCGTCGCCAAGCGTGGCGCTGCCATCATCGCGGCCCGTGGTGCGTCGTCGGCGGCGTCGGCCGCCAACGCAGCCATCGATCACGTGAACTCCTGGGTGCTGGGCACACCGGCCGGTGACTGGGTCAGCGCCGGGATCCTCTCCGACGGTTCCTACGGCGTGCCGGAGGGCCTCATCTCCGGCTTCCCGGTGACGTCCAGCGGCGGATCATGGGAGATCGTCCAAGGACTGGACATCGACGACTTCTCGCGCGGCAGGATCGATGCCTCGGTGGCCGAGTTGGCCGAGGAACGTGACGCGGTCAAGGCTCTCGGGCTGATCTGAGCCCGCGCCGTTGGGTCGGAGGTGATCGGAAGGCCGGTGACCGTTGCGATGTTGCCGGTCGATCGACGCTGCCGACGGAAGCGGGCGCAGGATCCGGGCGGACAAAGGCTGCAGTGGTCCCGCCCAGTCATGCTCGTGGTTGCTCATCGCGGTGCCACCTGGGCGATCACCGCGTAGTGGTCGGAATTGGACACGGCAGCGGACTTGGCGGCCACTCCGACGAGATCGCCGCTGAACACCACGTGGTCGATGCCGGCGAACGGGCCGATCCCACGGTCCGCCGGAAAGGTTGGCAACAGCCCAGCCCCGGCGTCATCACCGGCGTCGCGATATCCCTTGCTGTTCAACAGATCCCGAAATTGCCGGTGATCCCTAGTGGCGTTGAAGTCGCCCGCGACGACGAGCGGCGCCGGCAGGTCAGCCATCACGTCCGACAGCCGTCGGAGATCTGACTCCCATGGGCCGGTCCCGCCGTTGTACAGCGGGGCCTTGCTGTGGAAGGACATGACGGTGTACGAACGACCAGCGACGGTCAGGTGGGCGCACACCGGGTCGAATCCGAATCCAGGCAGCACTGTTGCGTCGGTCATTGGTTGACGGCTCCACAGCCCGACCCCCGCCCCACCGACTCGCGGCGCGATGATCCGATACGGCAGCAGCCGGTCGAGACCGGCTCGGTGCAATCGGGCGGCGGCGGAATCCGTCAATTCCTGCACCGCCAGCACATCGACGTCGTGCTCGGCGGCGAGCGAGACCACCACGCCCGGATCGGCTTGGCCAAGTCGCAGGTTGGTGGTCATCACCGTGAGACCGGCCAGGTCTGTTGGTCGCTCGGCAGGGAGAAACGCACCCACCTGTCCCCATGCGGCGAGGCCGAGAACCAATGCGCCGACGATCGCCGACCGCCAAGCCCGCAGGCACAGCAGGCCAACCTCCCCACCCGCGGCGGCCAGTGCGGCGTACGGCGCGAACACCACCGCGGATACTGCCCATTCGGATTTCCAGCCGATCTGGCGTCCCACCACCATCGCGCCGGCCACAGCCAGGGTGGCCCAACAGACCACCGACACGGAACGACGGAGGATTCGCACAGGACGCGGTCGAGTCGGGCCGGTCATCCGATGCACCCACCTGCCGGCGTGAAGGTCGATCGGTCCGGCATCGGTCCTTGCCCTGAAGTCGTTTGGTCCAGCGATGCTACCGACGCGGGTCGGGCCTCGGCGGTTCAGCCGATCACGGCCCGGCAGCGAAGCGGACCGCACCGTCTCCGATCTCGGTGTCCGGCCAGATCCGGATGCCGTGTCGCAGTTCGCATCTGGCGCCCACCGTAGCGCCGTCGCCGACGACAGCGTGCCCGCACCGATCACCGCGCCGCGGCCGACCACCGCGCGCTCTACTCGGGCGCCAGGTTCTATGCGGGCACCGTCCATCACCACCGAGCTGCGGACCACGGTGCCGGTGCCGACGATGGCCCCAGCTCCGATCGACGAACCTCCGTCGATCGTCGGCGTCCCCCGCCACCTTGGCGCCGGGCATGATCAATCGCTGCCAGGTGCGGTCCGCCGTGGCCGCCGTGGGTGCCTCGCCCGACACCAGATCCGCCGATCCCTGCACGAAAGCGGTCGGCGTGCCCAGGTCGAGCCAGTAGGAACTGTCAACGTGCCCGAATACTCGCGCGCCAGCCCGCAGTAGCCCCGGGAAGGTGTCCCGCTCGACCGAGACGGCACGTCCGACCGGTATCGACGAGATGATCTCCCGCCGGAACACATAGCACCCGGCATTGATCTGGTCGGTTGGTGGGTCCACACCGGACAGCACGTCCCCGTTGAACACCATCACCGTGTCGGCCCGCAGATGATCGTCCACATTGCGGATTCCGCCACCGGTGCCCAGCGGCTCGGACTCGAAGACGTAGTCGATCTCCAAACCCAATCGGGTCCCATCCCCGAAGTAATCACTGAAAGTGTCTGCCCGATAGGACGTCCCGAGAATCACATGGGTGATCCCCGCGGATGCAATGCGGGACAACAGGTGCTCAAGAAACGGCACGCCGGCAGTCGGCAGCATGGGCTTCGGAGTCGAGAGCGTGAGCGGCCGAAGACGGGTTCCTTGCCCACCGACCAAGACGACGGCATCGACATCTCGCAAGGTCATCTGCACCTACTCCCTAGTGTCCTGCGCCGGAGATTCGTTTTAATAGCCGTCCGAGGGATTGGAGGATCTCGTCGGCGCTCTTGGTCCAGATGAAGGGTTTCGGGTGAGTGT
>Ga0207931_1000601_pt1 | contig 13187 bp, 8 predicted proteins | sample NGESurdeep092012_2_FD_184478 | JGI IMG/M metagenome (GOLD analysis project Ga0207931, IMG submission 184478) | Arctic peat soil microbial communities from Barrow, Alaska - NGEE Surface sample 415-1 deep-092012 (SPAdes) | ecosystem: Environmental > Terrestrial > Soil > Wetlands > Peat ...
CTTTTTAATTTACGTCTTGGGCGAGACTTTAATATATCACATAAATTTGGGACTGAATTAGATGCAGGTGTCGTTTTTCATAGTAAGGAATTATTAAATCAATCTGGAGTAGCGCCAAGTCTGGGTATTAGACTGTTTTATAAAATTTAATCGAAAGGTGAAATTATAAAACCGTCCCATCTCATATTAATTAATTAGTTATAAGCTTTATTAGAAATCTGGCTCCTTCCTTTGGCCGCCGGAGGCTAGCCCGAAGGCGCTGTACTAAATTTGCCTGCCAGGCAAATTATTATCTCCCGGCCCTGTTGCGATGCTCCTTGAATCCTGCAATAAGAAAGGATTATAATCGTTGTAATAAAATGAGTCCTGCCTTAACCAGCTATGAATAAATTCATTGCATTCTTTATTTGTTTCCTCTTTGCAGAATTTCCTGTTTTATGTCAAAAGCATACAATATTCGGTGGTATAAGCGATGTTAAAAGTGGTGAGCATCTTCTCGGTGCCACCGTTGCGACAGAGGGAAAAAGTACCGGAACCTTTTCCAATAACTACGGATTTTATTCATTGACCCTTCCCGAAGGATCTTACAAAATCTATTGTTCTTTTGTGGGATATAAATCAAAGACCTTTGATTTAAAACTTACCCGTGATACAACAATTGATGTAGGTTTAGAACCGGAAGTTACCACCCTTGGTGAGGTTATTATTGAAGATAAAGAAAACAATATTGTCTACGGAAATCAGATGGGCAGCCACTCATTGGATTTAAAGACTATCAGGCTGACTCCATCTCCGGTTGGTGAAGCTGATCCGATAAAAAACCTTCAGTTGCTCCCAGGAATTCAGGCAGCAAATGAAGGCACAACTAATTTGTCTATCAGAGGTGGCTCGTTTGACCAGAATTTATTTCTCCTCGATGATGCGACCATCTATAACCCTTCCCATGCCCTGGGATTCTTTTCAACTTTTAACCCTGATGCAATTAAAAGCGTAAAGGTTTATAAGACTTCATTCCCTGCCGAATATGGCGGGAGACTCTCATCTGTTATAGATATTCGTATGAAAGAAGGTAATAACCAGTTTTTTACCGGTGGAGGTGGGGCAGGATTAGTAGGCAGCAGATTATCGATAGAGGGACCTCTGTTAAAAGATCAGGCATCTTTCATTATCAGTGGCCGTTACAGCTACGCAGGATTTACAGCCAATACATTTGGCCAGCTTGGGCAGGCACTAAGGATTACAAGTCTCAGAGATTTTTCTGATGATAATGAAATTAATTTCTATGATCTGAATGCAAAAATTAATTACAAAATAAAAAACAACCACTTTTATCTTTCAACTTACTCAGGGCATGACCACTTCTTTTACTATGCAATTGACAATAATGCAAGTATGGATTGGGGAAATAAAACTGGCACAGCCAGATGGAATCATGTTTACAATTCCAAACTTTTCTCAAATACAATGATTGTATACAGTGAATATGATTACTCCTATATCCTCAAAGACGATGCCAGACACTTTAAATGGTCATCAAAGCTGCAGGAGGTTGATCTTAAGTCAGATTTCGACTACTTTTTAAATAATTCAAACCATCTGAAATTTGGGATTTCAATCGAGAAGCATAAATATTTCCCGGGTAAAATTGAGCCCCGCGATTCTACATCATTGACAAAATCATTTGGATTAGACCGGCAGCAATCACTTGAAAGCGCTTTGTATATTTCAAATGAGCAGAAAATCGGTGAAAATATCAGTCTGACCTATGGATTAAGATATTCATCATTCTGCCTTCTGGGAGAAAATACAGTTTATTCCTATTCTCCGACCATGGAGGTAACAGACTCAACTCATTACAGGAAAGGTGAACTTATTAAGTATTATAATGGACTGGAACCGAGACTGGATTTAAGATATCTCCTTAATGAGAAAAATTCGGTTAAGTTTTCATATACATATGTTAATCAATATCAGCATTTAGTCAGCAACTCATCAGCAGGCCTTCCGACTGATGTCTGGCTCCCTTCCAATAAAACTATAAAGCCTCAATATTCAAATCAGTTTTCAGTCGGATATTACAAAACTACTTCGGGAAACAAATATGAATTTTCCACCGAAGTTTATTATAGAAAATTAGGGAATATCATTGATTATAAAGAAAATGCTGATTTGTTCCTTAATAAACATATTGAGACACAGCTTTTAAAAGGTAAAGGTCACTCTTACGGTGCTGAATTTCTCCTTGAAAAGAAATCAGGGAAGCTGACCGGATGGATCAGTTATACTTTATCGAGGACAACAAAGCAAATAGATGGGATCAATAATAATAATCCATATCCGGCAACCTACGATAAAAGGCATAATCTGTCAGTTGTACTCTTTTACAAACTGTCTCCCGCCTGGGATTTCAGTTCTACGTTTAAATTTACATCTGGCGGTTATATAACGATACCTGAGGGCTCTTTCCAATATTACGGAGCAGCGTTTAATTATTATACAACCAGGAATGGTTACAAACTGCCGCCTTATCATCGGCTTGACATCTCGTTTGCCTATAAGAATCCAAAGAAACAAACGAAACCATGGAAACCGGAATGGGATTTTGGTATATATAATCTATATGACCATAAAAATATATTCTCCCTGTTTATAAGAATGGCCGAATACGATATGGACACTTCAAGAGCATATAAGATGTACCTCTATGGAATAACACCTTACATCTCATATAATTTCAAATTCTGATATGAATAAATTACCAATTATAAGTCTCATTTTATTACTTGTTGCAGGTTGTATTGAGGATTTCGATTTAAATCCAGGAAGTGCTGTGCCGAAAATGGTAGTGGAAGCATTAATTACCAATAAACCCGGACCTTACCTGATCCGTCTGACAGAAAGCCATACAGGTAAATTTGTTGATCCTGATTTTTCTAACATTGATGATGCCAAAGGGATAATAAATGCGGAAATTATAATATCAGATGATGTTAATCAGGTCGATACTCTGGTACCGATGGTCTTTAATCGTGATGAATATTTATATAATTATAGATTGGGGTATTATAAGATAATCTATGATGGGAGTGGAAATATTATAGATACGGTATATTGGAAATATCCTGTGGAATTTAACCCTGAGCGTGGATTTTACATGACTACTCATCTGAGAGGTATTCCTGGACGTACATATTTTCTAAAAATAGTTTCTGAAGGTAAAGAATATGATTCACATTCATTCATGCCGGAGGTTCCTGATATCGATTCCTTGGGTTATATAAAGAAGATAATGGAAAAGGATGGTCAGGAATATTATGTTCCTTTAATATATTTCTCAGAACCACAGGGCATTAAGAATTATTATTTAATTCAGCTCGAGGAAGAGATAAACAGCCGACTTTTTTCAGAAACGAATTGGCGATTTTCTATACTATCTGACGAATTTCTGGAATCCTACGTCAATGGATTGAATATTAGTCTGGGTTCAAATCCGAGGAATTTTGAATATCCTGAGTATTGGGCTGGAGACTATATTTATGTGGGATTGAGTTCTTTAACAAAAGAAGCGTATGATTTTTACAATTCTCTTTTACTGCAATTTAAAAATGATGGTGGAGCATACCAGCTTTCACCGGGTTCTCCGCCGACAAACATGAGTAATGGAGCTCTCGGATTCTTCAGGGCTTCTGCGATCAGTGAAAGAAAAATAAAAATTCCTTATTCCTTTGAATAACATAAACGGACAATACAGGTTATAAATTCATCCTCATCGCACAGCGCCTGGAGTTTTTAAGGAATCCCCAACCCCATTGAACCTTGCCCCCTGTATCGTGTATCGTGTACCGTTTTATAAGATCATTTTATAACCCACCCCATGCACCGTAAGAATGATCTTCGGATTATTCGGATCAGCTTCGATCTTCTGCCGCAGCTTTAGGATAAAATTATCAATTGTACGGGTGGTAACCTCATAATCGATACTCCATACATCGCTCATAAGATCATCGCGCTGAATTATTTTACCTGCATTCATATACATGTAATGCAATATTTCAAATTCTTTGTACGACATTTTAATTTCAATGGTTCCTTTCTGCGCAACATAGTTTTTGAAATTAACTTTAATATTCCCTATACTGATAAATTCCGATTCAACATTTCCTTCTTTTCCAATCGGGGGGCGCCTCAGGATTGCCTTGATCCTTGCAAGCAGCTCGCGCAGGCTGAATGGCTTGGTAATATAATCATCGGCTCCCAGCTCCAGTCCCAGTACCTTATCGATTTCTTCGCCTTTGGCTGTTAACATAATAATAGGAGTAACCACACCTTCTTTCCGTGCAGCTTTGCAGATATCTAAGCCGGAAACTCCCGGCAGCATCACATCGAGCAAAATAAGGTCATACTTATTTTGAAGGACTTTCTGAAGAGCCAGGGTTCCGTCCATAGCCGTATCAGCCTCAAATCCTTCGAATTCAAGGTTGTCTTTCAAACCCTTTGCCATATCCGGTTCATCTTCAACAATCAATATCTTCTTCATAGCTGCTAAAATTATTTTATCGGGAATGAAAGCCTGAACAGCGATCCTGATCCCGGTGTGCTTTTTACATAGATGCTGCCTTTATGAATATCCATAGTATGCTTTACTAATGCCAGACCAAGTCCCGATCCTTTTACACTGTTCGCCAGGTTCATTTCAGTGACCCGGTAGAACTTGTCAAATATAAATTTCTGGTTTTTCTCTGAAATGCCGATACCGTGATCTTCCACTTCAACGAAGACATAATTATCATATTTCCCGGTTCTTACAGTGATGTCCTTGTTTTCGGTACTGTATTTCATAGCATTATCGACAAGGTTCACAAAGGCATCGGCAATTGATTCCCTGTCGGCCATAATTACTGGCAGGTCTTCACCAGGTTCGAATGAATAGCTGAATCCTTTATTCTCAAGTGAATAGCGGAAAGTGAGAGCTGCATTTTCCACAACTTCATTTATCACGGTCCCGCAAAATGAATATTTCCGCTTATTGCTTTCTATCTGCGAAAAGCTGAGGATCCTGTTCACAATGCCTGACAGCCGTGAAGTCTCATTCAGGATCACATTATAATACTCCTTTATTTTCTCCGCACTTTTCACTCTTCCCATTTCAAGTGTCTCAATATACATGCTTATCAGGGCAAGGGGAGTGCGGATCTCATGCGAGACATTCGATACAAAGTCACTCTTCATCTGGGAGAGCTCGACCTGCCGTTTAACATTCCTGAATATCAGCCAGGTTCCCAAAAGGAGGACGGTATCCATCAATACAATCAGTATCAGGTTCCTTTTAGTCCTATCTCTTGCAAGATCAGCAATTGTAAGGTCTTTCATCTCTATACCCATCAGATAGTCCTTAAGCAGCCAGAAAGGCTCTTTATTATCAATTTTTACAGGATTATATTGTTTATCTGAGGTATAAAAAGGCAGATCTTCTCCGGCACGGTAAGCAACAATATAAAACTTGTCTTTAGCGATCTCCTGGATCTTCGGATCAAGCACCTGGCTGATGAATTTCCCGGGATCAATGACCAGGACATTGATCAGATACTGATCTTTGACAAGAGTATAAAAAACAATCAGCTGCATATCCCTGTCCGTTTTTCCAATCGTCTCAATTTTACGATAGCCTCCTCTCATATATGTCTGCAGCTGCTGAAGAGTTTTGCCGTTGCTTCCAAGTCTGGTGATTATTTCAGACAGCAATGTGCTGTCGAGGTACGAATATGGCACGGAGGAGAGATATTCAAGATTATTATCGAATTGCATCAGGCTTACTGCTGCGGGAAATTCATTTATAAGCCTGTTCAGTTCAGGTACAGTATCAGGTTTATTATTGTTTAAGCTGTTTTCAATCCTGCTGGAAAGATTGCTTATAATATCATCGGAGTATTGATTAACGGAAAAAAGAATGGCATCCAGCTGATTTCTGTATATGTCCTGGATAACCTTCTCGTTCTGCCGGAGATTGCCAATCTCAAACACTGAAAAGACCAGAACAGGTAAAACAATAACCGCCAGGATCAATAAGGCGATTTTTCGCAATGAAGAGCTCATTCAGAGATAATTTTTTTTAAATATAGAAGATTTAAGTGAAATAATCCGGTTTATAAATCGGAAAAGGAGCCATGTCTCAGCGACCGGCTCCTTCCCTTTTAAACAAAATGTGTAAACCCAAACGTATAAAACCTGAATCATATATTTTGTAATCCGGAATAGCAGATGTTATTAATATCCGGTTTTCTTTATTTTTCTCCAGTATTCGATGTATTTGGCTTGTGAGATAATACCAATAGGTCCTTCATAAATACCGCCTGCGCCTCCTGTATCGAGGACTCTGACAGCAATAACATTTTTCTGACCCTTTTTCAGCAATCCTGACGGTAAATAATATCCCCTGAATGCATCATATTCCTGGCCGGTATTTGCCGATTCTCTTCCATTTATCGGAAAATTCCCGGTTGAGCCTACAAATGTACCATTGATATACACCTGATCGATATCGTCTATCTTGCCCATCATGATGACCATTTTTTCATCAGCGTTGTTTCCCGTCCAGACAAATGATTTACGATACCAGGCGTAACCGTCATAGTCACGATACCTCTGATCCTCCCATTTTGCAGGAACAAATATTTCATCCCACATGCCGTCATTAAAATCAGATTCTTTACGTCTTGGATCGTCACCTGGCATGAATTTCCAGGCACCCTGGAGGTTGATGTCAAAATTAACAGTGTTTTTCCCCCCGTATAAACCTATTTCACCACTTACAATCCCTCCCCGGTCGTATGAATCATATACCTTGACTGCAATTAGATTTGAAGCGTCGAAGTTGATATATTCTTCAGGGATATAATATACACGTTCGGCATTATATGCGGTAGTGTAATCAGGAGGGAAGCTGCCGGTCGAACCGATTTTATTACCATTCAGGTATACTTCATCAACATCATCGATGTATCCCATATTCAGATAAAGCATTCGTCCCTTATAAAGAGAGGGAATGGTAAACTTTTTTCTGTAAGAGGCATATCCGTTATATCCATTGAATCCCTGATCTTCCCAGGGAGAAGGTACTTTTATGGCTTCCCAGCCACTGTCATTAAACTTTGGCGATATCCATTCTTCATTAATGCCTATTGAAAACAGCCAGCTGCCCTTCAGGCTTTGAAGGAGTACCAGGTCACCATTTCCGGGATTGCCTTTACCGGATAAAGTGAGCAGACAGATAAGGGCAGATATAAATAAGGTTCTCATTTTTCTTTTATTTAATAAAGTTATCATTGCTTTTCCTGCCTTTTATTACCTTATAAACTTTTCGTACAAATAATCCCAGAAAGACTGATCGGAATGATATTCATTCCTGTATTCACGGTAATTTTGCGCCGACATTATACCGATCGGCCCATCATAAATACCTCCCAGTCCCTGATCATCATGTACTTTTACTGCGAGGGTATTCATTCCGTTTGGTTTGAGCAGGCCATCCTTAATTTTATATATTCTGCGGACGTTACATTCCCATCCGTTCCAATTGTATTCAAACGTTTTTCTCATGTCATAGACATTCCCGACAAATTCACCATTCAGATAAACATCATCAACATCATCGATCTTGCCAAGCGAGAGATACAAATCTCCGGCATTTAAGTTTTTTGGCGATTGGAATTTAACACGATACCACGCATAGCCATCGAGATCTTCATATCCTTCGTTTTCCCAGTAATCCGGCACATTGATCAACTTCCAGTCCTCATCGTTGAACTCCGGAGACTTCCAGTCCTTGTTATTCCCGGTATGGAATTTCCATTTACCGCTTAAATCGAGATTGAGCAGCTCATTATCCTCATCTACATATATTCCTGCAGGGCCTTCGACTATACCCCCTTCAAGATAGCTGTCATATACCCTGACAGCGATTACATTCTCTGCATCTTCTTTCAGGCTTTCAAAAGGAATGATATATTTTCTGGTTCTGCTGTAAGCCGATTCAAAGTTTGGCGGGAACTTGCCGCTTTTGCCTATCAGCTTGCCATTAAGGTAAACCTCATCGACGTCGTCAATACGGCCAAGCATTAAATAGATGGTGGTATTGGCCGGTATATCTCCCGGTTTAAAGGTTCTACGGTACCAGGCATAACCGTTGTAGTCCTTATATCCTTCATTTTCCCATAGTCCGGGTACAGCGATCTGGTCCCAGCCGGAATCATTATATGAAGGGATTGCCCAGCTGATGTCGTCACCGATCGAAAATTTCCAGTACCCTGAAAGCGATACTATCTTCCGTAAATTATCAGCATTGGCCTGAATACTGAATATTAAAGCGAGCACGATAAAAGCGAAATACCTGTAATGTTTTGTTTTCATAGGAATGGTTTTTCAATTGATGAATCAAAATTACGGGGCCGCAAATGAATCACTGTCATGGCCAGGTAATAAATTGTCATGAATTGTCACCGGAATGTAAAATGTTAACACAACCTGAATCTGATTTTTTATGTTCCAGCCCTATGCGAACAAGTGATCCCGTTCAGGAAGCAGCAAAGGCATCAGATAAGTCAGCCTTACAGTGTTTTTGTTTTAAGGGATTATTTCATGATTCCGTTCAGGGGAACCAGCAGAGGTAAAATGACCCATGAGATATGTTCGCAAACGAAGGGAGTTGTGCCCGTGTTCATGGAACGATATTAATATATCATTTTTGCTTTATGGTTTTATAACCCTGGCCAGTACCGCCGGAACCTGGAGAAGATCATAATCATTTCCGTATACCAGAAATTTATCGTGCCATTGTGGATTGAACTTTTCCTTATATTCTCTCTGCCCCTTGTAATGTGAAAAGGAGCGAATCTTTTCATAGGCGAACTTCATTGATCTTTCAGGGAAATTGTGAGGATCATCAAGCCCTGACAATGGTGCAAAACCTAAGTTAACATTCTGAATTCCGCAGGCTTTGAAATATTTGAAAAGCTCAATCAGTATATAATCCATTACTCCATTTGGTGCATCAGCAGTCTTCCTGAGCAAATCATATGTGCCTTCATTTTTAACATAGTCAGGAATTATATTCATGAATGCAATGATTTTTTCTTCCCGGTTTTCAACCGTTATAGTTGTCTGATACTTAATCTCTTTTTCAACAAACATTCCCTGCGAAAAAATAATTTCATTCCGGCCTGTAAGTTTTAACCACTCTTCGCTTACAGCTTTTAGTTTTTGTATGAGTCCGTCACTCAGGGGCGGATTATTAGTCCGTGTTATATATCCCTGCTCAGTAATTTTATTAAGGGCATTCCTGATAGATTTTCTTTCACCTCCTTCAAGAGAAAATGAATTCAGATCCACCACTCCTTCCTGCCCCAGGAACAGACTCTTTCTGGATAATTCCATGTATACGGGCAGACTCTCTTTTGGCACCCTGTAAAAAACCTCCCTGAGACCGTTATCGTAACAAAATTTGCTGAAAGAAATTATACATTGTTTCATCGCATTACTGTTTTCCGAGACGGGATCTTCGAGGACTACTGCGAAATTTCTGCTGACACGGTACGCGATATAAGCATTTACCTCATTGGGCGCAAATATGAGTTTGTCGGAATACGTCTTGAAATAGTCGAGTGAAGACTTACCAAATTGTTGAGTCAGTATTCTTGCCCGGGATATCTCTTCCTCGGTCGGAGCAATACGGATTATATATGGCCGGACAAGTGTATAGACCAGGAATGTAATTGAGATAAAACCGCTTATACGGATCAGATAGATAAAGTCACGCGCAAATGAATCATAAGCTACAAGATTCTTGCTGCCTATGAGAAAAAAATTCTGAAGTGTATACTTAAATGACTGAATAATATTGAAATCGATCTGAAAATGCTTCTTATCAAGGAAAAAGAAGCCCACTGTTCCGAAAAACATCACAGCTGCAACACTCAGCAGACTGGTTTGAATCCCCACTGTACCCAGCTTTGGATTTGTTTTTACATAATACTCTTTCCTTGTTGCAATCAGCGAGCCAGCAATAAGAAGGGCTATTGTAGCTTCTTCATAATCAATCCCTTTTGTGATGTGACCGAATATTGAAATAATACTTAGTGCAAGTGCAAACCACCATGCTGTCCGAAGTCCCCTTAGCATAAAGGCGGCTGTGACAAGCAGAAACAGCCCTGCAATAAGCACAAAACTATTTGAAAAGCTGACAATATCAGTAAGTAAATAATCATCTAATATCTTAAGCCTTTCAGGGAGAGCTGGTGTTAAAACAGAGATGATATTCACGATGCCGAGGCCAAAGATCAGAAGTGCAGGGAAAATCCTTAAAATAAGTCTTTCAACTTTGAGGAGAAAGCTCAAAATCCCTGCGAATAGAGGTAGCCAGAATTCAAAAAACCTGAAAAGAAGGGTTATTGCTATGGATTCAACACTGCTGAATCCCATGTGTATAAGGGCGTATGTCATTGAAACCTCAATTGCTCCAAGCCCCCGCAGAAAAGGTGAAATAATAAGAAAGATCACTACAACAATATAAGCCAGAATAGCAGATGATAATGACGGAGAAATATTCAGGGCAATCATCGATATATAAACATGAGCAATCCCGACAAATTCAATAACAATGGAGACCAGGATTGTATAAATAAATTGTTTGTAGTTAATCTTGTTGTTTTTCAGATCATCAATGAAGAATCCTGCCTTAGGGTATATCTTTACGATCCATTTATAAAGGATCCATTTCTTTAAAAGAGAATAATAAATAAAAATGAATGTCAGTAGAATAAGGATTACACCAGCCAGGGCATACCATTTTCCCATACCTATATTCCCTCCGGTAACTACAAAAAGGAATGCAGGCACAGCGACAATGACAACCGAGAGAATTCCAACAAAAGCATAAATGGAAGAGGCAATATAAATCTGTGTTCTGGTAATCCCCTTTTTTTCTATATCTCTGGTGAAGAATGCCAGGGATGATACTGCTCCTGCAGGAAGAAAAACACTGATGAAATTACGTTTGAGGAAAAGAATGATTGCATCCCAAAGCCCCAACCGGATATTCAGAGAAGCAAAAGAAGTGATGTACATCACTCCCTGAATAAAAATATAGAAGATTACCAGAGACAGCCCGGCAAGAATCCAGTTTATATTTGCACCTGAAATTATATCCTTTACATTGCTTAATTCAGGCTTCTCGTGTTTTATAAACCAAGCTGCCATGCCTATGAACAGGGCTGTAAAAAGGAATTGTGTAATCAGTTTCCCATTTTCATTAAGAAACAGGGACACTTTATCTTTAAAGAAACTTCTGACGGAGGTTGCTGAATTTTTTACTGCCATAGAATGTCAATAATATTTTACATCCGATTTTTTGAAAATACTCTCTTTCAGAATGCTTTATTGTCTTTCATTGTCTGGATAATCAGGGGCGTGTTAAACTTATAATGATGATCTCCTGGTATTTTTTTTATTTTTACATCTGTCCAGGTCGGTAATGCCGGAACCTGCAATTTTTCTCCCTCTCCGTAGATAATTAATGTAGGAATAAGTTTCATTTTACCGATTTCATCACTTACATTATAAGTATTCTGGTGGTTGCCCATCCCAATCATATTCGAAATATGTATCTCAAAATCGGTATTTGTCTCCGGAGATAAAAGTACAGCTGATGTTATTTTAGAGCTCATCTCTGCAGGCATCCTGGTTATGATGAATGGAACAATTTCTGCTCCAAGCGAATAACCTATCAGAAGATATCGTCCTCTTTCCCATTTTTTACCGTAATAGTCAAGTGCCTTTGCCAAATTGCCGGCTGTCTCTTCCGGTGACTTGCGTTTCCAGAAATATCTTTTGGAATCCAGGCCTATTGTCGGAATTCCCTGAGCAGAGAGTCGATCAGCTATTGATTGTTCAAATCCGTACCAGCCACCGTCGCCGGAAATGAGCAGGGCGACCGGGGCATTTTTGTTTTGAAATTTAGGTTGTGTAATTACCAGTGGAAGATTCCTTACCTGATCATTATTTGTGTCAGCTGGCTGATCTATTTTATATTTTTCAATTAAACGGTTATAAGCATCCTTCCATTGGGGCATAAAATCACTCCATTTTGAAAAACCATGTCCGACATTTGGCAGGGTTATTAATTCAGCGTTAGCGGTTTTTCTGACAAAATCTGCGACAACAGAATAATCACAGACTTTATCAAACTTACCCTGAAGAACTATCCATGGATTTCCAAGTTTTTCGGAAGGCAGCAAAAAATAGCTCTTTCCTTTAACATCTTCCTTTTCAGCGAGTCCATTAATCTGGCATAACATCCTGGGCAGCTCAATATCGGGGCAAAAACCAAGTGAGATTCCACCTATATAAGTCCCCGGACGGGCTTGAGCCAGAATTCCATAAACAAGTGTTGCTCCGCTTGAATAACCCATTATTACGGGAGGTTTGTAATCGGGAAAACTATATTTTTTCTCAATAGTTGTAGCAAGCTGTACAAAATCTGCTGAAACACTATAACAATCTTCGGTACGTTGCCTCAAAACTTTGTAATACCGAAGGATATCTACCCCGATCACAAGGTTGTCCATCTCAGAAAAGGATTCAGCAAAACCGACTACTCCGAATTTCCAGCCTCCGTCTCCCGAAATTATTATAACCACATTCCGTGGTGAATCAGTCTGCTTATAAACATATACTTTGCCAAATGGAGCGACATTTAAAGAATCGGCGGGAGAGATTGCCCTGGTCACGGGAAAGAGAGTGAATATAAAAATAGGGATCAAGAATAATGGCTTTCTCATTATTGTAATGCTTAATTATTTATTATCAATGATATAGAGAATATTATTTAATGGAAACGGTACCTTTGCAAAGATGTTTATAAAAATATGAAAATAATCTTAAACCTTAATAAAGTTCGGGATGCGATATTTGTTGGAGAATAGAGATTAACAATCGAATGAATTTTCCCTGTGGGCAAATTCTGTGGGGAGACGGACTACAGAGATGGAAACCCCCGGTTAAGGGATTACCTCCTCTTCGCCGACTGCGGATTGTCGGTGATCCCTCGCAGGGGAGCTTCAAAGCAAATCAATCCCGTGCTCGTTTCACTCGCATGGTCTTTTTGTTTTTATCTGTCCTCGCTCAGGCGAGATGAT
>Ga0207931_1000602_pt1 | contig 13174 bp, 12 predicted proteins | sample NGESurdeep092012_2_FD_184478 | JGI IMG/M metagenome (GOLD analysis project Ga0207931, IMG submission 184478) | Arctic peat soil microbial communities from Barrow, Alaska - NGEE Surface sample 415-1 deep-092012 (SPAdes) | ecosystem: Environmental > Terrestrial > Soil > Wetlands > Peat ...
TGGCGCCTCTCGAAAAGCTGCTCACTGATCACGACCCGGAGGTGCGCCGGGCCACGATAGAAGCAGTCCAACGAGTCTATCCTCGACACGTCCGTGAGGGGGGGGTTGCGCCGCTGCGCGAGTTGGAGCGCGCGCTGGACGACGAGGCGGCCGAAGTTCGTGCTGTCGCGCAAGAACTCTTCGAAAGCGTGTTGCGCGCAGTGTTATCGGGTCAGGAGGAAGCAGCGTTTGTGCAGGCCATCCAAGAGCTGGGCAAGGAGCTCGATAAGCCGTTGTCTGCCCCACTTTCTGGTGCCTATTCGCCTTTTGTTCTGTTGGGAAAAGACTCACTCAAGGTAGGCCGCCTCACCCTGAAGAAAAAGAGACTGCGCACCAGCACACCGCCGTGCATCGTCACTAAGGCCTCGTACGAGATGCTCTACGCTATCGCTTCAGCGTATCTTCTACACCACCCTCTTTTGCTGATGGGGCCGACGTCTACGGGGAAGAGCTTCTTGGTCAAGTGGCTAGCTGAGGCGCTGGGCAACCAACACGTCTCGTACACGCTCAACCCGTACATTTCTAAATCAGAGCTCATAGGCGGAATAAAGCCAAACAAACAAGGCACCTTTGTCTGGCAGGATGGGATCATACTCAAAGCGGCAAAGCGCGGCATGTGCCTCGTTCTCGAAGAGCTCAACCTCGCGGCCTCTGAAGTCCTTGAGATACTGAATGACTACCTGATCACCGGTAAGTTTGTCTATTCAGAGAATGGCGATCAACGCGTTGTTGAGCCGTCAAACGAATTCCGGCTGTTTGCCACAGCGAATCCATTGAGTTACGCACAACGAGAACGGCTTTCGCGGGTATTTGTGTCGAGGTTCAAAGTGCACTATCAACCCGAGCTCAGCGAAGAAGATCTCATTGAGATTTTGAGCGGACTGTTCGACATTCCTGCTCATTTGGCGTACTCGGTCGCGTTTTTCCACATCACGCTCCAGGAACAAGCGGACTCAAAAGTAATCGGCAAGGAGGAAAAAGAGCCGTACATATTTAGTTTGCGCGACTTGATACGGCTCGGGAGGCGATTAACGCCCGCTATAAAGGCTAATGTGCCCGAACCAGCGCTTTTACAGCTCCTCGCTCGAGAACTATCAGATGTTTACGTGGCACGCGTGCGAAACGGCGATGAACGAGAAGCTCTCATAAAGCTTATCGACACGCTCTTTGGCCTTAAAACTGAGAGCACGGGCATTGAGGACGTTCTTGCTATCCCCGCTGAGCAGTTGGAGCAGTTTTTAGCGGACTTGTCGGTGACTCGCGGTCGCTACCTCATTCCTGGTGAAGAGGCGCACATTGTCCCGACTAAAACGCAGCGACAGACGCTGGCGAGTGTTGTCAAAGCGCTCTTTTTCAATGAGCCGATTCTTTTGGTGGGCTATCCTGCTTCAGGCAAAACGACGTTGATACGCTATCTTGCACGGGAGAAGAAAACGGACCTCTACTATGTTAACTTGTCATCAGACTCCGGTCTTGAGGAGCTCTTGGGCGGTTATACGCAAGGTCGCAGCGGCAAATGGCACTACAAGCGAGGATTGCTTTTTAAGGCTGTTAAGAAGGGCTCGTGGCTTTTGATCGACGAGGCAAACCTCAATCCTCTCTCCGAGTATCTCAACACGTTATTAGACTTCGGCTACGTTGCCGACGAAGAGGGGGCCCTCTTTAAACTACATCCCAATTTCAGGTTGTTCTTTTCCATCAATCCTCCTAAAATCCACCCGTCGCGAAACGTGCTCTCTCCCGCGCTGCGCACCAGGTTCAACGAGATTTGGATCGAGGAAATCACTGACGCAGGAGAACTATCGGAACTGGTCGAGAGCTGGAAGCACGGCCAATCGTCGACGTGACAACAAAAGGTTGCGTCTGGGTTTACACTGTCGAACCCGTGCTAAGATAGTCGTGAGAGGTCTGTGCGCGACCTGCCTGCATGATATCTCAGAGCGTGCATCGGCGCTGCGGTGCTTGGCGGTAAGGCCTGAAAGAAGGGTGAGTTTCAATTCTCGCTGGCGGTCAGTTTTGCGATGCGTGGGGGCCGCCCCTGCGGCAATAACTCTTAAGTAGCCGCCCAGTCACGTTGAGGCAATGACTGAAATAGCGCTCATCTGGGATCGACCGCTTCTCTTTGAGAAGCTCTTTGTGGAATACGGTTTCGCGTGCGAGCGCGTCTCTCCCTTGCAGATTGGCACCGCGTACGCGCCAAAGTTCGAGGTGGCAATACTCCCTGTAGGCTTTGGAAATCCCGTCTATGGCACCGTTGCAAAATCAGTAAAAAGCCTCGGAACCCCGCTCCGCCAGTTCGTGCGAAAGGGAGGCTCATTGGTTGCATTCAGCCCTTACGTCGACGACTACGACTTCAGCTGGCTTGGTCTTCCGTGCAGGTTCAGGCTGCTCGTGCGAGATGAGATCGTGAAAATAGGTATGAAGAGGGAACATCCGGCTACACAGATCGTCGATGTCCTTGAAGCCCACACGGACGGCTACTTGACCGGCGCAAGTGAGCACGACGTAGTGCTAGAGGCAGATGACGGTGCCGTTTTGACCGTGACCTCGTCAGACAAAGGGCGCTTCATACTGTCGACGATTCATGAGTTTCCAGCAAGACGATTTATCGCTTGGGCGCTCGAATCAGCGCAAGCATAGCCCGAAAAAGACGTTTTTTCTAGCGGCGTCTCCTGCGCGCGAGCAAGAATCCGAAACTCGCTACCACTCCGACCGCGACAATTAGAGGCACCGCCAGTTGACTCAGGAGCGTCTCGCTGTCAAATGTATTGATTCGATCGTTAATCACGCCGCCATGCGCCATCTCCTGTGATATGACTCCCTGGCTCGAGGCAGCTGATGTGTTAACTACGCGCAATGTCGACGTATCGCGCACGAGGGTCACGTCTGATGATTCGTTGAGGGCTAACCGCCCATTAGCACTTGTGGCGTACGTGTAAATCAGTTTGTTTGGGAGGTCGCTGGAGTCCGTGCCTACAGACTCTCGCACGTGATGATCATCAACGAAGCCCAGCGTTTTTTGTGGTTCGTAAGGTACCCATCCTATGTCAGGATAGTACACCTCGATCCAAGAATGCGGCCCGGCGTTCCAACGATAGCCATACGTCGATATGGAGCTACTTACTGAGATGTCCCCCCCCACAAGATAGCCGCTCACGTAGCGCGCCGGAATTCCCACGCTCCGCAACAGCGCCAGCGAGAGCTGCGCGTAGTTCTCGCACGTTCCCCGCTTATTGTGGAAGGTCCACGCCGCGTCGTGGTTCGTCACATTAGCATCGTACTTGAGATTGTCATTCACCCACAGCATTATGGACGTCACAGCGGCACTCTCGTAGTCAGCGTTGCTGATCAAGGTTTCCGCGGTTTTTTTGATGGCGGAGTCGTTTGATTGCACGTACTTCGAAGGGGCGAGGTACTCGCTAGCGCTCTGATCAGAAGAATTGAGCCTGATCGGTAGCTGTGATTCTGAATTCAGCCCCTCAACCCGCACATCGATGGTCAAATTGGCTGCTATCGTGTAGCTCAATTTTGGCGGCGGGTTTAGCCACGTGTCAGTGATCCCTCCCTGTGTAGCTGTTACCTCGTCCGGTTTATTGCTATATGAAATATTGAATGACAGCTCTCTCTGCGAGTATGCGAAGAGACTCGCATTCAATGCCGTCGGAAGTTGAACCACTACCTTCTGCGTTCCTTTAGGAACGGTGATCTCGCGCGTCGTAGCATAGTGGACAGTGCTCGCCATGGTGCCTTGGCAAAGCAGGGCATCTCCAAATCCTTGGAGCGGCATTACAAAAGCAATCGCGATAAGCGCGCAGGCAATGATTTTCATAAGGAAAGGGCATCACGACGATCGTGGCGGCACACGCATAATTTGTTTTTTCGTATTAAAGGTTGGGGTAAAACCGCCCCTCTCAAGGCGTTGCTCTGTGTCAAACGAGGTGAAAGTAGTTATCTGACCACGTACGGCATCAGCGTTTAGAACAGGCTTAATGCGTCATCGATTCGTCCGTCGTTCACTGACACGACTTCAAGCAGCCTGGGTCTGTTTTTTTTGCGAGCCGCGATTCTGAGCCTAGCTGAACGATTAGTCGGGCGCCCAACGTGCAAATTTAGTAAACCAAAAAAAGCATCCCGGAGCACATAGCAAGAACTAGTAGTGAGCCTTTGACTTAGGCAACAATCCCGAGCACGAACAACAATATTACAAGCAAAGCTCCGGGTATCCCTGCCAAGGCACAAATAATTATGGTAATCAGGTTTATGGGAACCGGAAGTCCAAAGAAGTTCGCCAAAGCCAGAACGATTATACCGAGTATCGAATTCACTGCCAAGTACTTTCCATATCTGGTCCCTAGCTTGACCAGGATGTACAGCACGATCAGGACCAGAATAGCTACAACGAGCAATCCTATCGCAGTAGTGACGTCCATCAGGCCAACTTACGTAATCACAGAGAAATAGTTTTCGATAGCGGCTTTTTGGTTGAAAGATGAAATGGCATTAGATTACAAGCAGCGCTTGCTAATGGGCACCGAGAAAATCGACGCAGACCGGGCGCTGCCGGTGGTTCTTGCGCAACGCACGTATTGACGTGTGTCCCCTCGCACGTTGGGCGCCGAAAGTTGCTAGCGAACGCTGGTCGACCGTACCTCCGAAATTAAATGTTCAGGAATCCATTGCAAACAAAGCCTACCCCAAGTATCGATAAGAAAACGCCACAACTTAGGAGAACGATCCGATAGGCTCTGTCACCTGCAACGGCGGCTCCTCGGTCGGTAAAGATCGAAACGAATCCGTACCACGAGAAATCCGAGGCCCAATGACCAATTAGAAACGCAGCCAGCCCTACTAATCCGGCGAGTCTCAGACCCTCGAACACAAAAGCCGCTCCGACCGTAAACCACCACAAGAAGAAGAATGGATTCGACAAGCTGGTTATTATTCCGCCGTAGACAGGCCCGTATGCAAGCGTCCGTTTTTCGGCAGTCGTCTGGATGGAGGCATTCTCTTGGCCACTTTTTATCAAATTGATGCCCATGAACACAAGAAATGCCCCACCAATAACGCAAATTGCAATAAATGGCGCTTTTAGTCCTATGATCTGGCTCAGGCCTAGAACGAGAAGTACGACCATAGCAGTCTCAGCTGCGACGTGACCGAAAACCACACTCGTTCCGGCCTTGTAACCCTTTTTGAATGATTCGGTTATTGAGACCGTAAGCATTGGGCCCGGCACGATAGCGCCAGAGAAACCCACCAGAAAAGCCGTCAAACCAAAAGCGAAGAGTTCAATTGTCGTGTAGCTCACCAATCTGGTGTTTATTCGACCTTCTGTCCTTGGAGCGTTTTTTGGATACGCCGCAGCTCATGGTAGTTGACTTTACAATACACGTGTGGAATTCTTGTTTTGCTGGGCCATAAGTTCGCCGCGTGCAACTCCACAAGCGAATTCCCCGAAGCTGCGTGACTGGCTCTTTGTCAAGAACGGCAACAGGCGACCGCAAGTCTAGTTTACTGAGAAGAACAAGCAAAACAGAAGCTAATGATCAAAATCGAGCTGCTTCCGTTTTTTTGGTTCTATGTCGCGGACTATGGCTTATCGACTGGGGACACGCGAACCTTCTAGGCTAAAGAATTCGTAATTCGACGTAACATACAAGTGCCCGGCCTTTTGAGGCTCACCGCGTGTCGCAACGACTTCTCCGACAAATACTGTATGGTCGCCGGTCTCGAACTGCCCGATTACTTTGCATTCAAACGCCACGGTCGCTCCTTCAATGGTCGGCACCTGCACCGCGACAGAGTCGATCAATGAGAGGCCCGCCTCTTTGATCTTATCGATATCTCGTCCTGATCTCGTGCCACAAAACCACGCGGCTTCCGCTTGTTCGGCACTCGGATAGTGGACTACGAACTCCTTGTGAAAGTCAATTCCCGCGTGCGAATAGCGCGAATGATCAATGGAGACCATTAACAAGAAAGGGTCTAACGACGTGCGGGTCACCCACGATACGCCAAGTGCGTTCGGTCTTCCGTTTGTGTCGAGCGACGTTACGAGGCTATAGATCATTGGCGCAGCGAGTGCAACGCCCTGATTTGGGGTCAGTGTCTGCATGTTTCGGCTCCTTAGGATGATTATGACATCTCTGGCTTATGAGGTCTTCCGTCTGCTGACATGCTGCGATCTCCATTTCATACAACTTGATGATTCCGACAACTGGTTACGATGGGAAGCGTAAAACAATAATTGTTTGCAGCGCTTTAGCAGATGGTGATAGGAATGAACGTTCCTGACACGCTTGACAATGCAGACCTATGTCTCTGTTCGAGTTGTCCGACCCGAAATGAATGCATGAGGCAACATGAGCAGAGGTTGTTCTGCGCTCGCGGAAAAACAGACTGCAACCTTGCGCGTAAAAGGCGTTGCTGCGGCGGACGTCTGCTCGAAAACGAATACCAGTTTTCTGGACTCTATTTCTGCGAATTAGGTGCAGTCCGATAGGTACCGCATAACGCACGTGACTGCCTCTAATAAGGCTCGAACGGCCCGCGTGAGCGTGTCGGAGTGCTGCACAGTGCCCTGCTCAGTTTGGCAGCTTAGAAGATAGAATGTTATACCCAGTCGCTCATCGCGGATTGAAAATCCGTTGTGAAACCGGTGTGCGCAGTGACCAGCAGAGATATGTTCTTCAATTTTGCCAACTTTTTTACTGATTCGGTTTGTGTCGCTATGTCCATGTGTACCATATCTCCGAGATGCAGCTTGGAGAAGGGACGTACCTTCCCTTCTCTCAGGGCCAGCGTATCGCCAGCAAACAGAATGGATTCATTAACCAAGTAGGACATGGAGCCGGGGGTGTGGCCCGGGGTTGCTAGCGCCTCTATTTTCGTCTGTCCCGCCTCGACAATATCCCCGTCGTTGAGCAGTCTGTATGTTTTCTTAAGTGGTCGATTATGCACGAACCCTAAGAATCGCGGCGTTGTTTTATTAACCATCTGCTCTTCATCGATCGACAAGTACACGTCGGCATTTTTGAAAAGATTCAGGCCGCCCACGTGGTCGCGGTCGGTATGCGTGAGAAACACGTACTCAACGTGCTCAGGCTTGTAACCTAGCGCATCAAAGCCTTGCGTGATCGGGGCCTCACTAATGCCCGTGTCGAAGCAGATTGGCGATTCGCCTGCTGTGTATACGAACATACTGACCGCCCTCGATTTGATTTCATACACATTATCTGCGATCCACACCATTATCAATCCCCTCTTTCTGGTCGTTTGAGCACGAATCTGTGAGATGATTGCTCGCTATATATCCTTATGCGCACCCACTAACGATCGGAAAGCAGCTCTAGCACTCAATGAATCGTTAGCTCCGCAAAGTGCAATATTCACGGGAGACCTTTGTGAATGGCTCACCTTTCGACGCAGCCGCCGCAGTTGCACGCGTGCACTCGCCCGAGAAGTTCGTGGTCGTTGTTAAGGCGCCGGCTCGTTCTTCTACCATTGAATGGGTGCACGTGCGCTGAAGGAAATTCGTGCTCCGCGGCGATATCGTTCGAACGGAACAATGCATCATATATCGAGCACAGACCCTAAGCGGCCGGGGGTAAGCTCCTGTCCGGGCCGAATTGCGACCGCGCACACAAGTGATGAAAAATCATTCCGTTTAATACTAATGAGCGAAAAGTATCGCGCATGACGCACGTTTCACCCTTCACCCAACAAGATAATTCGATCCTTGACCGAATCCTCGAATCACGGCGTTCAGTGAGATCATTCGCGCCAGATATTCCGCCAAAAGAGGATATCATGAGCATCGTGCGGGCAGGATTGCTCGCCCCTTATGCGGCGCAGGCTGTTGCTGGACAGGACTTCCGTCGATTCTTCGTGTTCCAAGAGGGGAGCACTCAGCTTGCGCACGTCGCGGCGCTTGCGAAGCGGCAGGCGAAGCGCATGGCGGAACAGCTGCGCGTTGAACTTGCGGCTAATTCGTCCTTGCCCGACCAAGCCCGGGGGTTTTTACAACGACTGGAGCGACTCGCAGAGACGGGTGTACCAGGCATCGGTACCGCCCCCTACTACATCGTCGTTGCAGAACGGAGCGGCATCCCGCCTGCCGAGCAGCAATCACTCGCTCACTGTCTGGAGAACATGTGGCTGAAAGCAACCGCCCTGGGGCTGGGATTTCAGCTCGTTTCAGTGACTGCTCAGATGGGACGGGATAGGGAGTTCTCTTCAGCGCTAGGCATACCTCACGGCGAATTTGGAACGAACGGATGCGCGATCGGCTATCCAATGAAGCGCCTCCCTCCTGTAGAACGTCCCGATGCTCGCGAAGTAACCAAATGGATCGACTGACTCCGAACGCTTCAGCTGCGTGAAATTCGCTTCCGTTAGCCGTGGTATGCATCATCTACCAACGCCCTCATTTGAGAGCCGCTTATCCGAGGAAGGTAGATATTTAAATCACGCCTCACAGAAGGACGTCAATAAGCCTGCACGGTGTGGTTGCGAGAGATACCGAGAGCGAGACGAACTTTGGGGATCCTCGATGAAAAACGGGGCTGATCAAGGCAGGAGTTCGTATGAGGGATGATGTTTGCATTCGTAACCTCGAGAAGGACTTTGACGGATTCAAAGCTGTCAACAATTTGTCGCTGCGTGTAAAGCACGGTGAAATCTACGGATTGCTCGGTCCAAACGGGGCTGGGAAGACGACGGCCATCAGAATCCTCTGCGGACTGCTGCGCCCGTCATCGGGAGAAGCGTACGTGCTTGGCACGAAAGTCCCCGATCCCGGCGTGGTGCAGAATATCGGCTATATGCCTCAGGAGCTCGCCCTGTACCGGAATTTGACGGTGCACGAAAACGTCACGTTTTATGGCGAAGTGTTTGGTCTCAGCAAACAGCAAATCGAGACGCGCGAACAGGCGCTTCTTAAGCTCGTCGATCTTGAGACTTCGAGGAATCTGCTTATCGACGACCTGAGTGGGGGCATGCAACATCGCATCTCACTCGCTTGTACGCTGCTGCACCAACCGCAGGTCCTGTTTCTGGATGAACCGACCGTCGGCGTGGATCCCGATCTACGTGCCTCGTTTTGGCGCTACTTTGAGGAGCTGCGCGACGCTGGCATCACGATGCTCATCACGACGCACTACATGGATGAGGCGCGCCACTGTGATCGCATCGGCTTCATGCGAGGGGGACGCCTCATCGCCGAGGGCTCGGCGCGTGAGCTTCTCGAGTTGACGCACACCGATTCGCTCGAGGACGCATTTTTGGTCTATTCACGAACCGAGGGACTGCAATGAAAGCTTCACGCGCGTTTGCAGTGACCAAGCGCGTCTTGCGAGATCTAAAGAACGATCGTCGCCAGCTCGCGCTCATTTTTATAGCCCCGCTTCTCGTCATAAGTATTTTTGGCGTTGCATTCACAGGCAGCGTGAAGGACGTGCGAGTGGTCGTAGTCAACGGCGACACCGCAGTCGGAAATAGCTCTCTCTCAGATAAGATCATCTCCAATTTTGACACGAGCGTGCTCAACGTAGCGTACGCGAATAGTGAGAGCGATGCTGTGGGCCAGGTGCAAAACGGAAGTGCGTCTGCAGCGATCGTCTTTCCCTCCCACTTCACGCAATCCGTAGTGGCCCGGGCGTCTGGTCAAACATCGGTCCCTCCAGCGAATACCACTATTACCCTTCTAGCCGACAAGAGCAACCCTAACGTTTCGGACCCTATCATTGCAACGGTCAACACGGCGGTGGCGCAAACAATCCAGGGCCTCGGCCGTCAAGCCCCAGTCTCAGTAGACTCAACCAACGCCGTTTACGGTGCTAACGCGCAGTTCATCGACTTCTTTGCGCCTGGCATTATCTGCATTGCCGTATGGCAGCTCACAACGCTCCTCACGCTCATTTCGTTTGTTGGTGAACGAACGTCTGGAACACTCTTTCGGCTGCTTGCGTCTCCACTGAAGGAAAGCGAATTGGTGGCGGGGTACGCAGTGGCGTTTGGCATCATCGGGATTGCGCAATCGGCAGTGTTGCTCTCCGCGGCTGTAATCTTGTTTCACGTCACCATAGTTGGCGACGTACTTCTGGCGTTCGGCGTCATTGCTCTGCTTGCGGTCGTATCTGAGGGGCTGGGCATAATGCTCTCGAGCTTTGCCCGCCGCGAGGCGCAGGCAATTCAGTTTTTGCCTATAGTCGTATTGCCTGCCTTCCTTCTCTCTGGAGTTTTTTGGCCTATACAAGCAATTCCAGAGTGGCTGCGACCTGTCGCATACGTCCTGCCTACGACCTACGCTGTAGAAGCTGTGCGGTCGGTGATTCTGCGTGGGTGGGGCCTAGACAAGATATACCCTGACGTCATCGCGTTACTCATCTTCGCCGGTGTCTTTCTATCCCTGGCGACGATCTTGTTGCGGCGAAGAGAGTAAGCGATGAGTTGACCTTGATAAGCTGTTACTTTTTGCGAGCGCTTCTCGCGAAATGCACTTGACGTACTCGTTTCCGACTTGCCGTTTGTTTGGCTCGCTTGGTCTCTGCTTGTAGGTTCACTTTTTCATGGACTAAGACAACCAGAGACACCGCTCTGCGGTGAACCGCCTCGTTACACGCGCTTCCGTTTGAATACGGCGTTTCACTCCAAAGCTTCCTTGACTGTGGCCTCAAACCAATGCATTTATGGGTGCTAAAAGGCGCACGAAGCTGAGAGCAATAGCGGTCAGCACAAAACCGAGGAGGGCCCCCATGATCGCCTGCGCGACCGTGTGCATCTTGAGGTAGACCCTGCTCCAGATAACGGGTGGCAAGAGCAATCCAAGCAGCGCGCCCCAATAACCAAAGACGAAGACGAGAACAGTAGTTGGTCCTGCGATGCCCATGGTGTGGATACTTATTTTCCAGTAGAGATTGATGAAGAAAAGGAGGAGGGTCCCGACAAAATAACCAAACATCACAACGGTCGTAAGCAACGGCGCATGTCCGGCAAGTAATACGACGGCGGCGACAAGGTATGATGCGCACGCGAAAAGCAATGGATGGTTCCTTTCGGTTCTCGTGGGAATGTCAAGGTCAAACTTAGCATTCGCCCTCGTTTTTCCCAGATCAGCAACGTGCTTAGAGGTACAATTGCTGCAAAGAGCGTGGTTATACACGTTACCGCCACAAATGGGAATCCGCGTAACAAGGAATAGTTAATGAGCCCGAACATAAGAACGGCGATGAGTGGCAGGATCGTCACGTTCGAGATGAAGGAAGCCCATTTGCGTTTATTGTTGTGTGCATCCATGATGCGACTGTTCTGCATCCGCCCCCCCATCTAAACGCTGCAGTGGCATAACGCTTCTGATTTTTAACTCCGTTCTCCAGGTGGCGCGAGGCCTTTTCCTAAGGCTACGTGCGGAAAACGCCAGGATCTACCGGCATTTGCGGAAGTTCGCGCCGCAAAAAAACTGCAGTAAGAGTTCAAAAGCTCTAAGAGGTCGCCCACAAGGTGAGGAAAAGCTATTGCAACCGCCACAGCGTCGCGAGCGTTAGTTTCACGGACGTGGTCGTGCGCTCGAAAAAGGGCTCGGGAAGGAAGGAGCTGGTTCGCATCCTGTATATAGGTGGAAGAAGAACGTCTATGCGGTGAACGAATGGTTAAGCCCACCCAATACAGCGCTGCGAACCTCTTCGCAGAAGCTCACGTTGACCCGGAAAAGTGGAATCAACTGCCGCCTGACGACGAAGTGTCCCAGACGGTGGAAGCAGTAGCGCAGCGCGGGATAGCGGTAGTTCGTGCAAAAAATGGAAAAATCGCCCTCGAAATGCTAAAAGATTTGATTCCGTCAGAGGCAGAAGTGATGCATGGCTCGTCAACTACGTTGGTCGAGATTGGCTACGATGCATATGTGAATAGTGATGAATCACGATGGAGAGATCTTCATCGCGCTATCGTTGCCGAAAACGACGAACAAAAGAGACGTGACCTAAGAAGGAAATCTGTGACGGCTGATTATTTCATCTCGGGAGCCAATGCCATTGCGCAGTCAGGCGAAATTGTCGCGTGCGACAGGTCAGGGAGCCGTGTCGGAGCATGGCCCTTTGCTGCAGCTCATCTAATACTCGTCAGCGGCACCAACAAGATTACCCCTACGCTTGACGACGCCTTACGCCGTGTCTGGGAGTATGCTTTCCTTCTAGAAAACGCCCGCGCAAAGAGGGCATACGGTGCCCCGAGTCAGATCGGAAAATGTGTGATTCTTGCGAATGAGGAAACTGAGGGCAGAGTGACCCTGATTCTCATCGACGAATCTTTGGGCTATTAAGTATTTACACGGGCGAAAAATGCCCCTCAACCCATGTTACAAACTAGCTGATCTGACGATATTTCGTTGGCAAGTGGGTGTTTGAGTAATCACTCTTGTTACGCATTAGTAACGTTGGCAGATCGACACGTGGTCGGCTTCTTGGAGACTGGCACGCCTGCGACTAAATTGCCCACGATCTTTGTGCGCGTGCGGAGAAAGGTGAGTGGGAAGCTTGGTTGCACGAGTGAGGAATTATTTATAATCATCCGGTCGATGAAAAACATGTGAGGTTACGACACACACTGATAGCTATTGTTCTCGTTGCGGTGCTTGTCGCCGTCAGTGCTAGCGGGTGCCTTACGTCGACAAATAACTCGACAAGCTCAGGAGGCGCCGTGCTTGCCGCAGAGCCAACCGGCGGGAGCTGGAAGACGTTCGTTTTGAGTTCAAGCGATGCGCTACGGTCTCTCCCTCCACCCTCATAAGGCTCACCACAATTCACTCAAGAGGCCAACGAGCTGAAGGCGCTTCAGCTAAATCGGACGGCTACGGTCAACGAAAGCATCGATTATTGGAATAACGGGTCTGTTGTGCAATGGAACGCGATCGCGCGCAGTTTAGTCATAAAAGACAACACCTCAGCGCCCATGGCCTCACGCGTTTATGCGCTGTTGAGCGTGGCGCAGTACGATGCGCTCGTTTCCGCGTGGAATAACAAGTACACGTACAACCGATCGAGCCCTCACGACATTGACCAAAGCATCCAGCCTGCTGTGCAGACAACAAGCGACCCCGCGTACCCGTCTGATCACGGCGCCGTCGCTGGAGCATCCGCGG
>Ga0207931_1000603_pt1 | contig 13162 bp, 7 predicted proteins | sample NGESurdeep092012_2_FD_184478 | JGI IMG/M metagenome (GOLD analysis project Ga0207931, IMG submission 184478) | Arctic peat soil microbial communities from Barrow, Alaska - NGEE Surface sample 415-1 deep-092012 (SPAdes) | ecosystem: Environmental > Terrestrial > Soil > Wetlands > Peat ...
TGCCTCTTTACAAATCAATAAAAACCCTGGTTATAACAAGCAGCCAGAGCCCTCTCCCCGTCGATCTGCCGGCAATTCTGAAGAACGCTGCTGACTATCCCCTGAAGGAACTATATATTGTCAACCTGGGAATTTATGTAACTAATCTCCCAACGGAAGTCGAACAGTTCAGAAATCTTAGTACTCTTGGCATTTTCAACAACCGCATGACTTCGTTGCCTGATGAAATTGGCAGCCTGCACAATCTGAAAAGATTGTACGCCGATAACAATCCGTTAAAAACGACCTTCCCGGTGCTTAATACACTCAGAAATCTTGAAGAACTTGGATTAATTAATACGGAAGTGCCTGAATCTGAGTTTGCTATGATCGAAAAAATGTATCCGGCCTGTAAAGTAATTACCAGATGAAACGTTCAGCCCTGGTTTTCCTGTTCATACAAATGCTTCTACCTGTCCGGCAAGCTGTCTGCCAGGATTTGAGGATGCTTCTGCTGCCTAAAGCCGGAGCGGCAGACACCAACCTTCTTTACCTGTCAAGAGGTCTAAATGATATATTCCTTGTCGACCTGGTTCCGGAAATGCAAAAGTACTATCCCTGTATTGGAATTACCGACCCCAAAACCACCAGTCTTTGTATGGCTGAATTGCGCCTGCAGGGAACCCCCGAGTTCGGAGGCCGGGATGTCGGGCCAATTATCGAAAGAATTGCCAACGCTGTGGCAAATCCTGACTTCGCCGTTAAATACTCAATGTATGTTAATTCTGAGGAATCAATTACAGCTTCAGTGGTATGTGCCAACAGCGAAGGTGAGATAATCGCAAATTTTACGGAGGATGTTCCTACGAGCCAGATGATGAGCGAGGCCTGCATATCCCCGGTCAAAAAACTTGTGGATCAGCTGAAGAAACAAGAGATCTGCCCGTATATGGGATCTGTCAACATAGAAGTCAGCAGCAAGAGGGAAGAATCATCATCCACCTCGACACCATGTGATGCCGGATTGATTGTCACTGACGTGGAAATAAACAGCAATTCGACCCTCAGGTGGGAATTGGTAAAAGAAGACCTGGCAAGAACTTCCGGAACTGTAACCTATGACCTGAAAGAGAATTACAAAACAGTGATAAGTAACTCCTGCTATGTTTGCGAGGACGGCACCAAAGGCTTTGCAAAAACTACCGAAACAACAGAATCGGAGGCAAATGTACAGGGTCTGTCAAATGAAAGTGTCTCTGAAGGTGGACAGGTCTCGGATGCCAGGATCAGAATAACTTTTCTTGATGACGGGACCTATCTTTTGAAAGTTAAAGCAACTTCGGAAAAAGGGCCTATGAAGATCACGACTGAGAAGAAATTCGACGGACCGTGCACAAGCAGTAATGAGAATGAACCCCCGGATACCAAGAACAAGAGCATTGATGTGCCAATTACAGCTGTATTCGGTCCGTACAAGGGTACGTCAGAAGACAAGGTGTTGAGCCAGAATGAAGAAAAAGACGTATCACAGGGAAAGGAGAAGACAACTGTAAAAATAGATTTCACACTGACCCGGCAATAAAAATATAATCATCCTGCACTTATGAGAAAACTACTGACCATGCCGGCATTGCTCCTGCTGAGCCTGGCTGCCTTTGCCCAAACCAAACCCGGCAAACCTGCCTTCTTCGTAACCTATGAGGAAAGCGGGAAGAATGTGAATGCATCATGGCATTATTACGCCACGGTCAAATTCTCCCTTTCTAACTGGAACAGCTGGTTCTATGAAAATGACTTTAAAATCCCTGACAAAAAGCAACTTATCGATTTTGATCCGGCCCTTTTTCTAAAGCTCGATCCAGGGACGGTCATCAGTTTTTATCCGAGCGAGGTGGATGAATCAGGATCAGGAGACGCTGCGAATGCTGCGAATTATACTCGTGTCCTTACTCCTGACGGAACGGAAACGGTGGTAGAGAAAGACGGCATGGGGGATCGAACCATCATCACTACGGAGGCTGACTTCCGGAGGGAACTTGGTATGACCACGGATGGGTCGGCCTACACGCTGAATGCCCGTTATTACCAGATTGATGAGCTGGCAGAGCTTGAACGTACAGAGACAGGAGCTATTCTGCGGGCCTACACGGCTGTCGGCAACAACCTGGGCGACTGGGCAGTTTCTCAGGAAACCATGGAGCAGGTCTTTCCCAAAGTTGAAACCTTTGTGTTTACTGACCAGGACATTAAGGCGTGGCAGCAGATATCAGAAACAAATGTTGCCTCCGGAAGCCTTGAAGATGAACATCTTACAGTCAAACTGTCCGTTAAAATGACTGTATCAGCAACTGCTGAGGTCACGCTTGAAGGCTGCTCAGAATTTGGTGAAGGTGAAATCGGAACCGTTACAGCATCAGGAGATCCTGACGGAGGCACTTACGAGTTCCGGGTCGATCCTTCCGACCTTATGTCCGTTGATGCCTCGGGGGCTTCGGCAACACTGACCGGTTCCAGACCAGGTCGCGGTACCCTGTATGTTGAATATACCGCTCCTGATGGAGCAAGGGCTGAGGCCTCAAAACCTGCCTCAATGGAGCGGATCAATGATTATAACGGCGGAGAGGCCATCCCGCAGATACCTCTTTATAATATTGACGGCAAGAAAACGTCAGGCACGCTGTCAATACCCTACAGCTCAGAGCCCGATGAAGCACAGGAGCTGGTTGATTTCGTGTCAGGCAATCCTGCTGTGTTTACTGCGGCTGCAACAGCAGAAAATATAGATCTTCAGGGATCGAAGCCTGGAAAAACAACCCTTGAGGCCAGGGATAACTGCGGTAATATTACAGGACCTACTGTTGAAGTTGAGGTAGTTAACTGTGATGATGAGACAATTGCAAGGCTTGAGAAGCAGAGGCAGGCAGCTACTGAAAACCTGCAAATCGCTACTAAAGAGTTACAAAGTATTGCCGGTTCGAAAGAGTTTGAAAAGGCACGGGATGATCTTGTTGCTTCTACCGTTGACCTGCTTGCCAAGGTGGCCCTTACTATTATATCTGGTGGAGAAACGACAGGCGCCGTGAAAACTGTTGCTGAAATCGCTGATGTCGGAGCAGGCTTGTCTGACATGCTTGCCAGCGGCAGCCACGAGGAGTTTTTTGTAAACGGCGTTAAGGCAGCTGCAGGTAAAATATGGGGAGAAACTGTCAGCACCCTGATCGGGCTTGCTGAGGTTGGAGAAGCTGCAAACAGGTTCTATGAGAACATCGGTGAAATTAAACTTCAGGAGAATGCCTTAAAGAGCGCTTTGGAGAGCTACGAAAAGGCATTGAAGGCTGTAGAAGATGTCGTACGGCGTCAGCAGATCTGCAAAGGAGATAAAACAGAACCCAAGAAACAGGAAGAACCTAAGGCAGACCAGACGCCGGAGCCAATAAAACCGACTCCTCCGACTGAGCCAAAACCTAAGACCGACACCCCACCGGTAAAGGAACAGCCAACAGAAGAGCCCACAACGCCGGAACCGGGGGGTGAAGAACCCCCAGTCCCACCCACGCCGCCAACAGGCGAGCCCCGTCAGGTGGGCCTGCCATATTCTCTTGAAGATTGCGGATGCGGGAAGGCAAAAAGCATCAGCATAAGCTCTGCGGGAATTTCGGCTCTCCAGGCTGGAATAAAGAACATCGGCGACTGTGTTGAAAAGTTCAATAGCATCTCAGTAACCGATTATTCCAATACGCTGAAAGAGTTGTCAGCTCTGACAGATACCCTTAAATCAGTTGCAGATGAAGATCCGGCAGTATTCATGGTGAAGGCAAAAGAAGCCAAACCCCAGCTTGATTCACTGATAGAACGCACAAAATCATACGGTGAAGCAGGGCAGATTTTCCTGAAGCAGTTTGAGAAATGCCCGGATTCAGTATCTGCCGGAATGGATGTCCTGAAATCAGCCCTGACTGTTACAGTTGATTCAATTTCAACCAAATATTAAATTTTTTCATGATAAAAAACCGGAGGTTGAATATTGAATTCTTACTTCAATTCTACAAACAGTAAGCCGGTATGCGGCTAACAGCTCCATAGGAGCTGACTGTTTGTAGTGACAATGGTCATTAATATTTAACAGCCCTGTAAGGGCGACCTGTTTAAGGAATTGCTTTTAAGTAGTTATTTACCCTGAAACCTGGAACCTGGAACGTTGAACGTTGAACTAGAACCTCTCAGCAAGGTATCCGGCCATCTCTTCCTGCATTTCGCGGGCCTTATTGCCGGCTGTTACAGCAAAATGTTCGGAGCTGTCAGCATAAATGATACCCCTCGATGAATTGACAAGCAGGCCGCAACGACTGTTCATCCCGTATTTTGCCACCTCGGCCAGGCTGCCTCCCTGGGCTCCTACTCCCGGCACAAGCAGAAAGTGATTGGGGACAATTTTCCTGATATCGGCCAGCATCTCTGCCCGGGTTGCTCCGACAACATACATGATGTTATCAATGGTGCCCCATTTTTGCGAGACAGCAAGCACCCTTTCGAAAAGCCGCTGTCCTTTGTCAGTATGGTACTGAAAATCATCTGCCCCCTTGTTTGATGTGAGAGCGAGAATGACTGCCCACTTCTGGGGATATGAGAGGAACGGAGTGACGGAATCTTCACCCATATAAGGCGCTACCGTCACAGCATCTATGGGCATCTCACCAAAAACCGCCCTGGCATACATCTTCGATGTGTTGCCTATGTCTCCGCGCTTGGCATCGGCAATGATGAAAATATTCGTATCCAGTTTGTTAATATACCTCACCGTCTTATCGAGTGCCGCCATTCCCTTCTGTCCGTAACTCTCATAAAAGGCGAAGTTCGGTTTGTATGCAACCGTATATATATGCGTCGCATCAATTATCCGTTTATTGAACTCAAAGATCGGGTCTTCAGCTCCGGCAACAGATACCGGTAACTTTGAAATCTCGGGATCAAGTCCCACGCACAGGAAGGACTTTTTCTTAAGGATGTTATGAAAGAGTTCTCTCGAATTCATTGTCTCTGGATCAGTACGAGTTTTCCTTCAGGCGCTCGGCATTCTCCGCCATCTGCAGCTTATCGAGCAGTTCCTGGATATTTCCGTCCATCACGACAGGCAGGTTGTAGAGAGTAGTGTTGATGCGATGGTCAGTGACCCTGCTCTGCGGGTAGTTGTAGGTGCGAATCTTGGCTGAACGGTCGCCAGTTGAAACCATGGTCTTGCGCTTGCGCGATATCTCATCGAGGTACTTCTGGTACTCGAGGTTATAAAGACGCGTCCGTAGTTCCTTCATGGCCTTTTCAAGGTTCTTGATCTGCGACTTCTCGTCCTGGCATGTGACAACAATACCAGTAGGGATATGTGTCAGCCTTATAGCCGAATATGTGGTGTTGACACTCTGTCCGCCTGGTCCTGATGAACAATATGTATCCTTGCGTATATCCTCACTACGTACTTCGACATCAAATTCACTTGCCTCGGGCAGAACGGCCACGGTGGCAGCGGAAGTATGCAGGCGCCCCTGTGTCTCTGTCTGCGGCACTCTCTGTACACGGTGAACACCGGATTCATACTTCAGTATACCGTAAACGCCATCGCCGATGACGTTAAAGACGATCTCCTTGAAACCGCCGGCAGTGCCCTCGGTGAAGTAGTTCATGTCAATCTTCCATCCGCGTGATTCGATATATTTGGAATACATCCGGAAGAGATCTCCTGCAAAGATGCTTGCCTCATCGCCGCCTGTGCCGGCACGTATCTCCATCACGGCATTCTTGTCATCTTCAGGATCGACAGGGAGAAGAAGATACCTTATATCCTCCTCCATCCCGGGCAAAGTGTTTATAAGATTATCTATCTCAGCCTTGGCCATTTCGCGCATCTCCTCATCCTTTTCAGTGGCAAGCAGAGCCCTGGAGCTTTCGAGGTTATCAATCGCGCTTTTATATCTTTCATAGGCAGCCACCACCGGCTTCAGCTCCTTATATTCCTTATTCAGTTTGATATAACGTTTCATATCCGACATCACGTCGGGCATGGTCAGCTGTTCACCCACCTCAACAAAGCGGTTCTTCACCCCCTCAAGCTTCTCAAGTATAAGATTGTTTGCCATAGTATGCTAATTTTCAGGGTGCAAAGGTAATGAAAGAGAGGCAATAGGCAATGGAGGGCTGAGCGATAAAAATTGCCCTGTGGGCAATTTTAGCGAAAGAGCCAGGCTGCAGGGGAGGCAGTAGTGATTATAATAAAACTTAAGTCGCCGGTCCTCAGTCGGCAGTCTTCAAATTTGCAGACTGTGAAAGGCAGACTGCCTGCTGCCTAATAATTGAACTCCCCAAGCTCGCTCTTTATAGTAAGTCCTTTAGACGGGGCAGCTTCGCACCGTCCCACAATCCGTGCCTCCAGGTTGAACGAGGCAGCGATATCAATGATAGCCTGTGCATCACCCGGTGAGATATACAGTTCCATGCGGTGACCCATGTTGAAGACACGGTACATCTCCACCCATGGTGTTGACGAGCTCTTCTGAATAAGTTCAAACAACGGTGGGACTGGAAAGAGGTTATCCTTTATAACATGAAGCTTGTCGATGAAGTGCAGCACCTTGGTCTGTCCCCCGCCAGTGCAGTGAACCATACCATGAATCAGGGGACGCATTATCTCAAACACTCTTTTTATGACAGGAGCATAGGTGCGTGTGGGCGATAGAACGAGCTTGCCTGCACTGACATCCGGTACACCGGTGGAGCTGGTAAGTTTCATTGCACCCGAGTAGACCAATGCCTCAGGCACCGAATGATCGTAGCTTTCCGGGTACAGGGCGGCAAGGTATTTCTCAAAGATATCATGGCGTGCCGAAGTGAGACCGTTGCTGCCCATGCCGCCGTTATACTCTCTCTCATATGTTGTCTGCCCGAAGGAGGCAAGGCCTACGATCACATCACCCGGACTGATGTTCCTGTTGTTTATCACGTCTGCCCTGCGCATGCGGGCAGTGACTGTCGAATCAACGATTATCGTCCTGACAAGGTCACCAACATCAGCTGTCTCACCTCCTGTTGACCATATGTCAATGCCCATTCCGCGAAGCTCACGGAGGAATTCCTCAGAACCTTCAATGATGGTTTTAATGACTTCACCCGGGATGAGATTTTTGTTGCGTCCGATCGTTGATGAAATAAGTATGCTGTCTGTAGCCCCAACGCAAAGCAGATCATCAAGGTTCATGACTATGGCATCCTGTGCGATGCCTTTCCAGACTGCGAGGTCGCCTGTCTCACGCCAGTAAACGTATGCAAGTGATGATTTGGTTCCGGTACCGTCAGCGTGCATGATGTTACAGTATTCATGATCGCTGCCCAGTATGTCGGGTATTATCTTGCAGAAGGCACCTGGGAAGAGGCCTTTGTCGATCCTACCGACAGCTGCATGCACATCCCCCTTCCCTGCCGAAACACCTCTCTTTGAGTAGCGTGACGGATCAGTCATGATTTTATTCTTTTGTATGCCACCTGATCTATTTTGCAGGCTCGTAGTCGGTCCTCAGTACCCTGAACTCAGTGCGCCTGTTGATCTGATGGGCGATCTCCTTCTGCTCATCATTTGCCAGGGTGTTTATATACTGTTCCGTGAGTGTCACGCCCAGGCGCAGGAACGGAGAGTCTTTAACGATTGAAGCATCAACCGTTTTAGGACTGGTTTCGCCATAGCCTCTGGCCGTCAGCCTGTCTCTCTGAATACCTTTGGCAATAAGGTAATCAACGACTGACTGGGCTCTTTTCTGTGACAGCTCCATGTTATACTCTTCAGTGTCACGTGAATCAGTGTGAGACATCAGTTCAATGGTGACGTTGGGGTTATCATTGAGTGTCTCAACCAGCTTGTCAAGAGAGACCATAGATTCAGGACGCAGATCCCATTTTCCGAAGTCGTAGAAGATATTCGGGAGCTCAATAGGTCTGTCAATCGGTGTAATCATTATTGTGGCCATGAAGTCGCGGCTCTTATCCTGCCCTCTTGTCGTCTCCTTCTCCTTGCCGTTGAGGTAGCCTTTCTTCGATGCGAGGAAGATATAATCAACCTCCGGTCTGAGGGTGAACTTGAAGTCGCCGCCGCTGCCTGTCTCAGCCTGCATATTGGCACCGTCGCTGGCGATGAGCTGCACGACAGCAGCCTGGACAGGCTGTCCTGTCTTTTCGTCCTTGACAAGCCCAGTGATGCTGAAGATCAGCGGCGGCATCTCAAAGAAATAGAGGTCATCATCGCCTTTGCCCTTACGTGTAGAGCTGAAGATACCTTTTTCAGCATCTTTTTCGAAGACAATGCCGAAATCATCTGCACAGCTGTTAATGGGAGATTTCATATTCTCCACCAGCCACCTCCCGCCGACCTGCGGGACAGCCCTGAAAATGTCAAGGCCACCCATGCCGATTTGTCCGTCAGAAGCAAAATAGAGAGTGCCGTTATCACGGATATATGGAAACAATTCATCTCCTCTGGTATTGATATCCGTTCCCAGGTTCTCCGGCCGCGACCAGCTTTGGCCCGGTGCAGTGCGTGTTGTACGATATATATCCTTTCCACCCATACCTCCGGGAATGTCAGACACAAAATAAAGTGTCGTACCATCAGCTGAGATAGAAGGATGAGCAGCAACGAGGGAATCAGGCAGTATCTTCAGGTTCTCGGGCTCTGACCACTGTGTGCCTTCACGTTTTGAATACATTATCGAGCAGCCCTTCTGCTCACGTTTTCCTGCCTCACAACGTGTAAAATAAACCTCTGTATAGTCTGCTGAGAAAGATGGAGTTCCGTCCTCAAACTCACTGTTTAGAAAGTCAACCGGGACCGGTGTGCTCCATTTGTTCTTCTTGTCCAGCCTGGTCTCGAAGATATCTGTGAATTTCTGTCCGGTTGCACCGTGTTCCTTATTGCCTCTGGCGTCATCACGCGAAGAAGTGAACCACACAAGGCCATAATCGTCGCGCCCGAAAGCAGGACTGAAGTCGAAATCTTTTGAATTAACATCTTTCAGTTCCTCGACATTATATGCTTCAGGTGAAGCGAGCCATTGCATGGCCAGCTCACAGGAGCGTATCTCCTGTTCTGTACGAGGATCACCCGGAACAAGCTGACGGTATTTTTTGAATTCTTCAATCGCCTGGGGATAGCGTCCCAGCTTTTTGGTGCTCTCGGCAAGCCAGTATTGTGCATCAGGTTTGGGGAAAGGTGATTTTACCACTTTTTTATACCAAATCTCGGCATTCTTAGGATCGTTGGTCAGCCGGTAACATTCTGCCACCATAAAGACCATGTCAGCCTTGAGCTGCTTCTCACGCGTCTTTGAATAAACGCCTTTGAACAGGTCGATGGCATCAAAGTAATTGCCTGATTCAAAGGCTGCATAGGCGCGTTCCGATTTCTGTTTCTGCGCGTCAAGGGCAGCCGGAAGCAGCAGTAAAAAAATCGCAAGCAGGAAAAAACTTTTCTTCATACAGGCTCTATTCGTTATACTGCAAAAATAACGAATGAAACCGATGTTTGTGTATGCTACCTTGTAAAAAGAAGTTCGCGGTATTTGGGCAATGGCCATATCTCATTGTCGACTACCAGCTCAAGCTTGTCAATATGGCTCCTGATCTCCTCGAGAAATGGTTTCACCTTGCTTTCATAAGTAAGAGCTTTTTTATAGGGGTCTTCGATAGTGTTTGCTTTTCTCCTCTCACTGATCATCTCACTGCACAATTTCTTGATCAACGAGATATGGTCAGAGATAGTGACAATAAGATCCTTTCGTGCCCCTGCCAGTCGCATGTACTCATTTTCATCAAAGATATCACGCAGTCCTTTCACATTATCAATCAGCGTTGTCATATAACAAACTGCAGTCGGTACAATATGATTGACAGCCAGATCTCCCAGCACACGTCCTTCAATCTGCACCTTCTTTGTGAATTTTTCAAGTTCTACCTCAACCCTGCTCTCAATTTCACGGTCTGTCAATGTTCCGGTACCGACCAGCGTTTCGCGAGCAGAGTCAGACATATAGGCTTTAAGGGTCCGGGGAACACTCGAATCTGCCGACAGTCCCCGGCGTAATGCTTCACGGTGCCATTCCTCACTGTATCCGTCACCTTCAAACCTTATGCGCTCAGAATCGATTATGGATTTCTTCAGGATCTGGAATATTGCCTCATCCTTCTTCCTTCCCTTACCGATAAGGGCGTTTACCTCCCGGGCAAAGAGCTTTAGCTGACGTGCAACGGCAGCGTTAAGTACTATCATGGCTGAGCTGCAGTTTGCGGATGATCCGACAGCCCTGAATTCAAACCTGTTGCCTGTAAAGGCGAAAGGTGATGTCCGGTTACGGTCGGTGTTGTCAAGAAAGATACACGGTATTTTCCCCAGGCCAAGTTTGATCTCCGTTTTCTCCTGCGGAGTCATTTTTTTGTCTTTCACCTTACTGGTAATTTCTTCGAGAATTCCTGAAATATATGTTCCGAGGAATACTGAGATGATTGACGGAGGGGCTTCGTGTCCGCCCAGTCTCCATGAGTTATTCTCATTGGTGACACTGGCACGCAGCAGCTCCTGGTTGTCATTAACAGCCTTAACAACATTTACAAGGAATGTAAGAAACTGCATGTTGCTCTTGGGATTCTTCCCGGGTGAAAGCAGGTTAACCCCGGTGTCGGTTGCCATTGACCAGTTATTGTGCTTTCCTGAACCATTGATCTCGGCAAAAGGCTTTTCATGGAACAATACCCTGAACTTGTGCTTTCTGGCGACCCGGCGCATGACGTCCATGATAAGCTGGTTATGGTCAACGGCAAGGTTCGCCTCCTCATAAACGGGAGCACATTCAAACTGGTTTGGAGCCACCTCGTTATGACGTGTCTTAACCGGTATCCCAAGCTTATAGGCTTCAAATTCGAAGTCTCTCATAAATGCTTTGGCCCTTTCCGGGATGGAACCAAAATAATGGTCGGAGAGCTGCTGGTCCTTGGCAGACTGATGGCCCATCAGTGTACGGTCGGCAAGCACCAGGTCAGGACGGGCATAGTACAGGGCCTCATCAATAAGGAAATACTCCTGCTCCCAGCCAAGCGTGGCAATAACCTTCTTTATATCCTTGTCAAAGAAATGACATACTTCGACAGCTGCGCGGTCAAGAGCAGCGAGAGAGCGGAGCAAGGGCGTCTTATAATCAAGTGCCTCTCCGGTATATGAAATAAAGACGGTGGGAATACAAAGGGTACTATCCACTATGAATGCCGGTGACGAGACATCCCAGGCAGTATAGCCGCGCGCCTCAAAAGTATTGCGTATGCCTCCACTGGGGAAGCTTGAGGCATCAGGCTCCTGCTGGACCAGTACGGCGCCGGAAAAGATCTCGATGATAGTTCCCCTCTCACCCCTGCCGACAAATGAGTCGTGCTTTTCGGCAGTGGCATCCGTGAGAGGATGAAACCAGTGAGTAAAATGTGTGACACCGCGTTCCATAGCCCATGCCTGCATTCCTGTGGCAACCTGGTCGGCTATCGGCCGCGTGATTGGTGTTCCCTCATCTATTGCTGTAATGACTGCCCTGTAGGCTTCGCGGGATAGATAACGCTCCATCTTAAGCTTGTCAAAAACATTGTCTGCGAAATATGAAGAGACTGTCGCTTTCGGAAGATTGAGCTCAACAGGTTCCCTTGAGAATACTTCCTTCAGTGCACTGAAACGTAATTCTGCCATAATGTGTTTTTCTTGCAAATATATAGTTTCCCGGATATCACCCTCTTAATTATTACACTATTTTGATAAATATTCATTATTTTAAGACAAACACCCTGTTTTTTAGGGGGTAGTTTATCAATTATTATATTTTTCTGCTTTTTGTCTCTTAAAACTTTGACAATACACTGTCTGTTTTACCAAAACTGACATCCATTTGTTTTACTGAATTTTGTTATATTTGTCGCCTGTATTTTTAAGGGTATATTCAATTATATAAACAGTATTTAGATGGCAATACTTCAAACTTTGAGAGAGAAGGCCGGTGTCTTTGTGGCAGGTGCTATTGGGTTATCGTTGTTTATTTTTGTAATCAGTGATTTCTTTGGCAACAATAATACAAGCCGGCGGAAGCAAAAAACATACTATGAGCTTGCTGTTATAGACGGGCAGTCAATATCATACCAGGATTTTGAAACCAGGGTTCAGGACCTGACCGAAATTTATAAGATGTCAGGATCAAATGAATTGACAGAGGAGATGTCACAAAACCTCAGGGAACAGGTATGGCAGCAGATGATCTCTGAAAAGCTGATGGACAAGACCTTCCGGAAGACTGGAATCAGCGTGTGTCCGGATGAAGTCGAAATGCTCGTTTTCGGTGATAACCCTCACCCTATAGTGAAGCAGCTGTTCACCGACCCCAAGACCGGCGCATTCAATGAATCATTCCTTGTTAACTTCCTCAAAGCTACGGAGACAGATGAAGCTACAAAGAAATACTGGCTCTTCTTTGAGAACCAGATAATCAACGACAGGCTCAACACAAAACTGGTGAACCTTATGTCCAAAGGCCTCTATGTTACAGGGAAACAGTCTGAATTTGAAGCAGGTCTGACACAGAATAATGTCAACTTCAGTTATATGGCACGTAACTATTCAGCCATAGCTGACAGCACCGTTAAGGTAAGCGCAGATGAGATAAAGGACTACTATGATGCTCACAAGGAAACCTACAAGCGCCCGGCTCAGAGAGACATGGAATACATTGTATTTGATATTACTCCTTCAGAGTCGGATTTGAAAGAGGCTGAGACATGGGCAACCAATGAGAAGGCAAACTTTGCTACAGCCACGGATCTCGTACAATATATCAATCTTACGGCTGATACGCGCCATTCCGGCGTCTATCAGGCTCTGTCAGCTTTGCCGGAAAAGCTGCGCTCTCTTGCAGAGTCAGGCGATAAATCTGCTGTATTCGGTCCATATTTTGAAGACGGATCGTATAAGCTGGCCCGCATAGTAGATATAGCTGAGCGACCTGATTCAGTCAGAGCTGCTCATATTCTCCTTTCTCCCAACAGCGGGAGGAGCATGGTACAGGCAAGAAAAGAAGCTGACAGCCTGATCGCACTGATAAGGGCAGGGATTGATTTTAATGTCCTGGCG
>Ga0207931_1000604_pt1 | contig 13149 bp, 14 predicted proteins | sample NGESurdeep092012_2_FD_184478 | JGI IMG/M metagenome (GOLD analysis project Ga0207931, IMG submission 184478) | Arctic peat soil microbial communities from Barrow, Alaska - NGEE Surface sample 415-1 deep-092012 (SPAdes) | ecosystem: Environmental > Terrestrial > Soil > Wetlands > Peat ...
ATGCCTTGAAGTTAGTTGCTCGTGGGTCAGAATAGAACTTTCTTTGGTAAAATAATATCTCGCTGAGTAAGCACTTACAGTTTACAAAACAAGAAGCGGTATCTCCCTGAAGGGCAGAATATGTATCTGGTTTCTTTGAAAACCGCATAAGAGATAATTAAAAAAAGGGAATGCCGTTATTAGTATAGGGGAACTTCTTTAAATATTTTGATTTTAAATATATTGTGAAATATTAATGTGGTCCGAAAGTCTTTTGAAAAATGGATACCAGGACATCAGATGATCATCATGAAAAGAATCATAGTTAAAATTGAACCTCATTAAATAATTGATTGAAACTCTTCATTAAAAATATGGTATGCATCCGGTGCCAGATGGCAGTTAAATCCGAGCTGAAAAAACTCGGGTTGCATCACACCAGGGTTGAATTAGGGGAGACTGAAATCATGGAGGACCTTTCAGCAGAGCAACTGGATAATCTGAACACCTCCCTGAAAAATATCGGGCTCGAATTATTGGATGATAAGAAAAACATTATGGTTGAGAAAATAAAAACCATTATCATTGAACTGGTACACTATAATGAAGATCAAATCAAAACAACTCTTTCCGATTACCTGAGCGAAAAACTGAATCACAACTACACATACCTTTCAAATCTCTTTTCCGAAATCAAAGGGACTTCTATTGAGAATTTTTATCTGTCCAATATAATAGAAAGGGCAAAAGAACTTCTGGTATATGATGAACTCAATCTTACGGAGATAGCCTATAAGCTGCATTACAGCAGTGTGGCACATCTGTCAAACCAGTTTGAGAAAATGACAGGGCTTACTCCCTCTCACTTCAAAAATCTTAAGAACAAAAGGCGCAGCGTATTGGAGCATGAGTAAATTATGTAACTCTTTCTTGGAATAGTGTAACGCTTTCAGGAATTAGTAGACTTACCTTTGTATTGTGAAAATTCATTCACAATTTAAAATTCAAAAAAATGAATACAACAGAATTAGAAGGAAACTGGAATGAACTTAAAGGCAAGCTCAAACAGAAATTTGCAGTCTTAACTGACAATGACCTGATGTTTGAAGAAGGCAAGAAAGAGGAGATGTTAGCAAAACTTCAAATCAAACTTGGCAAAACAAAAGAAGAATTGCACAAGATTATTGGAGAGCTTTAATCATCTGCTTATACCAAAAAAATCGGTGAGTATTTTGCAGAACGACTTTTTCTCACAAACTTATTTAAGTAAAACCAAAATGAAAGGGATAACTTTGAAAACTGTGACAAAAAATATCTTTTTTGGTATTTTTACAAGTGCCAGAAATTATAGTTTTTTAAATTCATCAGTCGTTCCGGCAGCACGAGGTTCTGTAAAGATAAAAAGAGACAGTAACAAGAATTACGTTATTCAAATACATCTATCAAATTTAGCTGAAGTCGAAAGAGTGCAACCGTCGAAACAGACCTATGTAGTCTGGATGGTCACAGATCGGGATATGACGAAAAATATTGGACAGCTAAATAGTTCAGTAAGCTTCTTTTCAAAAAGACTTACAGGATCTCTTAATACGGTATCTTCAATTAAACCAACCAAAATATTCATTACAGCCGAAAATGATCCAAGTACTCAAAATCCGGATATGCAAGTTATATTATCAACTGACAGATTTCAGAAATAATCATTAGGCTAAAGTAAGGAACTAGTAGCTGATTTCGACTATCATTAAAAGCAGATAATAATGAACTGCAATGGCATGTATGTTATAGACTGCTTAGCTCAACTGTGTGAATTGTGTAACGCTTTCCGGAATTAAAAGGCTGACCTTTGTTATACGAAAATGTATTCACAATGTAAAACCATTGGTGTTCACTCATTTAATGGATTATTAACTGCATACAATTTAGTGGACACAATTGATTTTGGGATAGTATTGATTGTAAAATCCGATGATATTGAGCATCTGCTTCCGGTCACATGAAAGCAGTTTATAGATGTTCAGGTTACTCTCTTTATGTTGCATTAAATTAAGGCCCTCGGAACTCACCTCGGGGGCTTTTTGTTAAAATAAAATTGACTTTGGCTTTTTGCTGGTGTAACTTTGATTAAATAAATAGGTAGAATAAGGGTTTAAGATTATATCCCTTAAAAGGAATCTGATTTGAAAACAATAAACAGGATTTGGTTTATCCCATTAATAGTAATGGGATTAATATTAATTATTACGAAGAGTTGCAAGAAAGCTGATGACAACAATAATTCTACTTCCATTACTGACAAAGATGGTAATGTATATATCTCTGTGACCATTGGAACTCAGGTTTGGATGGCTGAGAACCTCCGCACTACTACTTATAATAATGATAGTCCTATAACCTATCCGGGTTTCGACTCCACGGCATGGAGAACCAACACATCTGGTGCTTACGCTTGGTATGACCACGATATTGTAAATAAACCCATTGGTGCACTCTATAACTGGTATGCAGTGAATACAGGTAAATTATGTCCCACAGGCTGGCACGTGCCAATAAAGGCAGACTGGCAGACGTTAAATGATTATCTGGATGCAGAGGCTCGCAAGCGCGCACTTGCAGCCGGATATGATCTGACTGGACTGGATATTGCAGTCGGAAATGAGTTAGCAGAAGTTGGCAATGAACATTGGTGTCAGCCGATAGAGGGCGCAAGCGACTTATATGGGTTTGCAGCTCGTCCTGCTGGTATCTATGATTGGAACGGGAGATTATTCACCGGCATAGGCTTTGAGGTCGGCTGGGACTGTGGCTGGAGCTGTGGCTGGTGGAGCGCTACTGAGGAAGATGCCAAGGATGCTTGGCAAATGCTATTGATGTACCCCAACGGTGATCTTTTCCTTGATGACATGCATAAACATGCAGGAGTATCCGTTCGTTGTATTAAGAATTGACCATTGATAACAATAACTATTACCAGCCCTCGGCAATAAGCTCCGGTTTTTTTATTCTAATGGGATATTGTATTATTTTAAAGTATTTCCGACATTTGATCTCAGCGGCATTTCCTTCAATTAAGCTCGTCACAAAGGTTTAATCTCTCTGGAAAGTATTGCAAATTCCGATAGGGAATGCCGTTTTTTATTCTCCACCCTCGAAAATCAGCTCCTGAGGTTTTAATTCAGAAATAAATTTTTTCTGGCCCCGGACGTTTTTAATTTTATGTTTAAACGCGGGACGTTGGTCAGGCGTGAATAGAAACCAGCCCCGGCGACTTGCAGCAGTTGCCGGGGCTTTTTAATTTCTGCCTGATACGAAAATATTAACTGGTCCGTTATAGTTTTAGCAGTTATTCAATATATTTGCGAACATTTTAACGATTTTTAAACATTTTCCTGTTGAAAACTGTTGACAAGTAAAGAATAGTTCAGTACCTTACAATGTTTTAAAATCGCAAATAGTCAGAGTAATGGGTAAATATAAATTCGATAAAGAAAAGGCCATTTCTACTGTATTATATGTTGCAGAAAGATTACCAAAAGCTGATTTACATAAACTAAGCAAGATTCTTTATTTCGCTGACCAGAAACATTTAGTAAAGTATGGTTGTCCAATCGTAGGTGATTATTATATTGCTATGGATAATGGTCCAGTACCTTCCCATATTTACGATATGCTAAAATCAGTCAGAGGCGACAGCTTGTTCGAAACCAAGGAATTTGAGAAATATTTTGAAGTTGAGGGTAACTATATTGTAAAAGCATTGATTAAACCAGACATGGATGAGTTTTCGGAAAGCAATATAGAATGTCTTGATGAGGCAATAATGGAGAATAAAGATTTAAGTTTTAAAGTCCTCAAGGATAAATCACATGGTGAGGCTTATAATAGTGCCGGTCAAAATAGTACTATTTCATTTATAAAAATTGCACAAGAGGGTGGAGCAGATAAAGAGATGATTGACTTCCTAAAAAATGAAATGGAGTTTATCAATCTCTACTGCACATGAGTCCCTCTCTTGGCGATGCCTTCCCAGCAAATGTCAGAGTTGATTTTGCTCAAAAATGCATTACACCAGGTAATGTAATTTTGTGTTATTCCAATGCTGCCGGAAAAGATAAGAGATGCGTAATAGTTGGAATCAATATTGATAAGAGTAAGGTTGCTGTACTTTTGTTTAATACTGACAAACCATTTATCGGTAATAAGAGACTTGAATCCTTACAGGTACATTTTAAATCGGATGGTAATCCTTATCTTAAACATGATAGTTACTTAAATTGTGCTCACATTGAATTTGTTCCTTATCAAACATTAATAGATGAGATTATAGCTAATCCAGACCACGTTCTTGATACGATGTCTAAACCAGACTTTGACAACATTTGTACGGTTGCTGCCAATGCAAAAACCGCTTCCCCAAAAATAATCAAGACTTTCGGATTATCTGGTTATTTATTTCAAAGCAACAATTAAGGGGGAGTTATCCGGAAAGGTTGCTTCAGAAAAATGCTAACTTTTCAGGATATTGAATGTCAGAATTTCGAATGTTATGGCAAAAGATACTATCAAAGACAGAAATGATGCAATTATTTTTGCTCAAAGTATTCTAAAGGATAAGAATAATTATTTAATTCTTGATACTGAAACAACTGGATTAGGCGATAATGATGTAATAGTCCAGATTGGTATATTAGATTTGGATGGTAATGTGTTATTGGAGTCTTTGGTAAAACCGACCAAGAGAAAAAGAATATCAAGTGAGGCAACCGCAATTCACGGAATAACAATGAAAATGCTTCAGGATGCTCCTACTTTCAAAGAGATATATCCTAAATTTTATGAGGTCATAAGAAATAAAAAATTACTTATTTATAACGCTGAATATGATGGCAGACTTCTTACTCAAACGAGAATACAAGACGAATTAAAAATGGATGATTTTGATGCTTTATGCATAATGAGACTTTATTCAGTATTTTTGGGAGAATGGTCTGATTATCACGATAGTTTTAAATTTCAAAAGTTACCCGGAGGCGATCATACTGCCACAGGTGATTGCAACGCCACGCTTGAACTTTTAAAGAATATGTCAATAGCGGAAAAGACACCACCACCACCAAAAAAATGGTGGCAGTTTTGGATTTCGGATTAGGGAAAAGCGGCATCTCCTGATTTATTTGTGGAATAAATGTCTCGCTGCATTCAAACCTACTTAGTTAAAAGTCAGGCTTAACGAATAGGAGATGTCGCCTATATCAAATATCGGAAATATTTCAATGCAATGCAAAAAAAATGACCTCATAGGATGCGGCATGAGCAACGATCTTCACCCTTGGTAATATGTACCTTTCACGGAAATCAGCTCCGGGGGCTTTTATTATTGTGAGTTTTTGTCTACGTGGGGAAATGGTGGGGAATTTTGGCAATAAAAAAATCTGATTACATTGATTATCAACACAACCAGATTTTAATATGAGGTCGGTGGCGGATTACCTTCGGTGATCCGGTTTGGGGGGACCCTTCAATAAAATCCCTGCTGCCTTCGGCAGCTAAGGTCTTTTTTGTTTTCCCTTTCTCGGCTCAGCAAGCTAGCCTCGGGGAAAACAAAAAATCCCTTGCGCTTCGCGCTCAGGGATTTTGTTGAGGTCGGTGGCGGATTCGAACCGCCGTAAACGGTTTTGCAGACCGCTACCTAGCCACTCGGTTAACCGACCGTAAGTTTGGATTGCAAAAATAATAAAAAATGTAATATGAATAAATCTGAAAGGCTTTGCTGTCCCATTTTAGTTTAACCCTTCCCCCGGCCCCTTCCCTTAAAATTAATGGAAGGGGCAGCATTTTGCTTATTATCTGATAGTTGGCAAACCGGATTCTTGATTATCTCTTTAATTATTCTAATAACATTGTTGATATCAACCAAATCTTCATTTTTAATTCTGACAACTTTCAGCCCTTTGCTATGAAGTTTTTCATCTCTGTCTGAATCATAATCTTCTCACCCCGACCACAAATCAAGAAAGACCATTGTAAATCAGTAAGTTACAATGGTTTTTTGTTAGTAGTAGAAAATGTAATAGAAAAAATAAATCTTATTAGCAGAGGTCTGCTCCCAATTTTTAAATATTTAAACAATTTATTCCAGGGTTCTGAATGTTTTTAGCCTAAATAGAACATTGGTTCATTACAATACCGGGAAGCTTCGATAAGTTTTTGCTTGGTTTTTTCTACATCTCATCAATTAATTCGCTTTTTACAAGGCGAAATCCTTCTTTAGGGTCATAGGTTTCATCAGGACGAAGCAAGGCAGTTGTATCCCCAAGGAACTCCGGATCATTCATTTTATCTTCAAGGTTCTTAAGATAAGATGCTTTAGATGGAATACCTGTGACTTCGTGCTTCATGTAATGTTGAAATACCTGAATTATTTTCTTTTTGGATAAAGAGTTATTTGTTTTTAGTGCTTTAAAAAGGTCATAAAGATCTCTTCCCTTTTTTCTCTGATAGAGTGCCCTTAGCTTAGTACCCAATAATTCTTCGATCTCATATGTTGTGATATTACATTCTCCCTTGAACCATGGTGAATTGACTTTAAATATCTTTTCCTTAAGATTAAAGACTGAGAAGTGCTCCCTGCAGTTTGTCTCTACTTTTAATTTTAGAACTTGTATAGGCTGTATCTCAGATTCAAAATTAAATATCATCGTAGTATTTCTGTCCTTTTGTTTGATCTTTGGTTCTCCTAAGAAACTCAACTGTTTCCTGATTTTGTCAATTGATGGTCCAAATGGTTCTGCTGAAATCTGTACCAAATCTATATCTTCCGAATATCTGGGTTGTGGTTCCAGAAAAAGTTTATGTAAAGCCGTACCTCCTCGGAAAGCAAGTTTTTCAGCTATAAACTCATCTGAAAATAATTCAACCAGTGACCGACAGATAATTAAATCCTGTTCGACCTGCTCATTAGCCTTCAATGGAGCAATTTCAGACCATTCAGTAATATATTGTTGTGGGATCATTCGTCTATTTCAATTTCTGCATTAACGATTACTTTCCATCGATTATCTGATGAGAAACCTTTGGTCGGAGCAGATGCTTTTAACGGAATCCTGAAAAAATCTAAGCCATTTTTCTGAGAGGCTTCAAATAACTCGTTAGCCAGTTTCTCGTTATTTATAACTTTCTCAATTAGATATCCAAGTCTTTGTATAGCAGTAGACGGAGTTGAAGTAAAAAATATTGGATCAAACTCTTTGGGATCCATTTCCTCTACAAGTTCGTTCAATACGGAAGCTACCCTGGTAATTCCTCCGGACCTTTTTTCAAATTGAACAAGATCACTGGCAGTCAATACTGGTGAAGACACTTTAAGATAACCTGATTCAGTTTTTCGTTCTTTAAGTAATCTCTTTTCAATGGTTTTCTTGCTAATGAAATTAACCTTGAGTCCTTTCTTGTGAGTTGGCCGTAGAACAGGGAAATCAGTGATGACAAAGTATTCCTGGGGTTGTTGGTGAGATGCTCCATATAAAGCAGCGGCACTCAATAATCCGACATAATATGGTCTTTGAAGATAATTCATAAAGCTGTCCATAAATAAGGCAGCAGGCAGGATGCCTCTGTTAGCATATGGTGCAGAAATAATTAAATAAAACCCTTTATGGATTGATAATATCTTCCCTTTCTTTGATAACCTCTTTAATGCACTTCTTATTGCTATTTCGGAGTAGTTATGCAATTCTTCTTCCAGTTGAAGCAGTGAAAATGATTTTCTCCCCTTCTTTTCAAGATTTTCAACCCATGCATTTACATTTATGTTTAGCAGATCATTCATCTAATTGAAAGTGATATTTTGCGAAAGGTACCGTTTTTCGGCCCTTTTTGCAAAAAATCTATTCTAATAGTTAAATCAGTAAGTTTATGTGATAAATTAATTGGAAATAATGTATAAAGCAATAAAAACATATTCAAGGCTTCACATTTATGTTTATGAAATGTTCGTATACCCGGAAGTGGGTAATATTATTTAGAATTTATCAACCCTTTTTATTAAATTAGCCTTGAAGTTTGGGTTCCTGTTTAATATGAGCTAGGGTTGAGAAAAAATTTAGCGTCTGATAAATTAAAGAATACATTGGTAAAAAGCTTTGAATGCCACTTGTCATATATTATTGAACTATTGAGTATTGTCTATATTAATTACGAAATATGTATTCAGATGAAGATGATGATATCATAAAGCCGGAAAATCTTCCTATTTACCTGAAAGGGAAAGAGATCTTTGATATGGTAAGTAAAATTGCTGCTCTTATCCCTGAGAACGATGAATACCTGAATGAGGTTAAAAGCTGCATGCTGTGTGATGCTGCACAACTGACTGTAAAAGTGGCAGGCGCTGAGGCAGCAGGGTTGTATGACCTCAAAATGGAAAATGCTGCCATAATACGTAAGGCAGCTCGTGACTTGATGGTACAACAGCATTCACTCGATATGTTTGGTTTTGAATATGTCGAGTATTATCAAATTGTAAGAGACCTTATTGAAGAATACCGGCTCCTATTCATAAACTGGGTGGCAGGATTTGATAAATGGGATTATATAATTGACAGGTGGGGACTTTTTAATCCTCCGGGTATTGGCCCATTCGACAAAGATCCCGACGATGATATACCGTTTCATGGTTTTGAAGAAGATCCCGGAGAATGATAGGCTGTCCTTGTCTTTCTTTCTAAGTAAATGATACTTCAAATACTCATGATTTAGCCTGCTAATATTCTTATCATGTCATCATTAAGGTAGTAAACTTCAGATCCATCCTTTTTTGGAGTTAATATTTTTGTGTTGACTAGTTCTTCCATAAGTTTTGAAAGAGTCGTCCGCGATGATCTGCCTAAGACATTTCCAATTATCTTTGGCTTGATATATGGTTGACTGAAAATAGCCTCATTTACCCCTTTTGTGTAAATTACCTCTCCCGGGCGTAGTTCACATAGCACATGTCCAATATTTTAATATTTTTGGACAAGCCTGTAAAACATGTCCACTTTTGTGATCTTCTTAACCCTACCTCCATCTCCTCCCCTTAAAGTTAAGGGGAGGAGTGAAACAACAGTATATCATAGAGTTACCCCCTTCCCCTTATTCTTAAGGGGAAGGGTCGGGGATAGGGTTAAATTTAAAATAGGGATAGGGTTAGGGTCATATTATTCTCGTGACGTGGTCTCGTTAGCATCACAGCCTTAAATAACATCCATGGTTAAAACAGCTCCAAATCTGGCAAGCAGAGTCGGGCACAGGTAAAATTTCAGAGTTATCTTTCCATTACAACACTTACCGCTCCTATTTTTCCGCCCATTGGGGGATTCATCTTTGAGACCTTGATCTTCGCTTTTTTTATTCCTGTCATTTCGGAATATAATGACTCAAGGATTCTGCCGGCAATATTTTCAAGAAGATAGGATTTCTTTTCCATTTCAGATTTCACTATCTGATAAGCCTTCTGGTAATTGACTGCGTCTTTAAGATTGTCACTTTTTGCCGGGATACTCATGTCAGTTTCAATTGTCAGGTCAACAATGAATTTGTTACCCACTATCTGTTCCTCCTTAAAATGCCCGTGAAAGGCATAAAACTCCATATTTTCAATTTGAATAAGTCCCATAATATTTTAGTCCCTTTCTTTTTTTTGCCCCTAAATCCCCCTGACGCTTCGGTCAGGACTGGCCTGAAGGGGACTTTAAGACAACCCCCTAAATCCCCCAACTGGGGGACTTTAAAATGAGTATCTTCCTATTAGCCCCCCATTTGGGGGGTTGGGGGGTTGATCTCCCCCTTTAAGGGGTTGGGGGCAAAGCACTGTTAATTAATTAACAATCAGCCCCTTTCTATATAATATTTCAAATAACTCAAAAATAATTGCTGAAATATTAGGTTTATATTATAAACTACTTTATATTTGCAATATATTTATGTTTGAATCATTTTTACACTTATAAAAATAATCATAATTATGGAAAACAACGAAAATGTTATGACAGGTGAAGAGAGCCTGAAAATCATTTCAGAAATGATAAATAAAACTAAAGTCAATATCCGTCAGGGAATCTTCCACCTTCTCTTCTGGGGCTGGTTGATATTCTTTTGCGGTCTTTCCGCGTATCTGCTTGACAAATTTACTGATATTCCTAATCCCTGGAATGTATGGTTTTTAGTCATCCCCGGGTCATTCGTCTCATTTATATATGGTTATATGAAAGGCAAAAAAAGTCTGTCCCATACTTATGCCGACATGCTTTACATGTGGACATGGATTGGATTTTTTATTGCCGCTGTGGTCCTGTTTATTATCAGCTCTGACAGGATGGAATATGTTGCTCCGTATATTCTGACTCTGGCAGGTATTCCAACTTTTATTTCCGGCTTCATAATCAGGTTTAAACCGCTTATTTTCGGGAGTATCTCTTTCTGGATATTTGCGCTTGTAGCATATTTTGCCGGTCCGTCAGCCGGTCAGCTGGCTGTTCCTGCAGCAATGCTTACAGGATATCTTATTCCGGGCTATATACTGAAAAAGAGAGTAGATCATGGTACGATTTAAGGAACTCGATCCGGTTTTGCATTCCCAGCTCAGGTTGGCTGTGGTCTCATTGCTGATGGGTGTTGAGTCTGCTGAATTTACTTTCATAAGGGAGCAAACAGGGTCGACTTCGGGTAACCTTAGTGTACAGATCACAAAGCTGAAAGAAGCAGGGTACATCGAAGTGACAAAGAAATTCAGCAATAATTACCCCCAGACTCTCTGCCGGATCACTCCAAAAGGCAGGCAAAAATTCATTGAATATGTAAATGCGCTGAAGGACTACCTTAATCCGGAAAAGTAATATCCCCTTTCAATTTCCCCCAAGGGAGGACTGAGCGTTTGAAAATAGCCCAGTGGGCTATTTTAGCGAAAGGGCCAGCCTGCAGCGGTGATTCCTTCCCCCCTGGGGGAAGGTTAGGAAGGGGGTTTGTGGCCAATAAAGGTCCTCTCCCCAAACCCTTCTCCTGGGAGAGAGGGGCTTTGCCTCCCCCGCTCTCATAGGAGCGGGGGATAAGAGGGGGTGAGGTAAGGAAAAAAATAAGAGATTTTGCAGGGGAGTCTCAAAATCATCCTATTTTTGTAATCTTAAAAACCATCGGGATGAATGAAGAGAGTATTAATGGCAGGGAAGAGACAAAACCATCAATAAGTTTTATTGAGCAGTTTATTATTGATGACCTTGAAGCCGGGAAAAACGGAGGGAGAATTCATACAAGATTTCCTCCAGAGCCTAACGGATATCTTCATATCGGGCATGCAAAAGCTATTTGTCTCGATTTCGGAATGGCTCGTAAATACGGCGGTAAATGTAATCTTCGCTTCGACGACACAAATCCGGTAAAGGAGGAAGTTGAATATATCGACTCAATAAAAGAGGATATTAAATGGCTGGGGTTCGACTGGGAAAACAGGGAATATTATGCATCAGATTACTTCGGGAAATTGTATGATTTTGCAATCGATCTTATTAAGCGCGGTCTTGCCTATGTCGACGATCAGCCAGCCGATATAATCTCCTCACAGAAAGGGACTCCTTCCCAGCCAGGTATTGAGAGCCCCTTCCGTAACAGGTCTGTTCCGGAAAGCCTCGATCTTTTTGGAAGAATGAACAAAGACGAATTTGATGAAGGAAGCAGGGTTCTGAGGGCAAAGATTGACATGACTTCCACGAATATGCAGATGCGCGATCCGATTATCTACAGGATCATTAAATCGGCCCATCATCGTACCGGAGAGACCTGGAATGTATATCCCATGTACGATTTTGCACATGGACAGAGTGATTATTTTGAAGGTATCACCCATTCCCTCTGCACGCTGGAGTTTGAAGTGCACCGTCCTTTGTACGACTGGCTGATCGATCAGCTTAAGACAGATGAGTACCGACCCCGACAGATTGAATTCAACAGGCTTAATCTTACCTATACCATGATGAGCAAACGAAAACTCCTTGAGTTGGTACAGGAGGGAAAAGTCTCAGGTTGGGATGATCCCCGCATGCCAACTCTTTGCGGTCTTCGGAGAAGGGGATACACACCCGAATCGATCAGGAAATTTGTTGATATGATCGGATATACCAAGGTTGAAGCGATTAATGATGTTTCACTCCTTGAATACGCTGTAAGGGAAGATCTGAACACCCGGGCTCCAAGAGTATTTGCAGTGCTTAATCCGTTGAAGGTGATCATAACCAACTATCCCGAGGGTAAAATAGAAAATGTGAAGCTCATCAACAATCCGGAGGATGAGAGCATGGGCAGCAGAGAGATTCCATTCAGCAGGGAGATTTTTATAGAGCAGGATGATTTTATGGAAAATCCTTCTCATAAATTTTTCCGCATGGCACCGGGAACGGAGGTCAGGCTTAAGGGAGCATATATAGTCAAGTGCACAGGATACAAAAAAGATGAAACAGGAAATATAATAGAAATACATTGTACCTATGATCCCGCAACCAAAAGCGGAGAAAGCGGATCTGAGAAAAAGGTCAAGGGTACTCTTCACTGGGTTTCCGCCGGGCATGCAGTTGACGCCGAGGTGAGATTGTACGACCGGCTGTTCAACCATGAAGATCCGGCCGGACAGAAAGATGAAGACTACCGATATTTCCTGAATCCGGATTCTCTGAAAATCCTTAAAGGCTGTAAAGCCGAACCTTCGCTGGCTAATGCCAATCCTCTTGAGAAATTCCAGTTCCAGCGTCTTGGATATTTCTGTGCTGATTACGATTCCACAAAAGAACATCTCGTTTTTAACCGCACAGTATCGCTAAAGGATACGTGGGCAAAAATTAATAAATAGGCTTCAGGCGTAGGGCGTCAGGCATAAGGAAGAAAAGAATTTGACCAAATTACTATTGATTTATTCCTGTCGTCTGTTGCCTGTCGCCTGTCGCCTGATGCCTGTTGCCTGATGCCTGTCGCCTGTTGCCTTCCTCGTACCTCATACCCCAAACCTCACACCGACATCCGGGTTTTTGGCATGCTATTTGATTGTAAATGAGATATAACCTGTTTTTTCGTAGAATTAATATTGGAATTATGAAAGCATTAATCAAGTTTTTATTTGGTATTCTGTTTCCTCTGACCGTTTTTGGC
>Ga0207931_1000608_pt1 | contig 13082 bp, 11 predicted proteins | sample NGESurdeep092012_2_FD_184478 | JGI IMG/M metagenome (GOLD analysis project Ga0207931, IMG submission 184478) | Arctic peat soil microbial communities from Barrow, Alaska - NGEE Surface sample 415-1 deep-092012 (SPAdes) | ecosystem: Environmental > Terrestrial > Soil > Wetlands > Peat ...
GGCGGCTTCTTCAGCCTCGTTCACGCGCAGGGGCCGGCGGCGGAGGCACCTCCCCGCGGCCAGGAATCCCGCGGAACCGGCGATGGCGGCGGAACCGGCGGTGCCGGAGGTGCCGGAGGTGGTCCGGCAGGCGGGGGCGCTCCCCCCGGGCGACCGACGCTGCGCGGGATGGGTGCGGCGGGCCCGGCCGGGGAGAATGCGCCACCGAGGATCCGGACCGGTGAAACGTTGACCGGGATGGGTGCGGCGGGCCCGGCCGGGGAGAATGCGCCGCCGGGACCCCGGCCGTCTGAAACGCTGACGGGAATGGGCGCGGCTGGGCCGGCCGGCCAAAATGCGTCACCGGCGATCCGGCCCACTCGAACGCCGACCAGGATGGAACCCGCGGGCGCGGCAGCCGCAGGTCGGCGGGCGGCGGCCGGCATCGCCGGTCGGACACCGTCACCGGGATCGAAGCCGCCTGCGGCCGAGATAGAGATGCCGGCCGAATACGTCGGTCGTCGACCGTTGGTGACCGAGCATGCCGAGTTGACCTCCCCGATCGAACGCTCCCCCGACAACCGGATGTCCGTCTCCGGGTTTCCCGGGTCACTACCGCCGGGGTACGGCGTATTCCGAAAGTCTGTCCAGCTACCGACCGGCGAGGTCGTCGACGCTGTCGTCAAGATCTACCCCGGCGAGCGGGCGCCCCAGTATGCAAAGGAGGTCGCGGGCGCGATGGCGGCGGCGCGCACCGGCCTCGGGCCGCGCTTCTACGGCCGGGTTCCGGTCGCCACCGATCCCCGCTATGCCAGGCCGGGCCAGCAGGACCTGGCATTCGCCATGGAGCCGGTCGAAGGGGCGTTCGCCCACCCGGGCATCGAACCCGGTGATCCCGGTTATGCGGCGGCGGCTGCGGAATCCGCCCAGGCGGCCGGCCGCATCAATGGTCAGACATTCCGCGATGTCCGCGACTTCGCCGACGCGGTCCTGGACCAGGGGTACGCCTACGGTGGCGCGGGCGGGGGCGAGGTGCAGGGCCTGATCGGGCCGGGTGGTCGATGGAAGCCGATCGATTTCCAGGGGCTCAGCCCGTTGCCGACTGATCCGACGCTGCGCGCCGAAGCGCTCACCGAGCACGCCATGTGGGTGCAGGACGAGATCAACAACTTGCAGAAGGCCCGCGACGACCACAACGGCTTCGCGGACGAGGATCCGACCGACCCCGGGCGCTGACGGACCCCGATCGATCCTGCCGTTGCGCTCGCACGGGTGGGACCGCAGGCGCACTTTCGACGTACGGAGCGCGAGAGTCTTTTCACTCTTCCCGATGTGCTGGGCGCCGGCAGCTGAGTACCCGTCATTATCCCTTCGGAGTCAGGCCGAGAGTGCTTGCAACACAAAAGATCAAGACTATTTAAATGCATGAGAATGCATCCCAGGTAATTGCAACGCCATTACTTACGATGAAGGGAGTGGAAGCGAATTGAGCAGGTGGGTCGATGCGGGGTCGATGCGGGTCTATGGCGGCGCGCTGATCATCCACCGGAAGTCGCGGTGACGCGCGGATCAGCAGGGCGAAATTTCTTGGGCCGGCGCCCGGGGTCGGTAGCAACCCCTGACGAAATCGCGGAAGCGACCGAGAAGCGACCCCTCCGGGCCCAATGTTCACTCGTCCGTGCATTTTGTCACTCGTCGATCTGAAATATGATATCGGTGAGCAGCTTTCTCGATCTACTCGCCAGGCATTCGGGGGATAACCTGGTCGAGCACCACTCCGCGTCACAACATTCAGTCCGTCCGGCTCCTCGAGATGCCTCGGGATGTCACAGTCGCGGACCAACGAGATCAGGAGCGCACCATGGCGCGGTCGACAGCACCCCCGGCCGGCCCCGGACGTGCCGGCGATCGGCCGCCAACCCCGATCTCAACGCTCACATCGATCGGCACGCGCGGAATTGCCACTTCCGCGACGGACGGCAGGCGATTCTGATGTCGTCCCCGCACAGTCGACAGTTCGGAACGAGCTATGCCACCACGGCACGCAAGGGCCTGCTGTTTGCGGCCGGCACGTTCCGGCGCCGGGTCGATCGCTCATTCCCCGATCGGCAGTCCCCGCAAGTGCACGAAACCACGCTGCCTTATCCGGTCCCGACTTCCGTGTGGGCGTGGTCGGTGAACGCGACCGGGATCTTCACGGCGTCAAGCTCCGCCAGCACCGAGATGATCGGCTATTCGCCGGCGGACCTGATCGGACAGAATGTCACTCTGGTTCTGGACGCCGCTGAACTCCGACGCGCCTACGCCGTCACCGAGGCACTGGGCGGCGCCGGTGCCAGCTGGCGTGGCATTTTCGTCGAGGCTCATCACCGCAACGGAACAATGGTGTGGCTGCAGACCATCGCCAAGCCTCGGTACTCCACCAATGGTGACATTGTCGGCTGCGACGGCACGACGAGATTGGTCGGACCGGATGCGGACAGCGTCGCAGAGCACCACCGCATCACCCAGCGAATCAGGTCGGTGTTGACCGACCGTTCCCTGCGGACGGCATTCCAGCCCATTGTCGGTTTGGCGGCCAAGAGCGTGATCGGTGTAGAAGCCCTCTCCCGGTTCCGTACCGACCCCGAGCGGATCCCCGACGAATGGTTCGCGCAGGCCGCGTCGGTCGGGCTGGGGACGCGGCTGGAGCTGTTGGCGATCGACACGGCCTTGACCGCGGCCGAAGCGCTGCCCGAGCACCTGTACATCTCGGTCAACGCATCGCCGACGACGTGCTTGGACCCCAGGCTGATCGACGTGATCGCACTGAGCGCCGTCGGGCCAGGTCGGGTGGTCCTGGAATTGACCGAGCACGACGCCGTCGCCGATTACGACGAGTTGGAGCGAACCCTGGGCAACTTGCGCCGCATGGGCGTCAAGGTCGCCGTCGACGATGCCGGATCGGGATTCGCTTCGTTCCAACACATCCTGAGACTGCGGCCTGATTTCATCAAGCTGGACCGGTCGATCGTCACGAACCTCGACGGCAGTCCGGCGGCCCGGGCGCTCTGCGCCGCAGTGACTGCATTTGCCGGCAGGATCGGCGCTCAGGTGATCGCCGAGGGCATCGAAACCCCCGCGGAACTGTGTGCGGTCACCGAACTCGGAATGAGCGCCGGGCAGGGCTTCTAGCTCGGGCGACCGTCGCTGTTGCCGACCGAATGGGCTCGCTGGCATTCCGCCGTCAAGGCCACGCAACAGGTGCAACTGGCCATTTCTGTCCTGAGTAGCGGGCCCGCACTCGACGTCGGGACGCGTACATCGGCAAACACCACCGGCCCGATCGTCTCGAGCGGCATCGCAGGCACGTCCGCCGTGACCACATTGCAGGACGCCGGACTTGCCGACGCGGTCTTTGCGGCGCTTCCGGACGCCACCGCCGTCCTCGACCGCAGCGGCAGGATCGTCGCCGTCAACCGAGCCTGGCAGATGTTCGCTGCCGACAACGGCGGGACGCCGGCGACGACCGGAGTCGGGGTCAGCTATCTTCAGGTGTGCGAACGCGCGGCGGAAATGGGCGGCGCGGATGCGGCAGCGGTGGCGACGGGCCTGAGGGCCGTGCTGTGCGGATCGGTCAAGCAGAGCAACCGCGAATACTCGTGTGATTCACCGTCGGTGAACCGCTGGTTCGTCTCGAGAATCACGGCCATCGAGGCACCGTCCGGCGGCGCCGTTGTCTCCCACATCAACATCAACAGGCGCCGGCGTGCCGAACTGGAGAATCAGCAACAGGCGTTGCACGACCCACTGACAGGGATGGCGAACCGGGTCCTGTTCACCAAACGACTCGCAGCCGCCCTGGACGCGCGACCTGGATGCCAGATCCGCGCCGACGTCGGAGTCATCTTTGTCGAGATCGCTGCCCTGGCCGAGGTGAACAGGACCGACGGTTACGCGGCTGCTGATGAAATGCTCATGGAGACGGCGAGCCGGATTCACGGCCAGTTGAATCAACGGGACACTCTGGCCCGGCTCGGCGCCGGCAGGTTCGCTGTGTGTGTCACCCGGACCAACGCCAGACATCTGCAACGGCTGGCCAACAGCATCGCGCAGACGCTGGCCGGGACGCACACGATCCACGGTCACCAGGTGGGGTCGGGCGCCACCATCGGCACCTACCTCGCGGGCCAGCAGGACACGGCTTCACCATCCCTGCAGGCCGCGGAACAGGCGATGTACGCCGTCCGGCACGCCCTGCCGAGGGCGATCCCCGCATGAATTCCGGTCTCGACGGCGAGGCGCACTGCGACGGAACCTGTCAGTCGGTGTTCGACCGGCGAAGGTGCCGACCGAGAAGAACCAGACCGACACCCAGCAGCACCGTCACCGTGATCAGCAACGTGGCGCCGACGTTGAAACCGGCACCGGTGCTGGCCAGAGTCGTCGCTGTATCGGCCGTACCAGCCGCTGCGCCGGGCGCCGGCGCAGCGTCGACCGTCACGACCGGCGGCGCCGGGTAGGCCGGCGCGGCCAGTGTCGTCGCTGTATCGGCCGTACCCGCCGCCGCGCCGGCCGCCGGGCGGCGGTGACCGTCACGACCGGCGGCGCCGGGTAGGGCGGCGCGGCCAGTGCCGAGGCGCAACAAACCAATAGTCAGGCGAGCGCAAGGGTCAGTACGGTCAGCAGTCTTCGAAACATTTAGGACACCCGTCATCAGCTACGGAAGCGACGAGACGAGGTCCCCCCTCGCCATGGATCCGCAGGATAGCAGATTCGGGCGAATCGCCCATAGCTATCGATACGGTAACGTGGGCGATCTTCTCCACGAGCCGGCTCCCGAGGATCAATCTGTGAACCGCGCGGTTGGTTCTCGGCCAATCCGCGGCGCCGATCAGATTGGTCATGTCACATCCGATTTCTGTTCTGTCGAGGTTCGGGGTGTCTACGGTTGAGATGAGTGTCGACGAGCGTTCGGCCGCAATACCCGTTTCGGGCGGTGCGGCGATCGCCATCCAGGGGTGAGGTCGGCCATATGGACCACATGGAACAGCACGGGCCCGAATTGAGGGTGTTCGTGGTCGACGACCACGAGGTGGTTCGCCGCGGCGTCAGGGACATGTTGAACGCCGTCGACGGGATTGCGGTGGTCGGCGAGGCCTCCACGGTGGCGGAAGCGCTCGCCCGGGTGCCGGCCTCGCGCCCCGATGTGGCGGTGCTGGACGTCCGACTGCCCGACGGCAGTGGGGTCGAGCTGTGCCGCGAGCTGCGCTCCCGGCTGCCCGAGCTGGCGTGCCTGATGCTGACCTCCTATCCGGACGAGCGAGCGATGCTGGACGCGTTCTTGGCCGGCGCCGCCGGGTTTGTGATCAAGGACATCACGGGATTGGATCTGGTGGCCGCGGTCCGCACCGTGGGCGCGGGCAGCTCGCTGCTGGATCCGCAGGCCGCGGCCGTGCTGTTCGCTCAGTTGCGGTCGGCCATGCCCGCCGTCGACCCGTTGGCGGGGCTGACCGACGGCGAACGGACAACCCTCGACCTGATCGGTGAGGGATTGACCAATCGTCAGATCGCCGGGCGGATGTTCGTGGCCGAGAAGACCGTGAAGAACAACGTGTCCCACCTGCTGGCGAAGTTGCACATGACCAGCCGGACACAAATCGCGGTCCGCGCCACCGAGATCCGCGAACACCGCCGCAGCAGCGACACAGCCTCGACATCCTGATCCAGGCCGCGCCGGCCAGCACCCGACGTGCGCCGCCTACGGCAAGGGCGCGGTCCGGACAACGTGCGTGCCGCCCGTACCGGGTTGGTCGACGGTGAAGGTTCCGGCCATGGTGGTGGCGCACTCCAGTAGCCGCTTCGTCCGATTCTCGGAGCCGACCGTTACTCCAGGAAATTCCGTGTCCCCCACCGCTCATCGCGGACCCCAGCTTTCCGGGCAACCGCGTCGAAAGCGAACATGGGCCATCACAGGATTGCGGTCCCAACAGCATTTCCCGCAATTCGTTGTCGGCGTCTGTCATCGCCCGTTCGGGGGGCGGTGGCAGCTCAGCTGCTGGCCCAGCCACCGCCTACAACCCGGCAGGAGGGTGCGCGCCGTGCGGCTCGACGTGCGTCTGCACGCCGGTGTTCGGCAATGCGGTGGCAATTCTTCTTTCGACGACGTCCGCAACAGCATGTCCTCGTTGCACGGTCCACTCCCCAGGGACCAGAACGGTCAATGACACGAAGCGGTCCCGACCCGAGGCCCGGGTCCGCACCTCGGCGAAATCCACGTCGGCCGTGCGCATGTGGTCCAGCACTCTGCCCACTTCGGCGACATCCTCAGCGGGGAGCGCCGCGTCGAGCAGTGCGGTGACGGACTGGGACACCAGCCGGAATCCGGTGAGGAGAATGTTGACCCCGACAATTGCTGCCACGACGGGGTCCAACCGCTCCCAGCCGGTCAACGCCACCAGCAGCACTCCGACGATCACGCCGACGGACGTCCACACATCGGTGAGCAGGTGCTTGCCGTCGGCGGTCAGGGTCACCGAACGGTGTGCCCGTCCGGCGCGGACCAGCAGCAGGCCGACCGCGCCGTTCACCGCAGACGCCACCGCTGAAATCGCCAGCCCGAGGCCCACGCTCTCCAGCGGAACAGGATTCAGGAACCGTTGCACCGCACTGACCAGGATCACTCCGGCCGCAACGAAGATCATCAGGCCCTCGATGCCCGCCGAGAAATACTCCGCCTTGCCGTGGCCGTAGTGGTGGCCCTCGTCGGCGGGCCGCGCAGCGACAGTGAGTGCGATCAACGCCACGATGGCGGCGACCAGGTTGACCAGCGACTCGGCCGCATCCGACAGCAGGCCGACGGACCCGGTGACCCGGTAGGCACCGAACTTCAACCCGATCGTGACCAGAGCCGCCGCTATCGATAGCCATGCGTACCCGGTCAGTCGCGGCCCGACTCCCTCGACTTCCTCCCCGACCTGCGGGAAAGGGATCTTCTTCATTCACCGAGACTGACAGGTCTGCGTCACCCGCGCCCTGGCTCGGCGACCGATCGGGCTGTGGGGTCGGCCATGGCCGCAGCGGCGGTGAGTTACGCTCCGCCAGCAGCCGCGGCGGTGCCGAAGAGCAGCAGGAGAGCCGCGCACGGAGGAAGGAAACCGGATCGACCATGCGGGCCACGGTTCTCGACGTTCTGGCGGAGCGCCGCGCTCACGGCAGTACGCCGGGCGTTCGGAAGGATGACCATCGGGTCGCCCTGGTGATCGAGGGCGGCGGTAGTCGGGCGGCATATTCCACCGGCATGATCGGCGTCATCCACGAACGCGGCCTCGCCGAATGCTTCGACGCCGTCTACGGGTCATCCGCCGGCGCGTTGAACGGCGCCTGGCTGCTCTGCGGCCGGGCCCCGGAGGCGATGGCCGGATGGACAGCGCCCGGGGTGATGCGCAGGGTGATGGACTCCCGCCGCGTGGTGCGCGGCCGCCCGGTCGTGGACCTCGATTTCCTGATCAACGTCCTCTACACCCACCTACTGCCGATCGACTTCGCCGCCGTACTGGCCAACCCGGTCAGCCTGCACCCGCTCGGCACCGACGCGGCGGACGGCCGCCCAGTGGATCTGGCCGCACTGATCCGGGACGTCCGTACGCTGAAGGACGCCCTACGGGCCACCTCCTGCCTGCCCGTGATGGCCGGTCCGCCGGTCGAGCTCGACGGGGGCCGACGATTCCTGGACGGCGGCGTCGCCGAACCCGTTCCGATCCGCACGGCGCTGGGTGACGGAGCCACCCACGCCCTGATCTTGCGCACCCGGCGCCTCGACGAACAGTCGGAACCTCCGGGAGCCCTTGCCGGCCGGGTGACGAGCCGGTGGTTCCGCAGGCACGCGCCCGGCGCGCTTCCCTCCTGGGACTCGCGGCCCGCACGAACGCTGGAAGCCGAGCGGTTTCTGGCCGACCTGCCCACCGTGCTGCAGATCCGTCCTCCGCTCGGATCGCCGTCGGTCTCCCGGATCGCGACCGATCCGGCGCTGCTGGGATCGGCGGTGGCGATCGGCCATGCGGCCGCGGCCATCGTGCTCAAGCAGGCCAGCAGCACCGACCCGCGAGCACGTCGCTCAGCACCTGAAAAACCCGCCGCGCTACCTGGTCGTTCCCGGCTGCGGTGAGCGACCGAACCGCCGTGGGCACGTGAGCCCCAGCCGCTCCCCCGTCGCGAAGGTCGCCCGCACGATTCCGCGTACTGCCAAAGTGTGCGCATGACGGCGGTTGAGGACGTACTACGACGGCACGGTTACTCCGTGTCGGAACAGACCCTCGCTGCCCAGCTCGACGCATTGCTGTCCCTATCGGACCGGGACAGCTTCGGGATCGACATGTCCTTCGCGGATGCCGTCTACCTCGCCCGATTCTCCGACGTTCACGCCGCTTCCGACGCTGAGCTGGCGGCGATGGACGCACGGTCCGCGGCCCGAGCGACTGCGGAGGCCGGCCGTGGACTGAGCCGCAACGATGTCGCTGGCCTGCTGGCGATCGACCCGTCCCGGGTTTCCCATCAGATTGCTGCCGGCCGGCTCTACAGCTACCCGGGAAGCCAGGGACGGCCGGTGTTCCCGGATTGGCAGTTCCTTGCGGTCACCGATGAGCAGGACGCATCCCATCCAGCCCCGAAGGCTTCGGTAATCCCACATCTCGCCGAGGTGATCGCCGCGCTCCCCGCCGGCTCGCACCCAGTCGCGGTCCGAACCTTCATCACCACCTCCAGCCCCGACCTGTCGGTGCACGGAAATGCGCTGTCACCACGTGATTGGCTCGGCGGGGGTGGAGACCCCGCCGCCGTTGTCGCCCTGGCCGTCACCTTGGGCGAACAGGTGTGACGGCAAGACCGCCACCCCAGCGGCCCGCCGATCTTGACGTCCGCAAGCCGTCCTGGCGCACCTGGCCGACCACGGACCCGTTATGGCAGGTGGCGAACACCGGCGGCTCCTTCGCCGCCCGGTTTGCGGTCATGCGCGCCTACGGCCCCCTCGCCTCGGCCCGGTTCGATCCGCACCCACCACCCCCAGCCGAACATCCCACCGAGCGAATCCTCTACGCCGCAATCGATCTGGTCACCGCCCTCGCACAGCGCTTCCAGAACGGCCGGGAAATACGGTGCAGGCAAACAACAGAACCCGTCGACTACTCATGGATGCCGACGAGGCCACTCCGGCTGATCGACGTCACCGACCTGTCCGCGCTCCGCCTCGGTGCGTCCCAGTTGCCGAGCACCGGCCCCCAACGACACACCCGCACCTGGGCAGTCGCGATCCGCCGAACGTGGCCCGCCGCCGACGGTCTGCTGTACCAATCGACCATGGCAGGCCGAGAATGCGGCGCTCTGGGCGCCCGCCGCCGATAGTTTCCCGCCGCGCCCGGCCTTCGCCACCTTGCTGTCGGACCCCGCTCCCGCCTGGATCCGAACACTGCGCAACACCGCCGCCCAGATCCACTACGACTTCTACCGCTGACCCTGTGCACGGGTGGCGGTGAGACCGGTCATGACCGACCCATTCACGACAGCGATTCGGGAAGGCGCCGAAAGAATTCGGCTGCCAGGGAAGCAGGGGCGGCCGGCCCTGGCCGCCCCGGCCGCTGTGGGCTAGGGTCGCGGACGACGCGGGGTGCCGACGCCCAACCGGGCGGTGGCTGAGAAGACACCCGTCGCACCTGATCTAGTTCGTACTAGCGAAGGGAACGTCGAAGCAATGAAAGCGCGGAAAGCACGGTATGGCCGGTGGAACAGCCGATGAGTAGCACGCCAGATGTCCAGCCCGCCGATTGCGCCGATGCGCTGCAGGCACTGCGCGACGAGGCGCCGTTGGTGCAGTGCCTGACGAACGTGGTGGTGACCCAGTGGACAGCCAACGTGCTGCTGGCCGCGGGCGCCGCCCCAGCCATGGTGGACAACCCCGAGGAATCCGGGCCGTTCGCTGCGATAGCCGGTGGAGTGCTGATCAACCTGGGCACCCCGTACGCCGAGACCGTGCTCGCGATGGAACGGGCGGTGACGTCCGCGACCCAGGCGGGCACGCCATGGGTGCTGGATCCGGTGGCCGCCGGCGCGCTGGCCTGGCGCACGGATATCGCCGGCAAACTCCTGGCGCAATCGCCGACGGTGTTGCGCGGCAACGCCTCCGAGGTGATGGCGTTGACCGGCGGGGCGGGCGGCAAGGGTGTGGAGTCGGTGGACACCCCGGAAGCCGCGCTGGCCGCGGCACGGGTACTGGCCGATACGCACGGCACGGTGGTGGCGGTCAGCGGGCCGGTCGACCATCTCACCGACGGCGACCGGGTGGTGCGGGTGGGCAACGGCCATCCCCTGCTCACTCGGGTGACCGGCGTGGGGTGTGCGTTGGGCGCGTTGATGGCCGGCTTCGCAGCCGTGGTGGATGACCCGTTGGTCGCGGCCGTCGCCGCCACCGCCTTGCTCACCGTCTGCGCGGACTCGGCCGCGGCCGGATCCCGTGGCCCTGGGTCCTTCGCCGTGGCGTTGCTGGACGAGTTGTCCGGGATCACCCCCACCGACCTGGCGACCAGGGTGCTGTTGAGTTGATCATGACCCGGCGCGCCGTCGATCTCTCGCTGTATCTGGTCACCGACACCCGCCTGTGCGGCGCTGCCGGGGTCGCGGCGACCGTGGCCGCAGCGGTGCGCGGCGGAGCCAGCGCGGTGCAGATGCGCGATCCGGATGCCGGTGACGAGGAGTTCGTGCTGTTGGGGCGGGCCGTCGCAGAGGCGTTGCGAGGTTTGGACATTCCGCTGATCGTCAACGACCGGGTCCACCTGGTGGCGGTTATCGGGGCCGACGGCGCGCACATCGGGCAGCACGACCTCGACCCGCGCAGCGCCAGGGAACTGCTCGGACCCGATGCGGTGCTGGGCCTTTCGGTGCAGACCGTCGACCAGGTCGCCGTCGCCCGGTACGAAAGCCTTGATCTCATCGACTATCTCGGCGTCGGACCAGTCTGGCCGCAGGCGACCAAACCGGATGCAGCCGCACCGTCCGGGGTCGATCGGCTGCTGGACATCACCGCGGTCAGCCCGTGGCCGTGTGTGGCCATCGGCGGCGTCGACGCCGACCGGGCCGCCTTGGCCAGGCGCCACGGCGCCGCGGGCGTCGCGGTGGTCAGCGCGATCTGCGGCCGGCCCGACGTCACGGCGGCCACCCGCCGGATCCGTGCCGCCTGGGATCGGGCAGGCGAAACATGAGCGAGGCCAGCCAGAACCAGCGGCGTCCCCCGGTCGCGTTGACCATCGCCGGCAGCGATCCGTCCGGTGGCGCCGGCATCCAGGCAGACCTGAAGACGTTCTCGGCTTTGGGTGCCTACGGCACCGCGGTGATCACCGCGCTGACCGCTCAGAACACCCAGGGTGTGACCGGAATCCACCTGGTACCCGCCGATTTCGTGACCCAGCAGCTCGACACCCTGGTGGCCGACGTACGGATCGACGCCATCAAGATCGGCATGCTGGCGACCCGCGAGCTGGCCGATGCGGTTGCCGTCTTTCTGCGCGAGAATCCTTCTGATGTCGTTGTTCTCGATCCGGTGATGGTGGCCACCAGCGGCGATCGGCTGCTCGCTCGGGACGCGGTCGAGGCGATCCGGCGGCTGCTGCCACTCGCGTCACTGATCACCCCGAACCTGGACGAGGCCGCCGACCTGGTGCGAGCCGACCGGGCCGTGGACGTCACCGGCATGCTCGAGCAGGGCAGGCAACTACTCGCGCTCGGCGCCCGGCGGGTTCTGATCAAGGGCGGTCACCTGCCCGAGACCTCCGCCGCCATCGATGTTTTCGTCACCCCCGAGCTGGAACAGGTGCTCTCCACGCCGCGGATCAGCACCTCGAGCACGCACGGCACCGGATGCACCCTGTCCTCCGCCATCGCCGCGCTGCGGCCGCAGCGCGGTAGCTGGCTGGAGGCGGTCACCGACGCGAAGCACTGGTTGAGCGCGGCGATCGCCGCGGCGCCGGTGCTGGAGGTGGGGCATGGGCACGGGCCGGTGCACCACTTCCATCAACTTTGGGCACCCGGTACCGCCCCGTCACGAGCGGGCGCCGGAGTAGCCGCGAACGGCAGCGCGATCAGCACCGCCACCAAGAACGACGTGAGTGATGCCGACAGCCACGGATGACCGGCGGTGTGCAGCCATTGCGCCGCACTCGTCCAGGCATCGGACCAGCCGGGGATAGCACCAGGGTTGATCAGTTGGTAGGCAACGAAACCCGCGCCCCAGGCCAGCAACATCCCCGGACGCAACGGCGCATCGGTCGCGGTGTTCCACCCGACGCCGCGCGTCCGGAGCCACGCCGCGAGCAGCGCACCGGACAGCGGGATGAACACCGCACCGATCAGATAGAGGAAGTTGGTGTACTGGCTGATGTCGATGGTCAGCGCCACCGCGATGGCCAACGCGCCGATCGCCGACGTCAGGATCCGGCGGTCCCAGCGCGGCGCCATGTTCTGGATCGAGACCGCGGTCGAATAGACGTTGGCGAAACTCTGGTCGGTTTCCCTGAGCACCAGCACCGCGAAGGCCGCCGTGCCCAGCGGGACGGCAAGGAACAAGTCGAAGACCTGGTCCGGGTTTTGGCCCACCTGGGTGAGTGCGACGACCCCGAGCAGCAGGCAGGCGATCTGGGTCGCGCCGTACCCGAGGAATCCGCCGGCGAAGGCGGCCCGGGGTGTCCTGGAGTGACGGGAGTAGTCGGCGCCGAGCGGCACCCAGGAAATCGTCAGCGCCACCGCAGCGTCCACGGCCAGCCAGAAACCGCTCCACGAACCGTCGATGGTCGGCACGGGATTACGGAGCAGCCCGACGGCCAGCACCACCAACGCGATGACCACCAGCACGGACACGTACTTGCGCAATACCCGGATCGATCCCAACGGCCGGATGGTCAGCGCGGTGGTGACGCCGCCGGCCAGCAGAATGCAGGCCCAGCGCGGCAGGCGACCGCCGGTCAGCGCCTCCAGCCCGGCGGAGATGACCAGCAACTCGAACACCGCCCAGCCCAGGCACTGCACGATGTTCAACACGGTCGGCAGCACCGAGGCCTTGGCGCCCAGCAGTCCTCGCAGCA
>Ga0207931_1000609_pt1 | contig 13077 bp, 11 predicted proteins | sample NGESurdeep092012_2_FD_184478 | JGI IMG/M metagenome (GOLD analysis project Ga0207931, IMG submission 184478) | Arctic peat soil microbial communities from Barrow, Alaska - NGEE Surface sample 415-1 deep-092012 (SPAdes) | ecosystem: Environmental > Terrestrial > Soil > Wetlands > Peat ...
TGTGAGCATTCTCAAACTGTCTATTGCGAGAGTACCACATTCCTTGGAGTGAAACGACCTGTTTCGTCAAACCGCTTGACCTTACTGCACATATTATCTTACAGCAGATTTTACACGAAAATGAAAACTTCCTCTCCACTTAGCCTGCAAGAGCTCCTAAGCCAACTCCCTGATCATTACACCCTCGCCGACCGGGAGTTAATCCAGCGCGCCTACCGGCTGGCAGAAAAAGCCCATACTGGTCAGAAACGCGCTTCCGGTGAGCCGTATGTTTATCATTGTCTCGCAGTTGCCGCCATCCTGGCTGAGTATTCCATGCCCGTCGATATCATCGCGGCCGGGCTGCTCCATGATACGGTTGAAGATACTTCAATTAAATATGAAGATTTACGCAGGGATTTCGGCGAGGGGGTGGCCAATCTCGTCCAGGGCGTGACCAAACTGACCCAGTTGCCGCGCGTCTCGCGCGGCGAACACCAAGAGGAGGCCCTGCGTAAATCGGACGAGGCCAGTTCTCAGGTCGAGGATGAAGCGGCCAGGCGCAACCGCAAGCGCGACCTTGCCGCCGAGACCCTTCGAAAAACTTTCTTGGCCATGGATAGTGACGTGCGCGTCGTGCTCATTAAACTGGCCGACCGTCTGCACAACATGCGCACGCTGGGCGCGTTCCCGGAGACCAAGCGCCGCCGTATCGCCCAGGAAACGCTCGATATTTTTGCCCCACTCGCCAACCGGCTAGGCATCTGGCAGATCAAGTGGGAACTCGAAGACCTGGGTTTCCGCTATACCAACCCGGAGAAATACAAGGAAATCGCCGAGCAACTGGCCGAGCGCCGCGAGTCGCGCGAAGCCGAGATCCAGCAAATTTCCGAAGCCATTTCCAAACTGCTGGTCGCTTCGGGGATCAAGGCCGAGATTTCGGGCCGGTCAAAACATATCTATTCCATCTACCATAAGATGATCGAGAAAGGCAAGTCGTTCGACCTGGTTCGCGATGTGCGCGGCATCCGGCTCATCGTCCCGGACGTGGCGGCCTGTTACGCCGTTCTGGGCCTGATCCATACCCACTGGCGGCCTATCCCCGGTGAATTCGACGATTACATCGCCGCACCCAAAGACAACTTCTATCAATCACTGCATACCGTCATTATCTACGACGACGGCAAACCGGTGGAGGTCCAGATCCGCACGCACGAGATGGACGAGAATGCCGAGATTGGCATCGCTGCTCATTGGCGGTATAAGGAAGGCGGTGAACGGGGTAAGTACGATGAGCGCATCAATTGGCTGCGGCGGGTAATGGAGTGGACGCAGGAGGTGGACGACGCCCAGGAATTCGTGGACAGCATGAAGACAGATGTCTTCAAAGACCGCGTCTATGTCTTCACCCCGCACGGCGATATCATTGACCTGCCAGCCGGTTCCACGCCGATTGATTTTGCCTACCACGTTCACACCACCGTCGGCGACCGCTGCCGCGGAGCCAAGATTAATAATAAACTCGTCCCGCTGGACTACACGCTCAAAACCGGCGAGCAGGTTGAGATCCTGACCGCCAAACAGGGCGGCCCCAGCCGCGACTGGCTCAACCCAAACCTGGGGCTTGTTCGTACCCAGCGCGCCCGCTCAAAGATCAAGGCCTGGTTCAAGAAGCAGAACCGCGAGCAAAACATCACCCAGGGCAGGGAAATGCTGGAGCACGAAATCCAGCGTCTCGGCCTGACCGAATTGGATGAGGATGGCCTGAAAGACCTTGCCCAGAATTACGGACGCAATCCTGAAGAGCTCTACGATGCCCTCGGTTGCGGGGATCTGACCCTCGGACGGGTGGTCAACAAGCTCCTGGAGACTAAAGAAAGCGACGATATCCTGGTTGTCGTTCCGGCATCCAGTGATGCAGTTTCCACCGAGGCCGTCACGGTACTCGGGCTGAAAGGCCTGCTGACCGCCATGGCGAAGTGCTGCAACCCAACCCCCGGCGATGAGATCATCGGCTATATCACCCGCGGACACGGAGCCACCATCCACCGTCAGGATTGTCCTAACATATTGCGTATCAAGGATCGCGAACGGCTGGTCAAGGTTTCGTGGGGTGAAAATGTACGTACCTACCCGGTACCCATCCGCATCCGTGCCTTCGACCGGCAGGGGCTGATGGGCGACATCACCACCCTGCTTAATAGCGAAAGTGTAAATATCGTGGACGTGCAGGTAGGCATCAGCAAAAACCTGGCGGATCTGCGCCTTGTGATTGAAGTCCGGGATATCGCCCAATTGAGCCGCATGTTGGCCCGCATCGAAAATCTACCCAACGTGCTAGAAGCCCAGCGCGTCAGAGCGGGGTAATTGGGAAATGCCTTTGCAGATATCGCAGTTTTACATCCCGCCGGGCTTCATTGACCTGGGCCTCGGCGATCCGCAATTTTCCCTCCTGCCGTTGGACCTTTTGCGCCGGGCCGCCGAAGAACGTCTCAGTCAAAACGACCCCGAATTCTTGCAATATGGCGCCGAACAGGGCGACGGTACCTTCCGGCAATCGCTGGCTAAATTCTTGAGCCGCGGATATGTTTGTCCGGTGGAACCCGACAGCCTGTTTATCACCAACGGCGCTTCGATGGGGCTGCATCTCATCTGTACGCTTTTACCCGGCTAGGCGAAACAGTTTTCGTCGAAGAGTCAACCTATTTCTTGACGCTGCGCATCTTCTCCGACCGTGGCTTGCGTCTGGTCCCCATCCGCACCGACGAAAACGGGCTGCAGATTGAATCCCTGGAAGAAAAACTGGCTGAATCCCGCCCGAAATTTCTCTATATCATCCCCACCTACCAAAACCCAACCGGCCACACCATGCCCCCGGAGCGCCACAAGCGGTTGGTGAACCTGAGCCGCCAGCACAATTTCCTCGTGGTGGCAGATGAGGTCTATCATTTCCTGAGTTACTCCGGCCAACCGCCGAAACCATTCGCCGCTGATACTGAAGCCGGGAATGTTATTTCGCTGGGTTCGTTCTCGAAAATACTGGCCCCCGGCCTGCGGCTGGGATGGATACAGGCCAGTGCAGAGATTATTCACCGGTTCGTGAAGAGCGGCCTGCTCGACAGCGGCGGCGGCATGAACCCCTTCACATCCGCAATTGTCTGCCGCGTTTTGGAGACTGGCGGGCTGGACCAAAACATCGCCAAATTGATCGCCACCTACAGCCTCCGCATCGCGGTAATGGATGCCGCACTGCGCCAACACCTTCCCGGTGTTGAATACACCCTTCCCCTGGGTGGATATTTCTTCTGGATCCATCTTCCAAACGGGATCAACGCCAATGAGCTTCAACACCGGGCGGAGGCTTTCAAGGCTGGCTTCCGGCCGGGAGCACTCTTCTCCTGTCAGGGCGGAATGCAGGATTACATCCGGCTGTGTTACGTTTTTTACGAGCCGGACGGACTGGAACAAGGCGTATTGCGCTTAAAGCAGAGTCTGGACAAAATGGAATAATTAACTGATATTACACACCGTCCAACAGGTTTGGGCGGAAAGCGAGCCTGAATTAGGGACTCTGTGGGACGATTTGCCTAAAGTGAGTAACTGAAGAGAGATGTGTCCCCAAGAGACGGAGGGGGTGCAAATGTTATAATCTCCCCATGCCCTGGTATATCCGCCTCCTGCGCGGGGTCGAAATCGGCCTCTACGCCATCTTCTTTGCCGGCCTCCTTGGGGGCAGCAGCCTGCTGGTCTCCACCCAACCGTCCGAAGCCGCCCGCCGTTACACCCGTTCGGTCGAGTTCGATTACGTGTCCTGGACGCTGGAGGCTCTCGGCGTAAAGCTGGACCAGGCCGCGCTGGATACTCCCTTTTATTTCACCGAAACCGCCCGCCACCAGATCGTGGTGGATTATCTGCACCTGATGGATAATATCCTATCCAGCGAAAACCAGTTCAATTTGATGTACACCGACCCCCAGGTCACCAACCCCGCTGTGGCCTCTCTCGCGCTGCAGGCCGGACTCAACCGCCTGTACGACCGCCAGCGCCAGCTTGCCCCTCTGGCCGAAGCCGTTCTCCAGGAACAGATCTCCACCACGCTCGCGAACCTGGGCCTGACCACCGGCGGCCAACCGCTTCCCCCCGTCCTATTCCACATCACCCCCCTGCCCTACAATCTCGTCATCTCCCCGCGCGACAAAATCCAGGAGGATGCCGCCATTTCCCTCGTGCCCGATCTAAGCGTGGACCAGCAGATTAACCTCGAAAACCGGGTGGATTCCGGACTGAATGTTTCCTCGTTGGTGGTGCCGGTTGGTGGCATCGGCTCCTATCCTACCATGGTCATGCGCACCACCGCTCTCGACTGGCTCTCCGACACCATCGCCCATGAGTGGACCCATAACTGGCTCACCCTGCGCCCGCTCGGCCTGAACTACGATACCACCCCCGAACTGCGCACGATGAACGAGACCACCGCCTCCATCGCCGGGCACGAGATATCCGTGCTCGTGCTCGCGCGTTACTACCCCGAACTGGCCGCCGGGTACGACCTGCAAGCTGTCAGCCTACCGTTCAGCCCAGCCCGTGCCGATTTCAATTTCAATACCGAGATGCATATCACCCGCGTCCACGTGGACGAGTTGCTGACCCAGGGCAAGATCACCGAGGCCGAGACTTACATGGAACAGCGCCGCCAGTTCTTCTGGAAGAACGGCTACGCCATCCGTAAAATCAACCAGGCCTACTTCGCCTTCTACGGAGCCTATGCTGATATTCCCGGTGGAGCGGCTGGCGAAGACCCGGTGGGACCGGCAGTGCGCGCCCTGCGGGCGCAGAGTACCACGCTGACCGATTTCTTGAAAACCATTGCCCAGATGGACTCCTTCCAGCAACTTCAGGCCGCCGTATCTCCGTGAGAGTGAACTCAAATGCGGAAACTCATCGCTATCCTCCTAGTCTCTACCTTTATCCTTGTCTCTTGCTCTCTTGCGCCTGCTTCCGTCACCCCCAAAACACAGGCGTCTCCCACCCTGGAACCGACTAGCTCGCCTGCTTCCATGCCCTGCACGTTGCTCCACGTCCCGGTCACACCGGAACCGGCTCTGGGAGCCGAGTTCGAAGGCCGCGGCCACGTCAGCGGAGCGGCGGATGCGCCTGTAACCATCATCGCTTTCAGCGATTACCAGTGCCTGGAGTGTGCCTTCCTGGCCGCCAGCCTGAGACAAATCCGGCTGACCCATCCGAAGGACGTGCGCCTCATCTACCTGCACGCTCCACAAACGGGCCGCGACAAAGACAATCTGGCCATCCAGGCTGTGGAGGCGGCAGACTTGCAGGGCAAATTCTGGGAGATGCACGACCTGCTCTTCGAGAAACAGGCTGAATGGTCCGCGTTGGCTCCAGCGGATTTCGAAGTCTGGGCAACAGCGCAGGCTGCCGGTCTGGGCACACCTGCACTTGCCGCAGGTGCAAGTGTGGACGCGGCCCAGTTCAGGTCTGATTTTGAAGGTCCGGTGGTGGCTGACCGTCTCCAGCAGGCCATCCGGTTCACCGCCGGCGTCCAACCGTTTGCACCGCCGCTTTTGTTCGTCAACAGCGCTTCGCCCTACATCGCTCTCGCCGATTTTGCCAGTCTGGATACGGTGGTGCGCATGGACGCGCTGGCGGCGCGCCAGTTCAGCGCCTGCCCTCCCGAGAGCATTGCCCCGCTCAAACAGTACATCGCCACCCTGCACACAGCCAAAGGCGATGTGGTGCTCCAGCTCTACCCGGAGAAAGCCCCACTGGCAGTAAATAACTTCGTTTTTCTGGCACGCAGCGGTTGGTACGACGGCATCACCTTTTACCGGGTGCTCCCCGATAATCGGGTAATGACCGGCGACCCCAGCGAGACCGGGTTGGGCAACCCCGGGTACCTGTTCGGAACCGAGATTGCCAGCGGCCTGCGCTTCGACCAACCCGGCACGCTGGCTCTGGATAACGACGGACCAGGTACGAACGGTAGCCGCTTCTTCATTACCCTTGGTTCTACTGAGCAATGGAACGGGCAGTACACCATCATCGGGCAGGTATTGAGCGGCCTGGACATATTATCTGCGCTGACCGCCCGCAACCCGCAACCGGGCCTTTATCTTCCGCCAGGGGATGAACTGATCAGTGTCACTATCGAAGAACGATAGGAGTCTCCAAGCAACCCATGCAACCCAATCCCAACCTCAACCGTCGCCGTGATATCCTGCTGCTCAGCTTCAGCAGCCTCGGCATTCTGGGACTACTGATCCGCAGCGCTTACCTGGCTGTCACCGGTATACTCTCCTTCGACCCCGGATACGTCTCGAGCCTGGCTTCCAGTATGCTTGACGCCCTCGCTATGCTCTTCTGTGCGGGTTTGCTTCTGCCGGTGCTGGTCTACACCATCAAACGACTGAAAGGGCAGGAAATCCTCCCAACGGCCATCATCCGGCCGGTCAAGTTCTGGCAGGGGTCGGTGTTGGTTGCTGTATGGGTGCTGGTTGTGATCATCGGTGCAGTGCTTGCCAGCCTGTTCGCCTATGGCTGGGTCGTGGCCGCGCCGTTGTTCCTGCTCGGCGTCAGCCTTCCCATCCTCAGCCTGACTTGGATCGGCGCAGGCGGTCTGCCTGGCGGGTCTCGCCGCCGCCTGTGGTCCGTCTTCGGTTTTGGCATGGTCGGGGGCACGCTTGCAGCAATGCTGCTGGAATATCTGGTGATCGGGATAGCGGTAGTGGTGATTGGGGTTCTCGCGGTGGCTAACCCGGAATTGCGCACCATCATGGACCAGATCAAGACCCAGGTGGCAAACGTCAACGCCGGGGATTTGCAGGCCTTACTGACCGTTTTGGCTCCCTACATCACCAATCCACTGGTCATCGTGACCATCCTGGTCTTTGCCGCAGTACTCGCCCCCCTGATCGAGGAAGCCGTCAAACCCGCCGTTATCTGGTTCCTGGGTAAACGCCTGCGTTCCCCTGCCGAGGGATTCGTACTGGGTGCATTGTGCGGAGCCGGATTCGCCATCATGGAGGGACTCATGGCTGCCAGCAGCGCCACGCAAATGTGGGGCTTTGGCCTGGCCGGGCGCGCCGCAGCATCCTTGATGCACATCACCAGCAGTGGGTTATTGGGATGGGCCATCGCTTCCGCCCAATTGGAAAAACGTTACGGCCGGCTGGCTTTGACTTACCTGCTCTCCGTCAGCATCCACGGTCTGTGGAACGGCTCGGCGATCATGACCGTCTATGGCGCGCTGCGGGTGATGGTCCAGAACATCCAGATTGATTTTCCCGGCGCTGTGTTCGTATTGGGAGGACTGGGGATGTTATTCCTGGAACTGGTCTTGTTGCTCACCACCTTGCCACTGATCAACCACCGCCTGCGCCGGTCGGTTGCGCCCATCCCTGCGCCGGTGCAATCTGATATAATCGCCCCGCCCGCAACTTCAAACCCGAGGGAAACCAATGGATTGGATTCTTAAATTAGTTGACTTCATCCTGCACGTTGACACCTACCTGAACGATATCATCACCCGCTACGGAGCTTGGACCTACGGCCTGCTGTTTTTTGTCATCTTCATGGAGACCGGCTTCGTCGTAACCCCCTTCCTGCCCGGTGACTCGCTCATCTTCGCCGCGGCCACATTTGCCGCCCGCGGCGCGCTCAACCCCTGGCTGATGTTCATTTTTCTGTCCATTGCCGCCGTTAGTGGTGATACGGCCAATTACTGGATCGGCCACGCCGTTGGCGCAAAAGCCTATACCGGTGAGGTCAAGTGGATCAAGAAGGAATACATGGACCGTACTCATGCCTTCTTCGAAAAGCACGGTGGCAAGACCATCTTCCTGGCGCGCTTTGTGCCCATCATCCGCACCTTTGCGCCCTTTGTAGCCGGAGTGAGTGAAATGTCTTATAGCCACTTCATCACCTGGAACCTCGTCGGCGGCGTTACCTGGGTGGCAACCTTTACCCTGCTCGGCTACTTTTTCGGCAATATTCCCTTTGTCCAGGACAACTTTGAAGTGGTCATCATCGCCATCGTGCTCATCTCGTTCATCCCGGCGGTGGTGGAAGGGTTGAAAGCCAGGAAAGAAATCAAAAAGCAAGAAGTAGAGAGTGGTGAGTAAGAAAAAAAAGGTCTCCTTCAGGAGACCTTTTTTTATAGCGGATACCGGCAAATGTCAGGGCGTAATTCCTAAAAAGCGTGGATACCAGTACCACAACACGTCCGCTGCCGGCTTGCCGTGCACAGAAGCCGAGGCGTCTTGCAACACGACCGGCGGGTAATAGCCCCGGCTGACGAAGCCGCCCACCCAGGTGCGCTCGTTGACAGCCATCAACAACGCCTGGTACACATCCGCCTGCGCCTGCAAATTGACTGGCGCTTGCATGCCGCCCGGCTGGAACAAAGCACTGACAGGCAGCGAAGCGCTGGCCGCGTTATCAGCCGAAGGGTAGGCCACCGCAAGGATGATCGGTTTTTGCAGCGCAACCTGGAAGGGTTGGACATCCGTGTCCAGCAACTGCCCGGCCGCGGCTTTTATTTGGTCCACGCTGGAGCCGCCGATGGGGGCATACCAGAGCAGGTATACACCATCCAGGTTTTTCGCAAAATCCGGAGCCGACTGCAATCCACCGGGATAAGACAAAGCCCAGTACACACTGCCCGTGAAGCGACTGCGGACATCGGTGATGATCGCCTGCCAGCGCGCCTCAGCATCCGCCGGGACCCCGGAACTGCTCCCGTTTATCTGGCCGTCGGGCAAGGCCGGAGTGACCCAGTCCCCCCCTAAGATGAGGGCCTGGGCGCCGGATTTCGTCGCCAGGTCAGCATGGTAATCGGCAAAAGCCGCATAGCGGTCGAACCAGGTGGTCCACCAGGCTGCATCGCGCGAGGCGGAAGTCCACCAGACCGTCAAATCGGAAGGCAAATTCACCGCCGGGAAAAGCGCCACGTTCAGGTTGGAAGCGCGGGCGCGGAAGACAGTTTCGAGTGTGTCAGCCCACAGCGGGTCCATGCCGGGGACGGGGGAAAAGACGAATTGTGCAGTCCGGCTGACCGTCCAGGAAGGAGCGAGTACCAGCCAGTTGGCGTAACGACCCTGCACATCCTGAATGGCCAACGGGTTCCAGGCCTGCCAAGTCGGGTCGTAATCAGACTGGAACTCCACACCCGCCATAAAGCCTTGCCGCGCCGTCACCTGCAATCCGACCAGCGCAGCGGGCGTGGTGTCCTGCAACCAGGTCCAGCCGGAGACGGTGTCCTGTAGATCCTGCGGGACCAGGCTGGTGGAGACCGGGCGCCCGAGCTGACCGGTGGATGTTTGCACGTCGTCGGCAATCCCGCACTGGTCATTGCGGCAATAACGGTACTCAAAATCACCGAGCATATTGAGCGGACTGTAGAGCTGGTAGACCCACTGGTTATTGCCGCGCGGCCACATCGGGATGGGCTCGGTCCAGCTGAAGGGGTTGAACTGGATCGAGACGATATCGGTGACCGGAGTATCGGCTGGAACGCTGACCTCGAACAGGATGGGCGACGAAGGTCCCGCCTGCCAGGTCTGGACTGTATCCTGTACCTGGACCGGGGAGGACGAAGCCGGGACGATCAACTGCCGGACGACAAAACTGCCATCGGTGCCGTGCTCGGCATTCCAGAAACCATCGCCGAGTGTGTATTTGTAGCGGATATCGGCACCGGCAGGCAGCATGAGCGAGAGCGTGGAGCGGCCATCCTGCAGCGGGGACAGCATCGGCATCCGTGTGGTGACAGTGTTCAGGCCGCCCTGCAGGTCGCCGAAGGTGTTGCCCAACTGGTACAGGTTTCCTGCCAGGCGGATGGGGGCATTTTGGATCGTATTGGCCGGTACAGATAATGTGAAGATGACATTGACCATTTGCGCAGGAGTAAGCGAGAGCGTGACCGGGGTGCGCTGTCCCGCTTCAACACGGGCTCCCTGCTGGAAGGTCTGGTACGTGCCGTCAATGGCATAGGCCACCAGGTTATGTGTTCCAACAGGGAGACTTTCAAAAACGAACGAGCCGGTCGAGTCGGTCAACGTCTGCTGCCCACCTGCGGTAATGAGGATGTTCGGGATGGGAGTATTGTTGATGGAATCCACCGCCTGGCCCGTCAGCCGCCCGGAAGGGCTGGAGAAGAGGCTGTCGCTCCACGAGGCGACCACATCATCCACCGACCCAGGACCGGTGACATCGTACATGCGATAGCGCACCGGTTTGTCGAACGGATCGGATTCCATAAGCGGGATCGTGCCCTGGCGGATGTAGCGGTATTTGACGATGCTGTTCATGGCCAAGGGGATGGCGACTGTATAGTGCAACGTGTCCATCCCCTGCATGGCATAGGTGAACGCGTTCAGTCCCAGCCCGGTAATCTCGTCAACCACTGACAGGTAGAGAGTCTCGCCTGCCAGCAATGGCGAGGGCAGCGCCACACGGAAAGTCACCGCTGCGGAAGGCTGGGGCGTGGCGGTTGGTCCCGAAAGCAGAGATGGTGTGGCGGTCGATGAGTTTAGTCCTGGAATGTCCAGCAGCGAAAAGGAACAGCCGCTGAGCAACAGGACAAGAACGCTCACCAGAGACAACAGTCTGCAAGATGAAGGATGAACAGGTTGAATACGCATACCCCTCCTTTTGGAATCGGTGGGTTGAGAATATAAAAGGTTATTTACTTGTATTTTACAAGGGAAATGAAGGAATTGATAGAGGCAGATTGTACTCTTGCTCGCGGATGTATAACCGGATCGCTCTATTTCCGGGCTTCCTTCTTTCGGTCCGTTTGGCCGATTGCCGCCAGGTAACTTAATCCAACACCGATGAAATAAAGCATAACCATCGGTCCCATAACCAGCGCCATGTTGACCGGGTCGGTGGTCGGCGTGATGGCTGCCGAGACGATGGCGATGGCCACGATGGCAATCCGCCATTGTTTGACCAGGGCACGCGGCTTAACCAGCCCCATCGCCGTCAACACGTAGATGACCAACGGGAATTCAAAAGCCACTCCGATCCAGAACAGCACGCCAATCACAAAATTGATATAGGATGCCGGGCGGGGAACCAAGGTAATCCCCATGAAATTGATCAAAAACTTCAGTGCAGGCGGCAGCAACTCTACATAGGCAAAAATCATCCCCCCGGCGAAGAAAAGTAACACCAGCGGGATGGCAAACAGACCAATCACCTTCGCCCGCGGTCGCAGAGCCGGGGCAGCGAAGAGCCATAATTCAAAAGCAATGTAGGGAATTGACAGGGAGAATCCACACAGCAGGGCCACGCGCATGAACACACCAACCGTTTCGGTCACTTCAATCGCCTGCAACTTTTCCAGTCCGCCGATTGGCGCGGCCAGAAAATTAACAACCTTCTGGGTGAAAATAAAACTCACTCCCACCGCCACTACCAGCCCCGCCAAAGCGCGCAAGATATGTTTGCGCAGGGCATCAATATGCTCAAACAATGCTTTTGGCTCGGCTGCGATGGCAGTAATTGCTTCGGTCATCGGCCGATCTCCGGGGTCGGCAGATAGGAATACGTTGACCTTGCGGATACCCCGCATCGGCAGGGACAAAAGCCACCAGATAACCCGGAAAGGGAAGGTGATAACGCGCCACAAGCCGCGCAGGAATTTACGCATAATTTAGACCGGTTTGTCTCCGCCGGGTGCAGGAGGCTCGATCCGGTTTTCGGTTTCTTCCGGATGCGCGGAAGCGGGGGGTAAGGCCTGATCCGCAGGCGGATTCTGCGGGTTCGTTATTTTGGTCGAGTTGACGGTCGCGCGGAATTCGTCCAGACCCGCCTTGCGGGCAAGATCGGCAGGCAGTTCTCCGATCCGGCGGAGATTCCGGTAGGCTTCAGAGTTGAAGAAACGGAAGAGTGCACCCCCGATGGTTTTCCCCATTTTTTCGAGATCTTTCGGGCCGAAAATAATCACCACCAACAATAGGATAAAAATTATTTCCGGCAAGCCAATGCCAAAAATATCCATTTACGCATCCTGTTTCCTGGGTCGCAGAAATTGCACGATCTCATTTTCGTGTTCGGCCAGGCTGCCCAGCACGCCATTGACGAAACGCGGGGCGCTGTCGGAGCCGAAGGCTTTGGCCAGCTCAACCGCTTCGTTGATCGCTACCTTGACCGGCGTATCACGCTGCGCGGCAAACTCCCAGGTAGCGATGCGCAGGATATTCCGGTCAATGGCTGCAATCTGGTCAAGCGGCCATTCAGGCGCATAGCGGGCGATCACCTGGTCCAATTGTTCACGGAGGGGGAGGACGCCAAAAATAATCTGGCGGATAAACTCCGCCAGTTCGTCGGGAAATGGTTCCTCCTCCAGGCGGTCTTGCAAGACCTGCACTGGAGGATGGCCCACCATATCAACCTCGTAAAGTGCTTGCAGGGCAATGCCACGCGCCCTGGTACGTGCTTTCATAAAAGTTATGCCTCGGTATTGTAATCAATATCCTCGATGTGAATGTTGACGTGCCCGACCTCCATCCCGGTCATCTCGGCGATGGCGCGCGCCACTGTCTGCTGGACAGTTCGACTGACTTCACGGATGTTGACATCATGATCCAGCACCAGGTAAAGGTCTACATAGGCGTTACTATCTTCGACTACTATCCGGACCCCATCATTGCCGCGCCCAAGCAGGCTGTTCACACCGCCTTTGACGGGAGCCATACGCTTGACGCCTTTAACTTCCACAGCCGCCATACGGGCAATGGTCAGCAATACATCCGGGGTGAGAGTGGTCTTTCCGGCAGAACGGTAATCAGTCATCGTACCTCCTCAAAGATTGGCGAATTATATCACCTGTACTAACACCTTACTTCCGTTTCGGTAGCAGGCTCAATCCCAGCACCAGCCCGCCAAGGACATCCAGTGATCCGGCGAACAGGAAAGCATCCTGCCAGAATCGCATCGGGAACAGGCGAATGAGCGTATCGGAGTACAGGAACAGCCAGGAATCACCGGTGAAAAACAACTCATGGAAAACTGTGAAGAACTGCCAGAAACTGATCCCGGCGAAAATGCCGATAACCGCCACCAACCCGACCGTCA
>Ga0207931_1000612_pt1 | contig 13032 bp, 12 predicted proteins | sample NGESurdeep092012_2_FD_184478 | JGI IMG/M metagenome (GOLD analysis project Ga0207931, IMG submission 184478) | Arctic peat soil microbial communities from Barrow, Alaska - NGEE Surface sample 415-1 deep-092012 (SPAdes) | ecosystem: Environmental > Terrestrial > Soil > Wetlands > Peat ...
TTAGTTTTCAACAAACAACGAAGGTTATTAGACAGTCTGACGGCCCGGCAATAGGGCCGAGCGTTTAAAAACAGCCAAGATATAACCAGACTATCAATTGAGCTGTGATATGGATTCTAATCCTATAAGAATATCAAGTATTTAAAAATTACTGGATAATAAATTACTGGATGAATATTTTAAAGCAGCCTTGAAGAAATCAAAAATCTTATGAAAATTTTATAATCCTTTTCTTAAACAGCTGGATAGAAGCCAAGGTCATAATAATACCAATGCTCATTAATATGAGTATTTTGGGAAGGATTGATTCTAATGGAAGGGTCCTCCAGAACACGTCATAAAATCCTTGAATTCCCCAATAATTTACACTAAGAAGAGCAATCTTTTGCAGTATTGAGGGCATAATAAACAGCGGGATCATACTTCCACCAATAGCTGACATGATCAGAATAATAATTGTGCTAAGGTTTTGGGCTTGTTGTCGTGTCTTTGCGATCGCGGCCAGAAAAATACCCAAACTTGATACAGCAAAAGCTGTAGCTATTATCATTAAAATTAAAGCTGGAATATTGACGCTCAGATCCATGTTAAACATGAGCCAGGCAAAAAGGAACATTGCTGTAAGCTGAAGTATCGAGATAAAAAATGCAAACAGCATTTTGCCATAGAGTATTGTACTTCCTTTCAAGGGTGAATAAAGCAATCTGTTTATTGTTCCGTTTTCCTTTTCTTCCAATATGCTTGTCCCTACTCCGGCAACGCTAAAAAGTAACATAAGTATGGCAGTGCCAGCAACGGCCTGTATCAGACCTAGTTTAGTGTCATTCTTCATACCAACTATAGAAGTCCACTTTATGGCTAGTTTATTATTGTCTTTTTTTATAACAGTTTTGAGTATATTATCACTGGTACTTTTGTCGATAGCCGGAAATTGGTCTTGCAGATATTTTTCAATACTTTTTTTAACGATTATTTCACCTGTTGACGACATTAAAGTGCTGATTAAGTTCTGTTGAAGAATTCCAATTTCCATTTCGCGTGACCTGTCATAAACCAGTTCTATGAGCGTTGCATTTCCAACTTCCAGAGAATCCTGAAAACCTTTATAAATTATTAAAGCACATGCATATTCCCCTTTAATTACCAGTTCTTTAGACTTTATAGCATCTGAAAAAATAATTCTCATATCCTCAAGAGAATCAATCTTATAAACAATTTCTTTTGAAGACCTGGTTTGATCCAGATCGGCAACCAGCAAGTTCACAGGTTCAGAACGACCATCGAATACTCCAATGCCGCCATAAGCGAATGCAAAAAGACTTATTAAAATTACCGGAAGCAGAAATGTGAGAATGACAGAACGCTGATCATGAAAGAATAGTATCAGATCTTTTTTGAATAGCTTAAACATAATTTAGTCTCTTAATTCTTTCCCTGTTAATTTCAAATAGATAGATTCCAGACTTGTTCCCTGTGTATAAATCCTTTCGATTACACCTCCCGAGTTTTGGATATGGTTTATAATTATTGGAATATCATTACCAATATTCCCACATTCCACTTTTAGGATGTTGGATGTGCTGTCGAACCTGAATAATGGATTTTCTGATGTAATTCTGGTTATTGTTTCATTATTTATATCTGCCAGTTTAATTGTTAATAAATCTTTAACATCACTGATTTCCCTTAACTCTTTAAGAGTCCCCTGTGCAATAATACGGCCAACATCTATAATAGCAATGGTGTTACAAAACCGTTCAGCTTCTTCCATGTAGTGAGTTGTGTAGATTATAGTCATCCCTTCATTATTCAGTCTCTCTATGACCTCAAAAATATGATTCCTGTTTTGAGGATCAACACCAACTGTAGGTTCATCCAACACTAAGATCTTGGGATTATGCAATAATGAGCATGCAATATTGATCCTGCGCTTCATCCCCCCTGAAAATGTTTTAATTCTATCATCCTTCCTGCTTACTAAATCTACAATCTCCAGCGTATTATTGACATTCGCCTTTAGCTCCTGTTTTGGGATATCATACAATCCACCCCAGAACATCAGGTTTTCATAAGCTGTAAGCTCTTCATATAAGGCAATTTCCTGGGGAACCACCCCCATAATCAACTTGATAGTATCTCCATTGTCGTTAATATTGACCCCGTCAATAATAACATCACCCTTGTCTGGTTTAACCAACGTGTTTAATATGTTTACTATTGTTGATTTCCCCGCACCGTTCGGCCCCAAAATGCCAAAGATCTCCCCTTTTTCAATAGTGAAACTGACATTTTTTACAGCTTCAATATTTCCGAAGGATTTCGAAATTGACCTTACTTTTATCATCTTCAAAATTTTGGGAATAATTATTTAGATATTTAACGTTCAGGACATTATGCGTTTTTGAGCTTCTTCAATTGTTTTAACGCCCGGTCAGCAGCAAGTTTACCAGTTAAAATTGACATTGGCACACCTGCAGGGCTGTAAGCCCATTGTCCTGCTTGAAAAATTGAAGGTACTGGCGTCAGAACTGAACGATCCGAGTTCTGAATTTTGTTTATAACCGGCATAGATTTTTGAAATGACCATCCCGTAATAGCTCCTTCAGAACTGCCTACTCTATTTTCAATGCTTAAGGGTGTAAAAGAAAAGCGTGCAATAATTTTATCTTTTAACATCGGGTAGACAGAATCAGATATTACACTCAAAACACGATTCTCAATTTCCGAAATAAACTCATCAAGCCAGCCTGCTTTTTGAATTTTGTTGAACAAATCATATTCAGCAAGAAAACTGATAATTATTCCGGTTTTGCCCGGAGGAACCAATTCGGGATCTTTAAGTCCGGGAATAGAAATTTCGAAAGTGTTTAATCTGGTAAATTTGTCCAGCCAGGTCAGAATTTGTCCTTTTTGAACTTTTTCAAAATTACTTAGCAGATAATTAAGCTCCTCCCTATGAGTTTCACCTAAACCTAGTTTTGAGGGGGTATAAAAAAAATGTCCATTTGCAATTTTCCTGAAACTTTCAAGCGGCTCATCTACTTCTAAGAATAAAGAAAACACAGAATCTCCGCCTCGATTATTCAGCATCTTGTTTTTTACATCCTCGAATTTAGTTCGTATTCCGGGTAACAAACCTTCGGTTTCTGCAATTTTATAGAAGGTTTTTAAATCAGCAGCCCAGATAAGATTGTCATATTTATAAGTAATGTTTTTTTGGTCTTTCACAAGACATTTATCAGCCATTACTTCAATAATTTTTGTCTCTGCCCTTATTTCTCCTCCACATTCTATTATTTTGTTTTTCAAGGCTTCCGACAATTTTCCTACTCCCCCTTTGGGATAAAAATAATCCAGATACAATGAAAAATAGCTCATTGCAAAAAAAACAGGAGTATTTTTGAAGAAATGCTGGGAAATAATATCCCTGAGTGAAGGATTTTTTACAATTGTTCCTAAAAAATTCTCAACCGGCATGTTCATGTGGTTTATTTTTCCAACCGTAAAAATAAATTTCGGCAGCCAGGGTAAAAGTTTTTTGAAAATGAAATATATGTCACGCTTTAAATCTTTAAAAACTGGATTCTCTATGCCATAGAGAACATCCATGTCTTTCATTATTTTACTTATGCTTTTTATGACCTCATAAATTTCTTCTTCACTTTCCGGGTATAATTTTGTCAGAAGGTCCCTGTATTTTATTAAACTATCTATATTTTCTATGTGTAAAATTTCGTTTTCTATGCCCAGAGAAACCGGACTTTTAACAACTTCGAGCTGAATGCTTAAATCCTTTAACATCGGGAAAATAATACCTGCATCTTCCAGCGCTCTTACTCCTGCATCAAAATGAAAGCCGTCACGGGTAAATGAATTAACCAGTCCTCCGCATTCCCTGTTTTTTTCAATAAGCAATACTTTTTGTCCTTCACGTGAGAGATAAGCTGCAGAAGTCAATCCAGCAATGCCTCCTCCAACAATGATAGTATTATATGTGTTTTCAGACATATTCTTTTTATTCAGAAATTTCAATAAACTAATTCCTCAATAACATTTACTATTGTGAACCATGCAATCCACCTAATTCCAGACTTTTTTCCCAAAGTTCGTAAGCTACTTCTTTGTCCAGAGCTGGCGGTGCGGGTTCTTCTACGGTGGTTAAATTAAAGAATTTTCCGCTAACAGCTTCTATCTCTTTTGAAACTCCAAGATAATACAATGCTTCGGCAGATATTTCAGGGGATTTTAATGTTTTATCAATAAAATTCCTTTTAAACCAACGGTAAACCGGTCCGTTTTCCTGGCCTGTATCAGTTTTAACAGCTCCCGGATGCATTGCATTTATCGATACGCCTGTCTTTTGGAAATGTTCATCAAGAACAATCATTGATAAAAGCTGCGCTGTTTTGGCAGAACCATAACTTTTTAAACCTGAATATCTGCGCTTTTCCCAATTCAAATCATCAATTCTCAATCCCCAAGCGGCAAAACGATGACCTTCGGAATTAACCAAAATAATTCTGGCCTTTTCCTGAGATTTTAGCTTATCCATTAAAATGTAATTTAGAATAAAGGAAGAAAGGTATTGAACTACAAAAACCTTTTCAAGCCCGTCTAGAGTTAATTCTCTTTTTGTCAGGTAAATACCTGCATTATGTATCAGTACATCAATCGGGGTATTATGCTTTAATAGTTCTTCTGCCACTTGATGAATATCCTGCAAATTACTCAGATCAGCTATTTTGTAGTCGCATTTGACTCCAAACTCATTTTCAATTTCCCGGCATAAAGCTTCTGATTTCTGCAAATTGCGATTTATACAAAGTAAGTTTGCTCCATGAGAAGCATACTTTGTGGCAGTATAGTAACCTATGCCTGATGTAGCTCCGGTTATAACAACCAGCTTTTTGTTAAAATCTTCAGTGCAAATTTTGGGGCCTAACCGATTGTTTCTAATCATTGCAAATATGTTAGGCCATTGATATTCTTTATAATATTGAAAGAATTTTTTATTTTTTCCCATAATCGCTCCTTACCCAAACTTTCTTTTCATAAATTTCCTGTAAGCTTTGCCGAACCTTGGAATATTGTCAAAAATATCTCCCCATAAATCATAATAATCTCTTTGTTCTATAATTTTCCCTTCTTTATTTAAAGTCAGCCGGCTTGAGCCATATAATACTGAACTCGGATTTTTTTTAAACTTAAGGGTCATTTCCCATTCGATAAAAATAATATTCTCCTCCATAACAGCCTTGACAATATTCATTTTCAGATCTTTTGAGCGTCGTGTCAGACGTTCAGTCATTGCTGTAAACTCTTCGATTCCACGTATTTCCTGAATGGAATCTCTGAAAAATATATTATTATCGTAATAGGGAAGAATGTGCGACCAGTCAGGCTTGCCTTCAGTGTTGTATGTTTTGCTCCATAAGTCGAGTACCAAATCTTTTGTCAGCATAGAATTTCTGGTTAAATCCTGGGGTTTTAAATATCATTCTGTTGCAGGTTGCGCTAAATCCAAAAGTAATGAATTTATGAGAGGCTATTTATAACAATCTTACTAATAATACTATATTGAAAAAGATGTCAGGATTGGGAAATCAATTATTAGCCTTATCGCTTCTTTTCAACAGAAGACAGATCTTTAGAGCTTCATCTGCATGACGTTGAGTCTCTGTCTGAGAATCGAAAATATAAACAACTTTACCCGATTTGTCTGCGACATAAGTCACTCGTCCGGGAATTAATCCGAAAACCCTGCCGGGAACACCGAATAATTTTCTTACAATATTTTCATTATCACTTAACAGGGTGTATTTGAGTCTGTTTTTTTCTGCAAATTCTTTATGGCTTTCAACCGACTGGCCGCTTATGCCTATAACAATTGCATCTGCCTCATCAAATACATCAGAGAGATCTCTAAAATAACAGGCTTCTCTTGTGCAGTTCAGGCTGCCATCCTGCGGATAAAAAAATATAACAAGTTTTTTTCTGCCGAGCAAAGTAGATATATCAAAATCATTACCATTCTGATCTTTAAGGGCAAAAGAGGGAATCGTATCTCCAACCTGAATTTTATTCATAAATATTTTTTATTGTAGTTCATTCAAAATCCGCAATGCTTCATCAACATGCTCTGTGGCTTTTGTTTGCGAGTTGAAGATAAAGATCACTTTCCCTGTCTTATCTGCGATATATGTTACGCGGCCCGGTAACAATCCCATCAAGTTTGTGGGCACACCAAATTGTTTTCTTATTTTATTTCCTTCATCACTAAGCAGGGTAAAACTGAGTCTGTGTTTTTCGGCAAATTCTTTATGGCTTTCAACGGATTGGCCGCTGATACCAATTATCACAGCATTGGCTTCCTTAAAAACCTCAAACTGATCACGAAACGAACAGGCCTCTTTGGTGCATCCGGGGCTATCGTCTTTTGGATAAAAATAAATCACAAGGTTCTTTTTACCGAGGACAGAATTGATGTCGAACAAATTTCCGTTTTGATCAGGCAATGTAAATGTTGGAATGCTACTCCCGATTTTGATTTTGTTCATTTTATTATCTTGACTAAAGGTTAAATAAGATGTAAATAAGAGCAGGTAAATGATTAGATAAAAACGATAGAAATTCCTGAATTTCAGGTAATTTCGATTATCAGGATACATGTTTCCAAAAAGGGCTTTCAGTTCTTTCATAAAATAAGGTTTGATGTTTATGGTCCACTTATCGGTTTGGTAAACTATCTTACGAAATTTGCTTCGATACAAAGTCAAAGGCAAACCCCATGCAATGAATAATATAAACCAGATATTTTTGAGTAAAAACATAAATTTATGATTTAATTATTTTTGGGTGAGCCAGGGAATTCTTTGGTATTATTTTCCTCCCATTCGACTGTCACAATAATTTCATTTCTTCTGCCAATAAACTGGAATGGAGGGTTATACCCCAGAAATCTATAATTCCCGAAAGAGGTTATCCCATTTTCTTTCAGAAGATTTTGAAGTTTTTCTGAATAGAATTTCAGATCTTTATCAGAGGCATATCCACCAAATCTTATTACTGCAACATATTCATCTGCCGTGTTTTTTATTTGGACATTGGGGTCATTCGGCTTTGGCAGGTTTTCTTTTGCATATGTAGAAGGCATTACGAAGCTCATTGTTGAAACAGAATCATTGATATCCATTTGAACAGGAGTGGTCATTGAAATTTTTGTATTAGCCTCATTGCCGCCAAAGATATAGCCTGCAAGTTTCTGAAATCCGGGAACCGCAAGATCCCTGTAAGTTTTTGCATTCGAATTAATCGTTGCAATAGTGGCAGAGGGATAAAATCTGATTTCAAAATCCTTGTACTTCCGAACTAGTGTATGTTTTTGTTCTTCAGTTTTATTTGTTGGCATAATTATAAAAGATTGAAGTAAAACGATTATTAAAATAATTACAGCTAAAATTATGATAAACATTTTCATATTTACTTGATTTGAAGTTCATTTAATTGCAATATTTCTGATCATTCCCCTGAAGATGAATCCATGAAAAGGCAGAACGCTATACCAGTATAACCTGCCCCATAATCCTAACGGTCTGAATGTTGCAGTCTGATGCAATACATTCTGATTGTCAATTCTGAATTCCAGCCAGGCCTCGCCGGGAAGTTTCATTTCAGCAAAAAGGAGCAATCTTTTTCCCGTTCTGTCAGCTATCAGAACTCTCCAGAAATCGAGGGCCTCACCGGGAGATATTTCAGTTTGATTTTTTCTGCCCCTTCTTAACCCAACACCTCCGAACAGTTTATCAATAAAACCACGAATTCCCCAGAGCCAGTCTGCGTAATACCAACCGTTACTGCCTCCTATTGACCAGATTTTATTAAGGATCCTTTCACTGTCATCGATGTGAAGTTTCCTGTAATCAAAATAGCATCCATTAACCGGAACTTCAGCATAACGTAAAATTCCATCATTCAAAGTATTGGATGTAAGTGCATCTTTCCAGCTTGATTGCACCTGATTCATCTCAATCTTCTCGAATGCCTCCGTTATAGCTTTCTCATAATTTACCGGAACTATTCCCAGAATATCTTTCAGATTGTTATCCTTACAAATAACTTCAACTTTCATACTGTCAACAAGGTTTTGTGCAAGCGAATATGAAGTTGATGTAATAAAATATAACCAGTAAGATGATAATTTTGGAGTCATGACTGGCACAATTCCTATCCATCGTTTAAGTCCCCTTACAGCTGCAAATCTTAACAGCATCTGCTTATAGGTCATAATGTCAGGACCCCCGATATCATAACTTTTGTTATATGTTGTTCCGTTAAGCAATACTCCTGAAAGGAATTCAACAACATTACGTATTGCAATAGGCTGCGATTTTGTTTCAAGCCATCTGGGAGCAATCATTACAGGCAATTTCTCTACCAGGTCGCGGATAATTTCGAAGGAAGCACTTCCGGAACCAATAATTATTCCGGCCCTGAGTGTTGTTAATGAGTAAGAACCTGTACTAAGTATTCTTTCCACATTCCTTCGACTTGTAAGGTGCTTTGATAGTATTTCCTCATTTACTATCCCGCTAAGATAAATAACCTGACGGGTTTTGGTTTGTTGAATACGATTTTTAAAATTGATGGCAGAGGTCTCCTCCATTTTTTCAAAATCGCCTGTTGAAGTTGACATGGAGTGAATAAGGTAATAGGCTGCATCAATGTCGGAGGGGATATTCTGAAGTGTTTCAGGTTTTAAAAAATCAACTTCAAGTACTGATAAGTGCGTTGACCTATACTTCTCTGAATCAAACCTTGCCTGGTCACGAACACAACAAATCACCTCATGGCCGCTGTTTAACAAAAGGGGCAATAATCTCTGGGCAATATAGCCTGTCGAGCCGGTAAGAAGTACTCTCATTTAATGTTTATTTCCAGATTAACAATTATACCGGAGGAAAGTTTTTAATAGGTATCATCGCAAACTGTCTATGAATGACGAAAGAGCCCCTGAGTTATTGATCAGCTCAATCTGTTTATAGACCAGTTCGGTTCGTTTTTCATTGAACTTAGACTGCTCTTTCTGAAAGTCTATTTCATCTGTTAATAGATCGTATGCATTGATCTGACCTTTATCAAATCTATCCTGATTCAATGAAAGGTTCTCCTCATAAAGCGCTATGTTCTGTTTGGATAATCCAGCCTGATATTCAATCTGCCTTATCTCTTCGGTAAGCATAAGACTTTTATTGCTAATACTTTTCGTCTCATCCTCGAGCCTCGATTTTATACTTTTTCCCTCCAACTTCAACTGGCTTACCTTGTTCTTTGTACTGCTTCCGGAAAGTATCTGAAATCTGAGACTCAGTCCCAGGTAGCTGCTTCCATACCAGCTGCCTGAAAGAAATGGATTGAAGGTATCTGTATATTGGTTGGCTCCAAGGAATCCCTCAAAACCAATAGTAGGTATCTGTTTCATTCTTTCCGACTTCTGTTGCTGCTCAAGTAGTTCAGCCCTGAGTATGAGGCTTTTAACTGAAGAAATAGAGTCTATCAGAGGATCTGTATTACTTATCTTCAGAACTTCATCCGAAAAAGGCGAAAAGTCAAACGTTCCATCAAGTAAATTCTCAAGAGAAATTCCTGTGAGGAAGCTCATATAGATCTTTTCTCTGGTAAGGGATGACGAAACAGCAACATAATTTGACAGAGCATTATTATGGTTCAGAATAGCCCTGTTGACTTCCGTCTTCAGCACCTTGCCTTCTTTCGATTTTGCCATGAAAAGCTCTGTTGTCCTTGACGTACGAAGTGTATCAAGTTCGGCAGAACGAAGCTGTTCCTCCCTGAGCCATATATTTGTAAAGCTCTTTATGACTTCCAGTTTCAGATCCCATTCAGCGGCCGCAGCATCTGTATTCTTCAGTTTCTCATTAATCCTGCTTTCTGCAACCCGGCTCTTTATCGAAAAGTCGATTATAGGCTGAAACAGATTTAATCCTGAATTCTGCTGCCAGTCGGTACCGAATTTTATCGGCCTTTTTTCATCTGTAGGTATCTGGCTGAATTGTCCGACAGGAATTATCTGTGTCGGAATTATAGGATTATATCTGTAGTTATAGCTCAAAGAAAGGTCAGGCAAATATTTCTGATAAGCCGATGAAGTCTGAAGTTTTGCTATCTTGACATCAGTCCTGACCGCCTGTATATTTCCCCTGTTTGCAAGAGCAGAATCGATACAGGTTATAAGTTTTATCTCCTGCCCGGATAGCCCGTATGAAAAGCTTAGAACTAGAATAATTATTATTGATCGTGTTAAAGATTTCATTTTTAATATTCTTTTAATTTTTTAGCCGCGGAATACTGCAGCCGGTTCAACATTGTTGATTGTACGTATGGAGAAGAATAGAGAACTGCCAACCGAGATAAACACTGTTACCAGGAAGAGGGCAGCGTATTCACTGATTGAATAGCTGATTACAAGGCCGGCATTTGAAACTCCTGCCCTGAATCCTTCAAGCAGTATCATCGCTATTATAAAACCTGTAACTGCAAACAGGAAACTCTGGGTAAGAATAAGTCTGGTAATATACCCGTTAGTGGCCCCGATTGCCTTTAGTGTTCCGTAATCCCGTATCCTGTCAACAGCTGATGAATATAGCGTAAGACCGATGATAAAGAATCCGCTGATAACAGCAAAAATAACCAGCGAACCGATGCTGGTTCCAATGTTTGACGATATGGTGATATAGCTGATCGTTGTTTGTCTTAATTTCTCTGCATTCCAGGCTTTAATACCATAGACCGACCTGTTTATGTTATTGACAACATCATCAACAGCAAAGCCAGGCTTGACCTGGATGGCTATCGTGCTTACTTTCGATTCGGGGAATGATGTATAATAACGTGCCTTCGATAATGTTGTATAGAAAAATGACCCTGCAAAACCCCTGGCATTTTTTGTCTGCAGCTTTATAGTGGCACTCTTTCCATTTATCTCCACCCGTGTTCCAACCTTCACAGGGAAATCGAATACAGCCTGGTCGTAAAACTCAGCTGACACGGCTTCATCATCATTAAGCGAAAGAATGTCGCCCTCGTTTATTGATTCTGGTTTTGGACCAGCAATAAACAGCGGTGATTCACTTCCAATAATGAGCACAGGTGCAAGTTTGCCGTTCTCAAATTTGACCGATGCCCCCGAGGCTACTATCGGGTAACTATTCATCACACCCTCTATGCTCCTTAATTCCCTGACAAGGCTCTCATTAAGTTTAGGAAGTTCATTAGCATTCCTTGTAATATTATCGACAACCCAGATCTGGCCGATGTCCTGCCTCGAGTTACTAACCAGGCCTCCCATTAATCCGGTCAGAAAACTTAGTACACCTATCTGCTGACCAATCAGGAAGATGCTGACAACGATACCGATAATTACGCCAATGCTCTTTACCTTGTCATACCTTATGAACCTGTATGCAGTTGCGATCATAACTGGCTGTTTTTAAGTTTAATTACAGATTCAACCTTTGAGTTCAGTATAAGCTCGTTATCGCCCTCAAGCTTTATTCTTACTTCTCTTACAAGTCTGTCTTCCTGTTCATTTGCTTTTTGCGAGAATAGCGACTTCTTTTTGAGGTAGGGGGAAAGGAAAATGACTTTTCCCCTTGCTACTACTGAGTCATTACCGACAAACCTGATATCAGCATCAAGACCATTCCTGAGCCTGCCGGCAAAAAGCTCATCTATTTCAGCTCTCACCGTCGTTGGTCCCGAAGGTGCAATCTCAGCAAATGATGCAAACTGATTCACTGCACTTCCTTTTTCAATATGAAGTTCAAGTAGAACACCCTTGTAAGGTGATCGCAAGATCTTTCTAGCGGCTTCGGCTTCAGCATATCTGACCTGTTCGGCCAGCTCCTTCCGCCTGCTTCCGGAAAGTTTTACCATGACACTGTCCTTTTTAACATTAAGAGAAAGGGTTGTAACCTCAGTCTCAAGATCATCGAGAGTCTGCTTTGTCTCGGCTCCTTTTAATGCAAGAGTTCTTACAGATTCCAGGAGCTTTTTCTTATTGGCAAACCTTGCCTCCGACTCCCTCAGGCTAAGCTCATCAATCTCTTCCTGTGATTTCTGAGTGTTGTACTGACTTCTTAACTGAGATACCCTTATCAGTTCAAGTTCATTATCCAGTCTTACCAGAGGTTCATCTTTTTTGATACTGTCTCCATCGTTCCTGTAGATCTCGTTAACAACACCACCAGTTGCAGCTGCAAGACTGATAATCTTTTTTTCTGGTTCAACCTTGCCTACCCCGACAACTTCGGATACCTCAACCATTGCACTGTTAACTGAATGAGATGCAGTGCCTGATTTTTCTTTATTTTCCTTACTGCCGCTGCAGGCTGTAATAATCAATGGTATTATAACCAGATAAATTTTTTTATTCATTGCTTTAATATTAATACTCTATTTTATTGATTTTCTGATTTTTAATTATGAAATATCTCGTCCTCAGAGGGTTTGTCGGAGGCTATCCCGTTATTCACATAAATTATCCTGTCGGCAAATGGTTTCAGCCTGAGGTCGTGAGTTACCACAATAACCGATTTTCCGGAATCTGATAGCATTTTCAGTTCCTCCATTACTATACCAACACTCCTGATATCGAGTGATGCAGTTGGTTCATCACAAAGCATTATCGATGGTTCGGTAACAAGTGCTCTTGCAATTGCAACTCTCTGCTGCTGTCCACCGCTGAGGTTTTTCGGCAGGCTCTTCACCCTGCTATCCATATTTACCTTTTTAAGCGCCTCTTCAGCCTTTATCTTCGCCTCCTTTTTGCTTGTCCCGGAAAGCCTTAGGGGATGCATAACATTTTCCAGTACATTGAGTGGTGCAAGAAGGTTGAAGTTCTGAAAAACAAAACCGATATTTTTAAGTCTCAGCCTGGCTTTTTCCTTATCACTTAGATTATTCACCAGAAGGTTATCTATATATACTTCACCTGTGGTAGGGAAAATAACACATCCC
>Ga0207931_1000613_pt1 | contig 13019 bp, 11 predicted proteins | sample NGESurdeep092012_2_FD_184478 | JGI IMG/M metagenome (GOLD analysis project Ga0207931, IMG submission 184478) | Arctic peat soil microbial communities from Barrow, Alaska - NGEE Surface sample 415-1 deep-092012 (SPAdes) | ecosystem: Environmental > Terrestrial > Soil > Wetlands > Peat ...
CGCTTCTGCCACCCCACGCATGACTTCCTGGGCGTGCAGTAAAATTGCCATCGACCGCGGTGCCGAGCCCGTCATGCAGATCGCCGCCCGCGACCGGACGCGTGCTGGCTTGCAGGGTGAAATCCTGGGAGCTTCCGCCTTGGGCGTGCACAACGTGTTGTGTGTCACCGGCGACAGCCCGGTATTATCACCCCAGCCGCGCGGCCGGATGGATATCAATGACCTGGATGCCATACAGATGCTTTGGATCCTGCGTCGCATGCGGGACGAAGGCCGCTATCTGGATGGACGCGAGATCAAGTACCCGCCCAAGTTTTTCCTGGGGGCGGCAGCATCGCCGTTTTCGTCTGCCCCCAAATTCCAAGCTTTGCGGGAGCACAAGAAGGTTAACGCCGGGGCGCAATTCTTCCAGACCAACCTGGTCTACGATATTGAACGCATGGAAAACTGGCTCAATGAACTCGCCAAACGCAACATCCTTGATAAAGTCTACATTATGGTGGGCATCACGCCGCTCAAAAGCCTGAAGATGGCCCGGTATATGACCGAGTTGCCGGGTGTGTGGGTACCAGAACCGATCCTGAAGCGCATGGAAGCCGCCGACGCAGCCGGGAACGCACAGGAAGAGGGCGTGCAGATTGCGCTCGAACTGGCCCGAAAGATCAAGGGCTTCGAAAAGCAGGGCATTCATGGCCTGCACATCATGCCGGTCGGCTGGGAAGATATCGTCCCTCGTATTGTCACCGAAGCCGGGTTGACGCAACCGGGACCGCGGGGGGCATGAGACGGGTATAATCCAGCAATGCTCACCCTTGCGATTCTCGCTGGCGGTAAGTCGCAACGTATGGGTCAGGATAAGTCCATTATGTCCTTCCGGGGGGAGGCGCTCGTCCGTCGCGTTTTAGACAGGTTGGCCGGACTGGCTGCGGAGGTGATTGTCATCGCCCCCAGAAATCAGGAATATCTTTCACTTGGCATAAGGATCGCACCGGACCTGTTACCCGGCCGCGGCCCATTGGGTGGACTCTACACCGCTCTTTTTACTGCATCTCAACCGGCTGTTGCTGCAATTGCTTGCGATATGCCTTTTGTTAACGCGGAGCTGCTTGCATATCAACGAGACATCCTTTTTTCCGACAATATGGATGTGGTTGTACCGTCCTCGGAGAGAGGCCTAGAACCACTGCACGCCATTTACCGACGGGATACCTGTCTACCGGCTGTGGGGGAAACGCTGGATGCTGGAGAGCAACGCCTGATCTCCTGGTTTCCGCGTGTCAAAGTACGTATCTTGACGCCTGAGGAAACAAGACCTTTTGACCCTCGTGGTCTGATGTTCTTGAATGTAAACACTCCCGACGAACTCGCTCAGGCTGAAAAATTGGCCAGCGAAAATAAACCTTTGACAACGCATACCGGTGTTTGATTTTATATACGTACTCACTTACAGATGATATATGATGAGCCAATCCACAATTCCATTCGATATCCGGCAATATACGAATGGCGTATGGAGCGCGGAACATGGCAGTGCCCCAGCCGAAAAGCCAGTTAGGTTGACGGTCAACGGTGAACATTGGCTGGAATTCATGTGTACTCCTGAATCTCTAGAAGCGTTGGCGGTGGGATTTCTCTATAATGAGGAGCTGATTGAAAGCGCAGCAGGGGTTGCCCAATTACGAGTCTGCCCGGCAGGGGATAATGTAGATGTATGGACCGTCCACACTATTGGGAAGCCCGTCCAATGGCGGAGGACTTCCAGCTGTGCTGGCGGTACGCCCGCCACCGGAATTGATTTGGAGCCCCACGATTCAGAGTTGCCTGCACCGCTGAGCGGTTTGCATGTACATTTTGATGATGTAACACTCACTGTTTCTCAGATCAACGAAATGGTTTTTAGATTGTTTCAGGCACAAAGACTGCATCGCCAGTCTGGAGGAATTCATGCGTCTGCATTAAGCGACAGGCGGACGCTCCTGCTGTCCTGCGAGGATATTGGGCGGCATAATACACTGGATAAATTGGCCGGACGAGTTTTACTGGAAAATATTGTCGAGCCTCGGCGGGCAATCCTGACCACCGGACGGATCAGTTCGGAGATGTTGCAGAAGGCGGCGCGAATGGGGATGACAGTCGTCATTTCCTTTACGGCCCCGACATCTTTGGCGGTGCAGCAGGCCGATAATTGGGGCATGACATTGATCAGTTACGCTCATGGCGAGCGCTTCAAGGTCTACGCACATCCGGAACGGATAGAGGCGCGTTGAAGAAGGCGGTTATATGACCAATAAAAAAATCAAATTCAAACCCGTATCTCCAAAGATCGAGGCACTTGTCCGGGAACATGGCGGCCAGCCTCAGGCGGTCCTGGAAATGCTCGTCGAATTGCAGACTGAGCACGGCGTATTAATGCGCGAGATGCTGGATGATGTGGCACGTTTACTTGAATTACCAGCCGCCCGGGTTTATGGAATAGCATCATTTTATTCAATGCTGGAGGTGGCGCAAGCTGCCCCCATTTCTGCGGTATCAAAGATACGAGTGTGTGATGGACCGGTATGCTGGCTATGCGGCGGAGATGTTACTTCCACCGGCGACGCAGTGAGGGCAATGCATCCGGACTGGAGAGTAGATCGCACGAGTTGTCTCGGCTTGTGTGACCGCGCTCCGGCAGTGCTGGTGGGTGATGAACAGGTGGGCCCGGTCTTGGCGGAAAACATTAGCGCAATCCTCGCTGGTGAAGAAGGGAAAGCCATTGATTACAGTCTGCCGCGTCCGGGAGAGGTGCGCGTCATGCTGGCGCATGCCGGGAAGGTTGATCCTGACTCGCTTGAATCCGCCTTGTCGATGGGTGCATATCAAGGGCTACAAGCTGCCCTGAAGCGCACTTCCGAAGAGGTAATCAGTGAAGTGGAAAACTCCAATCTGAATGGGCGCGGTGGAGCAGGGTTCCCGGTAGGCAGAAAATGGCGTTTTGTTGCCGCTGCTGTCCGAACTCCCAAATTCGTCGTATGCAATGCTGATGAATCCGAGCCCTTAATCTTTAAGGACCGAGTCCTGATCGATACGAATCCGCACCAAATTCTGGAGGGTATGGCGATTGCCGGTTATGCCACTGGTGCGAGCGCCGGCTTTATCTACATCCGAGGTGAATATGTCAGCCAGGCGCAGCGACTGGAGCGCGCGATCGAGCAGGCTGAACGGTCCGGGTGGTTGGGCGAAAATATTGCGGGCACAGGTTTTTCGTTCCATGTCCACGTCCATAGTGGTGCGGGGGCATACATTTGCGGTGAGGAAACCGCGTTGCTCGAATCGCTCGAGGGAAAGCGCGGCGAGCCGCGCGTCCGCCCACCTTATCCACCCACATCTGGTTATCGAAACCTTCCCACACTGGTTAATAACGTGGAGAGTTTTGGTGCGGTACCGCACATTCTTCGGCGCGGCGCGGATTGGTACAAGACTCTGAGTGACAACTCCGCGGGCGGGACTAAACTATATATGCTGCTGGGGCATGTCAACCGTCCGGGGTTGTTCGAGGCTCCGTTTGGCCTGACTCTGCGCCAGATCATTGATGATTTCGGCTGTGGGTTGCGTCCCGGTTCGAAATTCCATTTTGCTTTATGCGGCGGTGCTGCCGGGACGATTGTGGACAAAAGTTTACTGGATACGCCGATTGATTACGCTTCGGCCAGCAAGGGAATTTCGCTGGGAGCAGGAGCATTCCTCGTCTGCGATGAACGGGTTTCACCTGTGGCCATGTTGCGCGAACTGATGCACTTTTTCGCGGTTGAATCGTGCGGCAAATGTACTCCCTGCCGTGAAGGGACGCACCGTTCGCACGAATTGCTCATCCGCCTCGCGGAAGGGCGCGGTCTGAAAGGTGACATTGAAGAATTGATCGCCCTTGCTGAAGTAATGCAGGCGGCTTCTTTCTGCGGGCTGGGACAATCGGTGGCCCTGCCGGTCAAATCGGCGCTGGCCCATTTTGGTGAAAAATTTGCGGCTGGAATTATCAGGAACTGATGGCATGACAATCAAACTGACCATCAACGAAAAATCCATCCAGGCTCAGGAAGGCCAGACCGTACTCGAGGCCGCCCTCGCCAACGGGATCATCATCCCCACCCTGTGTTATCACAAAGACTTGTCGCCAGTCGGCTCATGCCGCCTGTGCGTTGTGGAAGTCGAAAAATGGCGCGGCCAGGTGGCGGCTTGCAACCTTCCGGTCGCGGAAAGCATGGTCGTGCGCACCGAGACTCCTGCCCTGGTACAGTCGCGCTGCACTGTACTCTCCCTGCTCCTGCAAAATTATTCTGACGCAGGTTACACACCACATGATGGGCATCCCACCGAATTCGAATACTGGGTGCGTTACTATAACGCCCGCCTGCCAGAAGGAAAATCCCCCGCTCCTCGCTATCCTATAGACGGAGATCCTAACCCGTTTATCTGGGTGGACCTCAATAAGTGTATCCTGTGCACGCGCTGTGTCCGTGCCTGTGAGGAGATCCAAGGCCGCTTTGTCTGGGGGGTAGGCGAGCGGGGAAACCATACCAGGATCATCGCCGGAGCCGATACAGCCATGCTCGAAGCGCGCTGTGAGTCCTGCGGTGCCTGCGCAGCCTATTGCCCGACCGGTGCGTTGGATCATAAACTCTCCATTCAGCAGGGCGAGGCCGATCGGAAGGTGACCACCACCTGCACTTATTGTGGGGTGGGCTGTCAGTTCGATCTGAATGTCAGAGATGGGAAAGTCATCCGAGTCACCTCGAACCCGAATGCGCCTGTCAATGGGATGCATCTGTGCGTCAAAGGGCGATACGGATATGACTTCATCCACCACCCAGACCGTTTGACTGGCCCGCGTGTGCGACGTTACCTCATTGATGGAGGGGAAAAAGTTCTCACCGGACCCGCCTGGGATTGGGTCGAGACGGATTGGAACACGGCCCTGGATATCACTGCCCGGAAATTGGCTGCAATGCGGGATCATTGTGGTGGCTCGAGCATTGGCATTCTGACTTCAGCCAAGTGCCTGAACGAAGAAAATTACCTGATGAATAAACTGGCACGACAGGTACTGGGAACGAATAACATAGACCACTGTGCCCGTCTCTGACACTCCTCCACGGTGGTCGGTCTGACCACCTCCTTCGGTTCGGGCGCCATGTCCAATTCGATGGACGATGTCGCCGAGAAAGCCGCAGCCTTCTTTGTTATCGGATCCAACACTACTGAGCAACATCCAGTCTTTGGTTCGCGCTTGCGCCAGGCAGTGCTGCGGCGCGGCGCGAAATTGGTGATCGCGGACCCCAGGCGGATAGATCTGGCTGATTTCGCAAAACCTGCCTACGGAGGTCTGTATCTGCGCCATCGTCCAGGCACGGATATTGTTCTCCTTAACGGAATGATGCATATTATTGTGCATAACGGCTGGGAAGATAATAACTTCATCGCGGCGAGGACGGAAGGTTATGAAGAGTTCGCGGCCACAATCGAACACTATCCCCCACAAAAGACCAGCGAGATTACCGGTGTACCGCTCGAACAACTTTATCAGGCTACAGAGATCCTGGCATTGAACAAGCCAATGGCAGTAATCTGGGCGATGGGGATTACCCAGCACATCGTCGGCGTACGCAACGTGATGAGCCTGGCGAATCTTCAGCTATTACTCGGTAATATGGGTGTCGAGGGCGGCGGGGTAAATCCACTGCGGGGCCAGAACAACGTCCAGGGGGCGTGCGATATGGGCGGGCTGCCTGACGTCTATACGGGCTACCAGAATGTCACCAGTGATGAAGTTCGGTTAAAATTCGAAGCGGCGTGGGGCGTTTCCTTACCCGACAAGGTGGGTTTGACCACCACGGAGATGATTCCTGCCTGCGAGGATGGGCGGATACGAGCGTTATTCATTCTGGGTGAGGATCCGGTCATGAGCGATCCAAATTCTAGCCACATCCGCCATTGCCTGGAACGCTGTGAGTTCCTTGTGCTCGAGGAAATTTTCCCATCGGAAACATCTGCGTATGCTGATATCTTACTGCCGGGGGTCAGTTTTGCGGAAAAGACCGGAACCTTTACAAGTAGCGAACGTCGCATACAGTTGTGCCGAAAGGCAATAGAACCGCTGGGTGAGGCCAGACCGGACTGGCAAATCACAGCCGAAATTGCCAGACGGATTATCGCTCTTGGGAAGCGAGATATGCGACCAGCTCCGTTTTCAGGATGGGATTACAACGAGACCAGCGAGATTATGTCGGAAATTGCTGCGGTTACACCATCGTATGCCGGGGTATCCCATACCCGCCTGGAAGCAGGGGAACGCTTACAGTGGCCAGTAAAAGGGCTTGATCATCCCGGGACGCCCGTTCTGCATGTAGGGCAGTTCACGCGGGGCAAAGGCAAGTTCGCACCGATTGACCATATTCCACCAGCAGAGTTACCCGACGACGAATTCCCCGTGCTGCTTTCCACCGGTCGCGTGCTATACCACTGGCATGGCGGACAGATGACCCGTCGCGCCAAAGGACTGATGGGCGTCTATGACCGGGCACTGGTGGAGATCAATCCAGATGACGCCGCCCGGTGGGACGCGAAAGACGGCACACGCGTGCGCGTGACTTCCCGCCGCGGCAGTATCGAGGCGAATGCGTGGATCACCGAACGCGTACCGCCGGGAATGGTGTATGCGAACTTTCACTTTCCGGAAGCGTCTGCCAACGAGCTGACGCACGCATCACTAGATCCTGTAGCGAAGATCCCGGAGTATAAGATCAGCGCTGTACGGGTGGAAGTAGTATAGGATATTGCCGAATGTGATGCGGTCATGATAGGAATGATAAAATAACTTATCCGGAGAGTTTTGTGAATATTCTCAGCGTGACTTACTTTCTCAACGGCTTTCTGATGATCGCCATACCGGTTGGTTTGACGATCTATATGACGCGCAAATTCAAACAAGGTTGGCGCTTGTTCTTGATCGGTGCAGCAACATTCATCTTTTCGCAAGTATTGCATATCCCATTCAACGCGCTGGTAAGCCCCCTTTTTAACCAATTCGGTTTTATCGCTCTGCCAGTGGTTTTGCAGAACGCGATCCTCTCTGGTTTTCTTGGTTTGAGTGCCGGGTTGTTTGAAGAACTCTCCCGCTATGCCATGTATCGCTGGTGGGCAAAAGATGCCCGTTCCTGGGGCATGGGATTACTGGCGGGGGCGGGTCACGGCGGTATCGAAGCGATCATCCTAGGTCTTTTGGTACTTTACGGATATATCCAGATGCTCATTGTACGCGGAGTAGACATTTCAACGCTGGTAGCACCTGATCAGGTTGAGTTGGCTAAAACCCAAATCCAGGCATATTGGTCTGCACCCTGGTATATGACCATGCTTGGGGCTCTGGAACGCCTGTTTACCATTCCGCTTCACCTGGCATGCTCGGTGCTTGTTTTGCAAGCGTTTACCCGCAAGAAATTCTGGTGGGTGGGCTTGGCAATCCTTTATCACGCTCTGGCTGATGGTGTAGCCGTTTTTGTTTCGCAGATTGGTTTTTCAGCGTTGGCTATCGAGGGATTCATCGGTATCTTCGCTATTATGAGTATCGTAATCGTTTTTGCGCTGCGCCAACTCGAACCTTCCGCGGACCTGGTCTCTGCTCCAATTTCGACACCAAAATTCAAGCCTGAGAAGGTGAACGAGACCAAGGAAAACCTGGACATGACGCGATATCAATAGAGAGGCAATATGATCCATACTGATAACTTGGCAAAAAAATTTGATGCGATCGTGGCGGTGGAAAGCCTCTGTCTGGATGTGGCTGAGGGTGAGGTGTTTGGCTTCCTCGGTCCGAATGGCGCCGGAAAGACGACCACCGTACGCATGTTGACCAGCCTCATCGGTCCGACCGGAGGCTCAGCGACGGTAGCTGGATTTATAGTCGGCCAGCAGGATACCGAGATTCGCCGCACCGTCGGTGTGTTGACTGAAACCCCAGGCATGTACGATAACCTGTCTGCTGAATACAACCTGCGCATCTTTGCCGAACTGTACGAGGTCAAGGATGTGAAGGGGCAGATCGAAAAGTACCTTAAGATGCTCGGCCTGTACGAACGTCGCCTGGATGCAGCTGGAACATTCTCCAAGGGCATGAAACAGAAACTGGCGATTGCACGTGCTTTGTTGCACGAACCGCGCATCCTGTTCCTGGATGAACCAACGGCAGGGCTGGACCCTGAAGCGTCGCACCTGGTGCGTGAGTTTATTGCCGAACTCAAGAAGGAAGGCCGGACGATTTTCATATGCACCCACAACCTTGACGAAGCCGACCGTCTGTGCGATCGCATTGGTGTATTCAAATCCCGCTTGCTGGTGGTGGATACTCCAGCCAATCTACGTGCCTCGGTGTTCGGGCGGAAGGTGGTCTTCCATTTGCGATTGGCGGATGAGAATATCGCCTCTGCCGTGCGTAAGTTGGCGTTCGCGCGGGAAGTAAAAGCTGTGGAAAACAAACTGGTGGTTACCCTCGACAACCCCGACGCCCAAAACCCGGAAGTGGTGCGGGCGCTGGTCAAGGCGGGTGCGGATATACAGTATGTTGGTGAACTGCGTCATTCGTTGGAAGATGTTTATCTGCAACTGGTTAAGGGTGCTTAATTTGAGGAGCTGTTTTATGAACAAGATAAAAACGATTGTCCGTAAAGAATGGGCAGAAGTATTCAAGAACCGCATGGTGATTTTCACGGTGGCATTCCTACCGTTATTGATGACGGCCATCCCATTGGGTATTATTTATGGGACGCGTGGTACAGCAACCGCAACGGCCGGGAACAATACCAGCAGCGGACTACCAGCCGAAATGACCCAGTCCATGTGCCCGAGTGGCTTGAGCGGTACTGACTGTTTCCAGGTATTTCTGGTCAGCGAGTTCATGATGCTGTTCATGCTCGTGCCTGTGGCAATTCCCGTTACCATTGCAGCGTATTCCATCGTGGGTGAGAAGACAACCCACAGCCTGGAGCCTCTGCTGGCGACACCCATCACCACTGTGGAATTGTTGATCGGTAAATGCTTGGCAGCAGTCATCCCGGCAGTTCTGGCAACATATGGTGCATTTGGGGTTTTTGCCCTCGGCTCCTGGATCATTGTGGCAAACAAGACATTGCTGATGGCATTGCTGGACGCGCGCTGGTTGATCGCAATTTTCATTGTCGGCCCTCTACTTGCTGTTATGGCCGTAACATTTTCGCTGATGATTTCATCACGCGTCAATGACCCGCGAGTGGCTGAACAGGTTTCAATGGTTGTCATTGTGCCCGTCCTGGCCGGATTCTTTGGTCAGGTAGCTGGATTGTTCGTCCTGAATAAACAGATTATTTCGATCGTTGCCCTGGTTATGCTGGTGCTGGATGCGCTATTGCTATATCTAACAACGCGTGTGTTCCAGCGAGAGCAAATCCTAACACGTTGGAAATGAACCGATGAAAAAAATCCCGATTGCATTGTTGATTACGGCTCTCGTGAGTCTGCTGGTCGTCACTGCGGCCTTTGCCCAGACCGAAGAATTGACCCTGAGAATGTCTCGCGACTTTGGTTATGGCGGCCTGAACAACGATATTCAGGGTTTGTTCTCCATGAAAGTCACCGGACCGGCTGACCTGGCGCGGGTGGTCTTTTATATTGACAGCACTGCGATCGGCGAGATTACACAGGCTCCTTTTAATCTGCAATTTAATACGGATAATTACCCCCTCGGCCAACATAAACTATACGCTGTAGGTTATTCTTCGAGCGGACTGCAATATAACTCCAATATAATCAACAGCAATTTTGTCCCGGCTTCGGAGAGCACAAAGATTGTTGTCCCAATTCTGGTAATTGTCTTTGGAGCAATCCTGCTTTCCTTCATTGTCCCGTTAGTGACGGGGCGCGGCAAGACCCAGAATTTACCGCTGGGTGCGGAGCGCAAATACGGTCTTGCTGGCGGGGTTTGTCCGAAATGCCAACGTCCCTTCGCCTTACCTGTGATAAGTATGCATCTGGGATTTTCCAAACTTGCCCGCTGCCCTTATTGTGGCAAGTACAGCCTGGTGCGGGTCGAGTCTATTGATAAATTGCGCGAGGCTGAAAAAGCCGAATTGGAGTGGGGCAAAGTGGAGGTGAAAGAAGAGACGGAGGACGAAAAACTCCGCAAGGAAATTGATGATTCGAAATATCAGTGAACCCTACCGATCAAACCCCGGCCTCCAGCAGGCCGGGTTTTTGTTAGATAGCTTTTTCAAGCATATCTATTAATTCCCCGTCAGTTAGTGAAACCGGATTGCCCTTCATGCTGCTGGCTCTTTGGGCCTGAAAGACAAGCACAGGGAAGTCGTCCGATTTCAAACCAAACTCCGCCAGAGGGCGTATGTTCATAGCATGGCACAGATTCCAAATCCAGGCAACGCCATCTTCAGCATCAGCCGTTCCATCGCCGGTCAACAGCCGGGCCACTTCCTGGTAGCGACCAATGGCTGGCGAATTTGGCTGGAGACTGTGCAAAGCGTTTAAGTTGGCTTCCATCACGATTGGCAACAAGCGGGCGCAGATCGCTCCATGCGGGGCGGAAATCATCCCGCCGATCGGCGCGGCCAGTCCGTGTACTGCGCCCAGGCGGGCGTTAGCCAGCGCCATCCCGCCAAACATACTGGCCAGCGACATATCTTCACGGGCGGTGGTATCCTGACCATTGCGATAGGAGGGTAGTAAGGCTCGCGCTGCGCGGGTGATCCCGTCCCGGCAGACGAGGTCAGTCAGCGGGGTGGGGGTATTACAGACGAATGGTTCGATAACCTGCGTCAGCGCGTCCAGGCCGGTGCTGGCGGTGATATCGGGTGGTAGACTGTATGTCACCTCAGGGTCAACGACAGCGTAGAGGGGGAGCATATAGGGACTGCGTAAACTGACCTTGAGGTGTTGCTCCGGAATGGCAATGACCGCATTGCGCGTCACTTCAGAGCCAGTGCCGGCAGTGGTTGGAATCGCGATGTAGGGGGCGGACGGATTCTCGAACACCCGTCCTGCACCAACGACTTCCAGGTAATCGTACAGGTTGCCGGGATTTGCCAGTAGCACGGCGACGGCTTTGCCCGTGTCCAGGGTGGACCCGCCTCCGATGCCGATGACCAGATCGCAAGCCCCCCCACGGGCAGCGCGGACGGCCTCCAGCACACTCCCGACAGTCGGTTCGCCCCGGACGGGGCAGAGGAGGTTAGTCAGATCTCTGGCTCTCAGCTGCTCGATGAGCGGTTGCGCCAACCCGGACAGGTCGTGCACAACAAACGCGCGGTGACCGAGAGCCTGTGCCATATCGGGAACTTCTGAGATTGTTCCAGGCCCGAACAGGATATGGTTGGAGGTGGCAAATTCGAAGCGCACGTTAATCGCCCATTGAAAACGAGTAGCCTAAATCGCTGGGGAAAACATTTTTATAAATGACCCGTGTACGCGGTTCTGCCATCATCGGCTCGGCAATCTCGCGCCAGCGGTTGTAGTGCTTGGTTCCCTTGTGCCTGGCGGCGTCTTCCGGTGTGCGATAGACTTCAATCAGCACAAAGCGGGTCGGATCATCAACTTGCTGCATGACGTCAAAACGGGCGACACCCGGTTCATTTCCAGCGCTTTTCCCAGCGTTTTCTTTTGTAGCGATGATGAAGGCCTCGACCTGGTCAGGATTGACGTGAACGTGGACATGAACGATATACATGGCTTCTCCTGTTTGATTGGTTGAATAATGCGCATAGCCATTATATCACAAAACATTACACTTAAAACCCAACCTTCAAACATAAAATTACCACTTACTTATGCAAATTCTGCGCTGCGATGAACGACAGCCCCTTCTCCGTCAACGCCCAGGCGGTCTTGTTGCAGGCGTCCACTTTGTCCATGAAGTTCAGTAGCATATTGTCCCAATCACCGGCCTCGATGACTTCCTTCTTCTCGCGAAAGTAGTCCAGGATGTCGGAAGGGTGGGCACGCGTCTGCTCAACTTCGACATCACCGCCCTCATGCTTGGCGGAGATGTTGGCCACATGGTCGGCGATCTCGACCAGTTCGAGGCGCCGGTCATAGGGCTGGATGACGATGCTTTTCCAGGTCTCGACGATGTGATGCTCGAAGCGGATTACGTCTTCAAAGCCGAGCGCCTTGCGGAATTGGGCAGTGAGTTCAATCGTTTCGTTATTAATGGAGTTCGACCAGTTGAAGCCAATCAGCGGACTGGAGCCATCGTCGCGGCTGAACAGTTTGGCCGCCATCATGATCCACAGCGCATGGTAGGGGTTATCTGAACCAAAAAAGACAGATATCTTGAACTCGATATCCACACCCAAGCGATGCAGCAGAAAGGCGAGCAGGATCGTCCCGGCATTAAAGTTCAGCACCTGCTGCACGCCATAGTTTGTGTTGTAATACAGGTATTCGTCCAACCATTGTAGGGCATGCTCGTTGGGCTGGCCAATGCCGCCGAAATAGCCTGTAATAGTTTCCGGGCCGCCCAGGTGGATATTGGAGCCGTCGGTACCCTTGGTGTCAAGTGTTTCAACATACGAGGCACCGATAATTTGCATTGCGGCAGCGAAGGCTGGCAGGTCGCCATCCGCCTCCTGTTCTTTCATCCTGCGGACGCGGATCCAGCGCCCGGGCATCAGGCTGCGTTCAGTGATAGTCTTCTCTGCTGCGGCGCGCACATAGGGGAAGTACTGCGCCGCACTGACCTCCAGTGTGACGGCGAACTCATCCTTGAATTGGGTGGTGGCAGCTTTGTCGGCCAGGACTTTGCGTCTGTAATCTGCAATAGAGATGAACGCGCCGCGGTCGTGTTGCTCCTGAAGCCATTCCAGGTCTTGGATGTATTCTGTATTGAGAGCCCTGACTTTCGCCAGCAAGTTGGGTAATCGGCGCGCTTCTTCGGCCTTGCGGTTGATCTCCTCCGGTGTGCCATATTTGGCGACAACGGCCAGGAAGTCGTTCATCACCTTTTC
>Ga0207931_1000614_pt1 | contig 13013 bp, 14 predicted proteins | sample NGESurdeep092012_2_FD_184478 | JGI IMG/M metagenome (GOLD analysis project Ga0207931, IMG submission 184478) | Arctic peat soil microbial communities from Barrow, Alaska - NGEE Surface sample 415-1 deep-092012 (SPAdes) | ecosystem: Environmental > Terrestrial > Soil > Wetlands > Peat ...
CGAGGTAGGTCATGAGGTACTCGGGGGCGTTGTAGGACGACTGCGCGGTGGCCATGTCGAGCACCGCCGGACCGATGCCGAAGAGGAACGGTGCGCCAGGCTTGCGGAGCTGGTGGATGACGAGACCGAAGAGCGATTCGGCGACGCCCTGGGCGATGTGCCCGGCGACGGTGATTGGCGCCGTCGCGCCGGCGAGCGGCGCCGGCGAGTAGATCGCGGGAATGCCGCTGTCGGCGCAGAAGAGCAGCTTCTCGATGCTGTCGAAAGGATGCTCGAGCGGACTGCTCGGCTGGCCGTACATGACGAAATACGGTTTGTCGGCCAGCCCATCGGCGCCGCCACGCACGATACAGGCGATCTGCCAGATGACCGCCAAGTCGCCGCCGTTCTCGGCGGTGACGACGATCGGCTTGGTCGTGTTGGCGACCATCGCGCGGAACTCCTCGACGTAGGCGCGGTGAGGGTCGATCTCGTGGGCGTAGGCGCTCGACATGATGAAGTCGATGTTGTCGAGCGCATCACCCAACCGCGCCGCGCCGGCGACGTCGGCGAGCGCGCTCTTGCGCCGCTCGCCCGTGTCGAGGTCGTAGAGGTTCATCAGATCGGAACCGGTGCCGAAGTAGCTGCGGTAGCCCCCCAGCTCCATCACGGCGCGGCCATCGCGGTCGTACATGACGATCGTCGCCGGCGCGGTCGAGCGTGCCTGCTCGATCAGACGTGGCGGCATGCGGACGAGGTCCTCGCCGACGACCTCGCAGCCGGCCGCGCGCAGCGTCTGCACCGCTTCACCGTGGCGGACGCGCATGCCTACGTGCTCGGCGATCTCCAGCGCGGCTGCGTAGATGGCGTTCTTGTCCTCGTCGGTGAGGAACCCCAGACGGCAGCGGCTGGGTGGCTGATCGCCATGGGTCATGATCACTTCCTCATCGCAGGATCGCAGCGGCCCATCGACCGCTTCTGTCGGACAATTATTGTCTCATACGCTGCGCGCGGCGGCGCGTTTGCGTCGCCGCGGCGTCGCACGCAGCGCGCAGCCGGGGATCTCGAGCCTGAGGCCGAACATGGCGACGGCCGCCTTGCGGCGGCCGTCACAAACGTCTGTCGTCGCTCCCGGTTAGCTTGCCCGAGCCAAGACCTCTGGCTTCATCGAGGAGCGGATCTGCTCGCGCAGTTCGGGCGTGTCCTCGTGCTTGTGCACGGTGACCGCGTGGATCGCGGCGGCTTCGACAAGGTGAGTCTCGCTGCCGAAGATCGTGAGATCGCAGTTGTTCTCGCTGGGCATCTCGCGGCAGTCAACGTAGTAGCGGCTCATGATCGAACCTTTCTGTTGCCTATCGATTATCTGTTGTGGCCCTGGGGGCGGAAGCGCAAACCGTTGCGATGCTGACCTTCTCACGGCGCTGTTGCCCGCCGTCCGGCAGGGTCCGCCGATGACCGTCAGGCGCCCTTGAGCAACTCCGCGTACCGTTCCGGACTGTAGCCGGGCACCGCGTGCGCGCCGATGTAGACGAAGGGGAACCCATCGGCGCCGTGCGCGCGCATCTCGGCGGCGATCTTGCGCTGCAGATCCAGGCCGGCCATGTCGTATTCGATGACATACGCGTCAATGCCGCGCTCCCGGAAGAACGCCTTGGCCTTGGCGCTCCACCCGCAGGTGGTCAGTGAGTAGATGGTGACCGTCGGAGCTGTCATCGCAGCTGCCTCCGCGTCGCGCTGTTCGCATGTTCGCACGAGATATACCCGTTGCAGCCCGGGCAGGCACGGACTCACAGCATGAGCTTGGACTTGACCACTCCGCGTGCCTAGAATCGGCCATGTCAAGACCAGTGATCGGAGAGAGAGGGGTTTGCCCATGAACGCCCCAGCCGTCGCTGCAGAAGCGAGACACCCCGCGCTGCAGCGTCACCAGGAGAAACGCCACGCGAGTGTGCAGAACCGTGTCGCCGACAGGATCACCGACTTCGCCGGCTCGATGGTCTTCGTCTACGTGCACATCCTCTGGTTCGTGTTGTGGATCAGCTTCCGCGTCGAGAAGTTCCCGTTCGGGCTGCTGACGATGATCGTCTCGCTCGAGGCGATCTTCCTCTCGACCTTCGTGATGATCAGCCAGAACCGCGCCGATGGCAAACGCCAGGTGCTGGCCGACGCTCAGTGGCAGATCGTTCAGGCCGAGGAGGCCCAGAACGAGCAGCTGATCGCGCTCTCGACACAGATCCTCAAGCTCACGACGGCGATCCATGCGATGACCAACGAGAAGGCCGGCGCGAAGGATGGTCCGCCGGCCTCCTGAACGTGGTCGACTGTGCTGTTCGCGTCAGCGGTCGCTCCGCCGATGCTCTCGGCAGCGGCGCACGGTGCGATCGGTCGCGCAGACGATTCTGAGAAAACGGCCGCTTCTGTTGCGCGGTGGGGTCAGACGAGCCGCTGGCAGACGACGACGTCGAGCCAGCGGCCGAACTTGAAGCCGACCTCGCGCTGCACGCCGACCCGCTCGTAGCCCATCCGGTCGGCGAGCGCCAAACCGGCGATGTTCTCGGCGCACACCCGGGCGATGAGGACGTGGAGGCCGAGGCCGGACGCACGGTCGACTGTCGCCTTGGCCAAAGCCAGGCCGACGCCCGAGTGGTGCGCCGCCGGCGCCACATAGACCGACGCTTCCGTGGTGCGATCGTAGGCGCCGCGCGCCGACCAACTTGCGAGCGAGGCCCACCCGACGACGCGTCCGTCGCGCTCGGCAACGAGCGCCAGGCGGGTCGTCTCGCTGGCCAGCCACTGCCGCCGCGCGGCGACCGTCTCCGGTTCCACGTCGAAAGTCGCCGTCGAGTTCAGCACGGCGTCGTTGTAGATCGCCGCGATCGCCTCCGCGTCGGCGATCGCCGCCGCCCGGACGAGGATGTCAGTCATCGGTGCTCTCGTTCACTGTGTGCCGGCCCAGATCAGAGGCCGGCGATGAGTACGGCGACGATGCCTGTGAGGAAGATGCCGTCGAACGTGCCGGCCCCCCCGATCGAGGCTATCGGTGCATCCAGCTCGCGGATCTTGTCGAGGTTGAGGATGTCGGCGCCAAGCAGGCACCCGAGGACGCCGGCGACGTAGGCGAGCGCCGGTGCGTTGCCGGACGACAGCAGGAGCGCACACCCGGCCGCGACCAGCGGCGGCAGCAACCCGGGAACGACGATGCCGACGCCGCGTACCGGTCGCGCCGCCCAATGGACGAACAGGGTGACGGCGACGACGGCGATGAGCGCCCGCCAGCCAAGGTGGTCGTGGACGATCAGATAAGCGGCGAGGACCGTCGGTATGACGGCGCCGCCGACGTTGATGGCGAGCGTCGTCTCGAGCAGCCGCGGGGTTGCGGGCACGAGATAGCGCATGCCATAGGCGGTCACGATCCGGCTCTGCGAATCGTTGGCCCTGCTGGCGACGTGGGTCAGCGGGATGTTGATGAAGCTGCCGACAAACGAACCGATGAGCACGGCGAACAGCCAGCCCTTGGTCACCCCGATCTTCTCGTAGGCGACGGTCAGGATGTCGAGCTGGACGAGCACGACCAGAGCGGCGAGCGCAACACCGAACCAGAAGATGAACAGCCACGCCAGTGGAGGATGGTTGTATCTGTTCACTGCGACACAATCCTACCCGGTCGCGCTTACTTCATGCCCTACCATACTGAGGCAGTCGCGGTTGACGCTTCTCGCTCGCGGCGTACCATTAGTGAGGAATGACTAGGTGTGCCGCGTTCGATGAGCAGAGGCGACCCGCGGGGATGACCTACTCCCTGTGGGTTGTTCGCCGTGGGCTTGCCGCCGGGCAGGGGTCTTCGTGAGCCCGGCCAGGCGGACGGCCACGGCGATCACCGTCGACCTCACCCTCTGCAAGGCCTGCGGCATCTGTCGCGCCCTCTGTCCGCGTGACGTCTTCGACACGGACGAGCGCGGCTACCCCATTGTCGCTCGACCCGCCGACTGCACAGTCTGCTTCGCCTGCGAATGGCACTGTCCGGACTTGGCCATCGAGATCACGTATGCGGATGCGCCGCGCGCGGCAAAGGCAAAGGCCGGCGGCGCCTGATGCCGCAGCCGCGCCGTCTCATCCAGGGGAACGAGGCCTGCGCCGAGGGCGCGATCGCCGCCGGCGCGCGCTTCTTCGCCGGCTACCCGATCACGCCCTCGACCGAGATCGCTGAAGTTCTCGCCGTGCGTCTGCCGCAGGTCGGCGGCCACTTCATGCAGATGGAAGACGAGATCGCCTCGATCGCCGCCGTGATCGGCGCCTCGCTGGCCGGCATCAAGGCGTTGACAGCGACCTCCGGACCCGGCTTCTCGCTGATGCAGGAGAACATCGGCTACGCTGCCATGGCGCAAGTGCCGTGCGTGATCATCGACGTCATGCGCGGCGGGCCGTCGACCGGTCTGCCGACCGAGCCGTCGCAGGGAGACGTCATGCAGGCGCGCTGGGGCACGCACGGCGAGCACTCGATCATCGCGCTCGTGCCGAGCTCGGTGCGCGAGTGCTTCACGCTTACCGTCGAGGCCTTCAACCTGGCCGAGCGCTTCCGCAGCCCGGTGATCGTGCTCTCCGACGCCTGTGTCGGTCACATGCGTGAGGCGGTCGAGCTGCCGACCCCCGACGAGGTCGAAGTGCTCGAGCGGCCGCAGCCCGGCTGCGACCCCGACGACGCCGCCTGCCGCACGCCGTCCGCCGACGGGATCTTCCCCCTGCCGGCGCTCGGCTCGGCGTTCGCAGTGCATGTCACCGGTCTGGTGTACAACCTGCACAGCGGCGCCCCCGCCACGGGCGATCCGAACGTCGCCGAGGGTCTCGGCCACTACATGCGCGAGAAGATCTACCACCACCGCGACGAGATCGTGCGCGTCGAGGAGCTCGAGATGGAGGACGCTGAGGTGGCGATCTTCGCCTACGGCTCCGTCGCCCGTTCGGCCAAGGCGGCGATGAAGTGGGCGCGCGCCCAGGGAGTCAAGGTCGGCCTCATCCGCCCGTTGACGATCTGGCCGTTCCCGACCGCCGCGGTCGAGCACATGGCCGAGCAGGTGCGTACCGTGATCGTGCCCGAGATGAACCTCAAGCAGATGTCGTGGGAGGTCCAGGCGGCGGTCGCCGGGCGGACCCGAGTCGTCGACTACGGGCGCGTCGACGGCAAGTTGATCCAGCCGCAGGAGATCGAGGATCTCATCAAACGCGAGTTCCACTACCACCACTGGGAGGCGTGATGACCGCTCTCGTCGACGAGGGCCTGCTGGAGCACGCGCCGGACGACGTGCGGCTGCCCAAGGTGACGCTCCACGGGACAAGCGAGATCCGCGATCACTTGCGCAGTCCGAAGACCCTCTGGTGCCCAGGCTGCTCGAACGGCATCGTCACGCGGGCGCTGATCGACGCGATCCTGTCGCTGAAGCTCGATCCGCGTAGGACGTGCATCGTCGCCGGCATCGGCTGCGCCGGGCGGATCACCTCATACCTTGACTACTCGACCGTGCACACCACGCACGGCCGGGCACTGGCCGTCGCGACCGGCGCCAAGGCGGCCGACCCTTCGATGCACGTCATCGTCGTGATGGGCGACGGGGACTGCGCGGCGATCGGCGGCAACCACCTGATCCACGCGGCGCGGCGCAACATCGACCTCACGGCGATCGTCTTCAACAACTCGATCTACGGCATGACCGGCGGCCAGATGAGCCCGACGACCTTCGAGGGCGACAACTCGACGACGAGCCCCTACGGCAACATCGAGCAGGCCTTCGACATCTGCGAGCTCGCGCGTGCCGCGGGCGCGACGTTCGTCGCCCGCGGCACATCCTGGGCGTACAAGCAGCTCGTCGAGCTGTTCGCCGGCGCCATCGTCCACAAAGGCTTCGCCTTCGTCGAGGCGCAGGCGATCTGCCCGACGTACTACGGTCGGCAGAACCGCGGCGCCGACCCGACCGAGATGCTGCGCCGGCAGCGCGACCGCTCCGTGCCGGTCGCCAAGTACGAGCCCGGGGCGCCGCGTCATCACGACAGCTACCCGGTGGGCGTGCTGCACCACGCCGAGCGCGTCGAGTACACGGCGGCCTATGCCGCCTTGCAGCAACGCGCGAGCAAGGCCGCCGGTGAGTAGCGCGCCGGGCAGCGGGCGGCGCACCGAGATCTGCCTCTCGGGATCCGGCGGGCAGGGCATCATCCTTGCCGCGACGGTGCTCGCCGATGTGTTCGTAGCGACCGGCAAGGAGGTCGTGCAGACCCAGTCGTACGGGCCCGAGGCGCGTGGTGGCGCCTCCAAAGCGGCGGTCATCGTCTCCGACGACGAGATCGACTATCCCGAGGTCACACTCCCGGACGTGACGCTCTGCCTCTCGCAGCAGGCCTACGACACGTACGCGCCCACCACGCGGCCCGGCGGACTCGTCATCTACGACGAGCGGCTCGTCGCCGCGACGCCGCTCGCCGGCGTGCGCCTGGTGGGGGTGCCCTTCAGCCAGCTCGCCGAGCGCGACCTGGGCCGGGTCGTGGTCGCGAATATCGTCGCCGTCGGCGCCCTGCTCGAGCTGACCTCGCTGGCGCCCGCGGAGGCTGCGCAGGACGCCTTGCGCCGCCGGCTTCCGAAGAAGATCCTCGACCTGAACCTCCGCGCCCTGGCGCTTGGCCGGCAGGCCGCGACTCAGGGCGCGAAGTCCGCGCAGACCCGTCGCTGAACGGGTCTCTGCGCGAAGCTACCGGTAGACGTTCTTCGCGCGGTCGCGGCGTCGCGCGCGTGCGTCGGGGAGGCGAAGTTGCCGTAGTCAGCCTGCGATGTAGGCTGACGTTGCTTTGACCGGAACGGGAAGGAGAGGCTGTGGCGATCACTCTTGACGGCGGGTCGCTGACGATCGAGAAGCTCGTGCGCATCGCCCGCGACGGGGAGGCGGTCGAGCTCGATGCCGGGGCTCTCGAACGCATCCGGGTCTGCCGCGCCATGCTCGAGGAGAAGCTCGCGGCGCGCGAGATCATGTACGGCACGAACACGGGGATCGGCGAGTTCTCCGAGGTCCTGCTCACCGACGAGCAGGTCAGTCAGTTCCAGCGCTACCTGGTGTACAACCACGCGGCCGGCATCGGCGAACCCGCACCCGAGGACGTGGTGCGGGCGGCGATGGCGGGCCGCGTCAACGTGCATGCGCACGGCAACTCCGGTAACCGCCCGGAGATCACACAGACTTTGGTAGAGCTGCTCAACCGTGGGGTCACGCCGGTCGTCTGCGCCAAGGGATCGGTGGGCGCCAGCGGCGACCTGGCGCCGATGGCGCAGATCGCGCTCATGATGATGGGGGAGGGCGAGGCGTTCTACAAAGGCGAGCGCCTGCCCGGCAAGGTGGCGATGGAGCGCGCCGGCATCCCCGTGCCGGGGCTGGAGGCGCGCGACGGGCTCGCCACGATCAACGGCTCCAACGTGCTCACGGCGATGAGCGCGCTGCTCGTCTACGACGTCGACCGCTGGCTGCGCCAGGCCGAGATCGCCTGCGCGATGTCGCTCGAGGCGCTGCTTGCCAACCTCAAACCGTACGACGCGCGCCTGCACGAGCTGCGCGGCTTCGCCGGCTCGATCCGCAGCGCCAAAGCGATCATGCGCTGCATCGCCGGCAGCGACCTCGCGACCGGCAAGATCAAGACCAAGGTCCAGGACGCGTACTCGATGCGCTCGTCACCGCAGGTGATCGGCGCCGCGCACGACGCCGTCGCCTTTGCCCGGTCCCAGGTGGAGATCGAGCTCAACGGTGTCGGCGACAACCCGATCTTCCTGCCCGACGAGCGGCTCACGCTCACCGGCGCCAACTTCCAGGGCACGCCGGTCTCGCTGCCGATGGAGCTCGTCGGCCAGGCGATCACGATGGTCTGCGTGCTCTCCGAGCGACGGCTCAACCGGCTGGAGAACCCGGCGCTGAGCCAGGGTCTGCCCGACTTTCTCACGCCAGACCCCGGCTTCTACTCCGGGATGATGCTCAGCCAGTACGCCGCCGACACCCTGATCGTCGAGCAGCGCATCCTCGCCGCGCCGGCGGCGACGATGTCGATCGCGGCGGCGGCGGACCAGGAGGACTTCGTCTCGATGGGCATGAACACGGCGCTCAAGAACAGACAGATCCTCGACAACGCCTACGCCATCCTCGGGATCGAGTTCATGGCCGCCGCCCAGGCGCTCGACTTCCGCGACTTCCAGCCCGGCAAGGGCGTGCAAGTCGCGCGCGACGTGATCCGGCGTCACGTCGCGCATCTCGACGAGGACCGGCCGCTGCACACCGACCACGACCGCATGAACGCCCTCGTGCGCTCCGGCGAGATCCTCGAAGCCGTCGAGAAAGCCGTCGGCGCGCTCGGCTGAGCCAGCACGCTCCACCGCCGAGCGTGCCGACGTTGGACAACGGTTCGTGAGTGAATAAGATAACGGCAGCGTCAGGTGAATAGTTTCGGCATGCTCACAGTGTGCCGGAGGACAAGGGGGTCACAATGAAAGAGTTCCGGGCTCGTTCGGCGATGCGGATCGCAGGTGCGTTCGCAATCGTCGCTCTCGTCATTCTCGCGGTCGGTTGCGGCAGCAAATCGAAGACTAGCAGCACCAGCGGCGCCAAGACGACAACGGTGGCCGGGAACATCCAGGTCACGTCCGACCCGAGCCTGTACGCCGGTCTGCCTGACAACATCAAGACCGCCGGGGTGATCAAGGTCGCGAGCGACATCCCTTACCCGCCGTGGGAGATGTTCGTCACCCCGACCTCGAAGCAGGCGACCGGGTTCGACTACGATCTGTCTCAGGCCATCGGCGCCAAGATCGGCATCAAGGCCTCGTTCAACCAGACGCCGTTCGACGGCATCATCCTGTCGATCAAGAGCGGCAAGAACGACACGATCATGTCGGACATGTACGACAATGCCGAGCGCGAAGGGCAGGGCGTGAGCTTCGTCGACTATGCCAACGACGGCACCTCGATCCTGGTCCCCAAGGGCAACCCGAAGGGTATTACCAACCTCGACAGCCTCGCCGGCCAGACCGTGGCGTGTGAGTCCGGCACGACGCAGCAGGTCCTGCTCCAAAACCTGAACAAGCAGTTCGCGGCAAGTGGCAAGCCGGCGATGACCATCAAGGCAGTGCCCAACCAGCCGGCCGCGCTGCTCGCGGTCAGCAGCGGCACGGCCGTCGGCGACCTGACCGATCACTCGACCGCTGAGTACATCGCCAAGACCGAGGGCGCCGGCAACACCTTCGAGGTCGTCGCCGACCCGGCGGCGCCGAACGGGTACGAGCCTCAGCTCGTGGGCATCGGCATCGTCTCCACGAACACGCAGCTCATCGACACCGTGCAAAAGGCGCTTCAGGCGCTGATCGTTGACGGCACCTACAAGCAGATCGTCGATAAGTACGGCTTGCTGCCGGTGAGCTCGGCGCAGGTCAACCAGGGCGGCAAGCCGACATCGAGTCCCAGTACGACGCCGTGACGTCTTGGCTCTAGCCGGACCCGAGAGCATGGACGCAGACAAGGTGGCGGCGGCCGGGGGTGACCCGGCCGCCGCCGCATCCAGGCCCGAAGCGATCAAGGCCATCCCGGTCCGCCACTGGGGCCGGTGGATCAGCGCGGTCGTCATCATCTACTTCGTCGTCGCGCTGCTCTATTCGTTCATCACGAACCCCCGCGTCGAGGGCTCGGTCATCTGGGACTACCTCTTCATGCGCTACACGCTGATCGGCGTGGCCAACACCATCGAGTTGACCTTCGCGGCGATGGCCGTCGGCGCCATCGGCGGCACGCTGCTGGCGGTGATGCGGCTGTCCGAGAACAAGGTTCTCTCAACAGTGAGCTGGGTCTACATCTGGTTCTTCCGCGGCACGCCGGTCCTGGTACAGATCCTCTTCTGGGGCTACATCGGCGCGCTGTACTATTGGTTGTATCTGGGGCTGCCCTTCACCGGCCTTGTCTTCTGGTCGGCCCTCGCCGCGGATACGACCCGCCACATTATCGTGGTGGCGATCCTCGCCCTCGGGCTCAACGAGGCCGCGTACGCGGCCGAGCTGGTGCGCGCCGGGATCATCTCCGTCGATGCGGGTCAGACCGAGGCCGCCCTCTCGCTCGGTATGTCGCCGGCGCTCACCATGCGTCGCGTTGTCCTGCCGCAGGCGATGCGGGTCATCGTCCCGACTTTCGGCAACGAGACGATCAGCATGCTCAAGACGACCTCACTGGTCTACGTGCTGGGCGGCGCCGTCGAGTTGCTCGGGCGCATGCAGCAGGTCTACGCACAGACGTTTCAAATCATTCCACTGCTGATCGTCGCCTCGATCTGGTACATCTTCCTGACCACGATCCTGACGATCGGCCAGCACTACATCGAGGCCTACTACGGCAGAGGCTTCGGCCAGGACGAGGCCGAAGCCGCCGAGAAGCGGGCGGCTCGCAGGGAGCTGCGGCGGGCGGGGATGCGCCATGTCTGAGACACCCATCATCGGCGCCGACCAGATCGCCGCCAGCGCGCCCCTCACCGGCCAGCCGATGGTCAAGGCCGAGCAGGTGTGGAAGTCGTTCGGCAAGCTCGACGTGCTCAAGGGCATCGACCTCGAGGTCTATCCGCAGCAGACATATGTGCTGCTGGGGCCGTCGGGCGGCGGCAAGTCGACGCTGCTGCGCTGCATCAACCACCTCGAGAAGATCGACGCCGGCCGGCTCTGGGTCGGCGGCGATCTCATGGGGTACCGGCAGAGGGGCGACGTCCTGCACGAGATGAGATCGGGGGATGTCGCCCGCCAGCGCTCGCTCGTCGGCATGGTCTTTCAGCGCTTCAACCTGTTCCCGCACATGACCGCGATCGAGAACGTGATGGAGTCACCGATCCACGTGCAGCACGTTTCTCACAGGCAGGCCGAGAGTGAGGCGGAGGAGCTGCTCACGAGCGTCGGCCTGCGTGACAAGCTCGACGTCTACCCCGCGCAGCTCTCCGGCGGCCAGCAGCAGCGCGTGGCGATCGCCAGGGCGTTGGCGATGAAGCCCAAGCTGATGCTCTTCGACGAGCCCACGTCGGCGCTCGACCCGGAGCTGGTGGGCGAGGTGCTCGAGGTGATGAAGAACCTCGCCCGCGAAGGCATGACCATGGTCGTCGTCACGCACGAGATCGGATTCGCCAAGGAGGTCGCCGACGGCGTCGCCTTGATCGACGGCGGCGTCATCGTCGAGCAGGGCCCGCCGAACGAGGTCTTGGTCAACCCGAAAGAAGAACGCACCAAAGTCTTCCTCTCGAAAGTGCTTGCCTAGACGCGTTCTGCCGACCCCAGCCTCACGGCGAGCGCAGTTAGGTCTTGCTGGTGACGGGAATAGTGCCGAACGGAGGTACAAGCCATGAGAGTTCGGAGACTGTCCGGTTCGGTGTCGATGGCGAGCATGGGGCTGCTGCTGGCCACTCTGTTTCTGGCCGCCGGATGCGGCAGCAAGAGCAGCCCGAGCAGCAGCCCAACTCCAAGCTCGTCACCCACAACGGCCCCGGCGGCGGCGCAGGTCAAGGCGAACTGGGAGACCTTCTTCGCCGCCGCGACTCCTGTCGCGCAGAGAGTCGGCTTGCTCCAGAACGGTCAGCAGTTCGCGACTGTGATCCAGGCGCAGGCCAACTCGCCGCTCGCCCAGGGAAGCTCGGCCAAGGTGACCGCAGTCACGGTCGTCTCGCCGACCAAGGCGAAGGTCACCTATTCGATCCTGCTCGCCGGCCAGGTCGTCCTCGCAAATCAGAAGGGCGAGGCGACTCTCGAGGCCGGCGTGTGGAAGGTCAGCGCGAAGAGCTTCTCGGCGCTGCTCGCGCTCGAGGGTCAGTCGGGCGCGGGATCGCCGTCGGCCAGTCCTACACCGTGACGGGCCGACCGAGGAGGCTTGATGGCTGAAGGGCGGTCGGCCTCGCTCGAGGGCCGCCGGAACCGCGCGCTGGGCACGGTCTGCGGCGTTCTCTTTCTGACTTTCCTCGACACGACGATCGTCAGCGTCGCCCTCGCCGACATCCAGACGACACTACACGCCGGCGTGTCGGCGCTGCAGTGGGTGGTCAACGGCTACGCCCTCGTGTTCGCCAGCCTGATGCTCGGCATGGGCACGCTCGGCGACCGCTTCGGGCGCAAGCGGCTGATGCTCGGCGGCGTCGTCGTGTTCATCGCCGGCTCCCTGCTCGGTGCCCTGGCGCCGAACGTCGCCACGCTCATCGCCGCGCGCGCGATCATGGGGGTCGGGGCGGCGGCCTGCGAGCCCGGCACGCTCTCCGTCATCCGCCACATGTACCCGCGTCGCGAGACGCGGGCGCGGGCGCTCGGTGTGTGGGCGGCGATCTCCGGCCTCGCGCTCGCCTTGGGGCCGGTCTTCGGCGGCGTCCTCGTCGGGATCGGCGGCTGGCGCGACGTCTTCTGGTTCAACCTCGCCGCCGGTATTGCGATCTTCTTCGCGGCGCTGGTGACGGTGCCCGAAAGCTCCGACCCGCAGGCCGCCCATCTTGACTACGCGGGATTCGTGCTCGGCCCGGTGGCGATCGGCTCGGTCATCTTCGCCGTGATCCTCGGCGAGAGCAGAGGGTACGCGGCGCCGCTGATGATCACGCTGTTCGTGATCGGCGCGGTCGCGGCGGCGCTGTTCGTCGCCGCCGAGCGCCGCAGCCCGGCGCCGATCTTCGACATCCGATATATGCGCAAGCCGTCGTTCAGCGGCGCGCTCGCCGTCGCCTTTGCCACCTACTTCGGCATCTTCTCGATCTTCTTCTTCACAGTTCTCTACCTGCAGGAGGTCGTCGGCTACTCGGCCTACCGCATCGCCGAGCTCTTCATGCCGATGATGGCGACGATGATCTTCGCTTCCGTGTACGCCGGGAGATGGGTGGGCCGCGTCGGCCCGCGCGTGCCGATGGCCGTCGGCTGCGTCGCCGCCAGCGTCGGCGTGCTGCTCACCGAGGTCGGCCTGCAAGGCACGGTCCACTTCGTTTCGCTCGCCCTCCCGCTGGCGCTGGCAGGGCTGGGATTCGGC
>Ga0207931_1000616_pt1 | contig 12978 bp, 15 predicted proteins | sample NGESurdeep092012_2_FD_184478 | JGI IMG/M metagenome (GOLD analysis project Ga0207931, IMG submission 184478) | Arctic peat soil microbial communities from Barrow, Alaska - NGEE Surface sample 415-1 deep-092012 (SPAdes) | ecosystem: Environmental > Terrestrial > Soil > Wetlands > Peat ...
ACATTATACCGAGGCACTGTTGACTCGAAGTGAACCCAGATGGGGCATTATCTAACTGAGGATGCGGTGCAAAAAAAGAACTGTCGCCATAGCGTAGGGCTTCAAGAACTAAGGGCAATTCATCTTGAAAGATTTTATATCGTAATGGAGCAGATCCAAAAACAAACCCGCCACTCACGTGACAATAGACGTGTAAGGCTGGCCCTTCATCAGTGCCTTTCCACTCAGCTAGCACTTCGTCTCTCATGAGCCTTGTATACCAACCACATATCTGTGATTCATTGCAATCTGGGCCAATTGTCAAAAAGAGCTCAGCCGTGATATCGGAGTGGGTTAGCGTATAAGGGCGCGGGGGAGATCGGATCTGCGGGTCCAATCCCAGCCACGTATTTGACGTGCAACTTTTCCGACCGCAATCTATTCTCGCGTCTGTGCGTATTCGTTGGTTCGCCTGCTTTTCAAACGTCCTTAAATAGAATCTCGTAGACGAATTGGAAGCCTATGTGCTTATCAAAAAGGGTATTGTCAAACCGTTGATGCAGCATGCCAGAACTGCCTCACCAATAGTTGCTGTCTATGCTTTGTGAGGAAAGAAAAATGCCGCTCTCCTGTGAAGCAAGAGAACAGTTATGAAATGCAACCCGCTGTCTTAGCTTATGCATTCTACTTCTCGCTTTCATCAGGAGCGGAAGTAGCAGGAACATCAGTTGCCGACTGTGGTTGGGCAAAACCATCTGCCAAATGACTGCTAGAAGTGACTTCTGCCTCCAGTTGTTGCAGCGAGATGCCGTTTTTTTCCATGAGGTGGGTCAACATACGAGTATGGCGCAGCAGTTCCGCGTCTTGAGCGGAGAGATGTTGCATAACCTGTTCAATATCGTTGTAGCTGGTCATAGTCGTATTAAACTGTTCGTCCGCCTGAAGTTCAGACTTTCGTCCTAAGACGTTCTGCCCAACCATAATAATCGGTAGTAAGGTCAGCTGAAGGAATGTTTGCGAAATCCATACCACGAGTAAGGCGACGATGGGGCTGAGTAGGCCAAGAATGGCCAGTAATCCAACGACAGCAAGCGCTGCAAACGTATATGCCGTCCACATCGTACCAACACTCTTAGTAAGCCCAACCGCAATCCGCGTGTTGACGCCAGCCGCCTTTTGCTCAGCCTCGTGAACCAGATTGACATTGCGTGGCTGGTACGGGTGATGTTCGTGTTCAAACAACGCGCTGGTATGGCGATGTGGGTGCGCCTGCGGTACAGTCTCTGTTTTGACAGAGTCCGAGGTGGTCTCTCCTTGCATACTAATTATCCTCCGATTGCTACAATTTTCCTATGTGTTACTATGTTAGCTCCGCACAGTTTACCACTGTAGCACCGCGTATACTGCCGGCGCCGCCGCTGCAACCTATAGAAAGGATTCATCCGGTATAACTTCTGTGCCCTTCCGCCCGAGGTCGAGCCGACTCCACGGACTTGGCGGAAGTGGAACGCGCTCGTATTCCGGATCGTGTTCCCATCTAAGCCACATACCTTCGTACTGATCAGGCAGCGAATTCGAGCTTCCGGCAATCTTCAGTCGCTCTAGGACAAAGGGTTTGAGATCCCTCTTTTGCCGACGAATGGTGAACAGAATCTCTGTGTTAACCCGCGGGGCTGCTAACCAGTCAGGGAGGATGCTCCGCACGTGAAACCGCTGGAGTGAAAAAAAACCTTCTGAGGGCGGTTCTTCAGCGTCTGCCCATTGTCTGATGAGCTCGTGCTCGTTTCTCCATATAGCGACGCGTCTGGACGTGATCTCGCCTGTGAGTTGCCTGCATCTGTCACGCCGCCGATCTGGTGCGTCAATTTCGTCAAACGCGCGCATGTAGCCTTGGTCCGCGTTGATCTTAAGGAGCCCAAAATCAAGCTCTGCCATACCATGAACGGGAACTAGCGGGGCGATAACCGTCAGCTTGGGTCGCACATTGCCTCGGCGCGTGCCTTTCAGATCGCCTGACGTGATCTCATCAAGCACAATCGCTGCGGAGCGGTTCGCGACGTCGATTACGTCAAGACCACCGTCGTTGCTCCAGTCCCGTTCGCTCGTGCCAAAGTCGTACGTCCTGATATCGAGCAAGCTGCTCGTGCTCCAGTCTTCAGACTGGGAACCGACAATCCCGCCTTCCCCGCTTTGAGTGAGTCTCGGGAAACAAAGAATCGCATAAATGTTGTCCGCGCCGCAGTCTATGACTCCTTGAACAGGGACAACCTCTCTGAGGCTGCCATCGACATACCACTCGCCGTCCACTTCAACTGGCGGAAACATCACCGGAACTGCCGCTGATGCCAACGCGGCTTTGATAAGCTTCTCTTTTGATTCGCAGAGAATGTTTACTCGTTGATGCGTGTTCGGCGTGTCGAGATCCGCGTCGCACGAGCTGTTATAAAAACAGGTTTGCGCTCCCGTGCGAAGGTTCGTCGCGTACAGGCGAAGGGCGATTTTTGACGTGAGCGCTGTTGCAACGTCTTGCGCGTCGTCTCGCATCTTTTCTTCAAGCTTCTCTGTCGAGTAAAGCGCGCGCGTCTTTCTTACGTCGGCGAACATCTTCGTGACGTCCCTCACCCCACTGTACACGTTGGCGAGGGCCTCTTCGCGGGTCGTACAAATAAACCGTGTTGCCGCGCCGACCCACGAACCTGCTGCTCCGTCAACCACGGCGTGAAGAACGGGAGCGATGCTTTCCGACCATTCGTGTTGCGGGATCAGATCGTCACCGAGATTTACGTCCGTCACCCAATATTTTTCAAGCTTGGCGGCACAACCTTCGCCTGTGGCCGCAATCGTCGCGTTGATAGCGCCGATTGAGGTGCCAGAGACGCACGCAATATCTGATAAAATCTCCTTTTTGTCCAGATATTTGAGCGCCCCGACTTGGAAATCACCGAGCGTTCCTCCGCCGCCAAATACGATGCCTATCGGCATACGTTCACCTCCTAATCTACGGTTTTTGCATCGCGATGGGAATCCTGCTCTCAGGCGAGGTTAGATTCTGACGATGTGTGTGGAAATCAGACCGTATTAACCGGCGTCCGTTGCAGCCTCTTGAGACAGGCCTCGGGGTCGTTTAAAGCGTGCTGGCAGATTGGCGAATGTTGCGGTAGGACTCGATTCGCAGTGCAAAATCATGACGCCTTTCTAGAAAAAAAAGTTGTTGATTGCAGGTGTTTTTAGCTTAAAGGCAATGCGTAGGGCGGGGCGTCAAGCCTATGAGCTCTGCAGAGGAAGTAGCTCCTCGAAGCGCAGTTAGATATCCACAACGTCCAATGGCCAGCGGCAGACTGTATTGCTTGGCGTTTTAATGGAAAATAAGACTGCAGTGATCTTAATAAAAGCAAATACTTAAGTCAGAGCCCCCGCAACCTTTTCCTATGCCATTCGTTCATCAGCCTGAGTCTATTCCTGGAATTCCAACAGCCACCATTACAACCCCCACTAATAATACGCGAGTAGAAAACTCAGCATTTGTTATGGGCACAGCCCAAAATATTGGGGGAGAATATCATCTATGGCTTACATTATATGATTACACCGCGAACCGCCACTATCCACAAGATGGGCCCATTGCTGTCTCCTCAAACGGTCAATGGGAGATGACTGTTTCTTTTGAAAGCAGGGAAGATATGATATTACTGCACTCGCTGCAGACCAAAACGCCAGCGAAATTCTCTTACAATACCAAGCGGCCAGTCAGTCGAGAGCTGATTATCCGGGATTGCCTACCCTTCCTTCAGGATGCATAACGTTGGCTTCAGTCACTGTCTCTAGAAGGGAGGGCAGCGGATGCTAGTAAAACCGCTAATCGACTCCCGAAACGCCGTGAGTAAGTAGTCGTCTGTATAAGTAGAATCTTCAAGATAAGCAGTTGCTTTCCAGGCTAGCATCGGAGCCGCGAAGGATTTACGGGAAAAGAGTTCCTTTAGACATCATATCCTGTGGCCGAATTGTACTGCTCTCTTATCCTCTTCGCAGTATCGCCAGGCACTCTCTCCTCCAGCAGGTCGAGAAACATCCCAGCAGCCTCCGGGGAGATGCACAGCAAGCACTCTGAGCCGTCCAGGATGCGGTCGGCCAGATACTTGAGGTCCTCTGTTGAGAGCCTCTTCAGCCGGTCCTGTAAATCCTCATCGTCGGTTGCAAAATGCATGGAGACCGGTGGCAGGATGGAGCGATAATGAGTGGGTATACTTGCCTCCGGAGCAAGCTTCCTTAAGATCTCCAAATCCTTCTCATTGAGCTTTCTCATGAACGTCCTCCAGGAAGAGAGTTACTATTCTCGTAGTAATATCTTGCGACACCCTATGGACCTATCGCAGTTCCTTTGCTGCCTACGCCAAGATTTCGATGCATAAAGACTGGATGACGCTTAGCTGCGGGTTAAGATTTTGCGAACCGCTTCCCGCCAATACTTCAAATGCACATCATACATCTTCTGGCAGCGGGGACTTATGTTCATCCTGCGCGCTCACAAAAGCTTTATCACATCTATTTCATCTCTCAATGAATTATGAGCGTTGAGCTCAGTTCACTTGAAAAGACGTTGGTAGTCCCGCTGTGGCACAGAGCACAGGCAAGCAAGGCACACCCTGAGCTACTGAACGATGTTAAAGCTATTGAGCTCGTCAATCATCTTGACTACGATTTTTCAATCTTCGAGCAACGCTTCACTGTTGAGGATAGCTTCAGGTCTGCGGCACGAGCGCGGCAGTTCGACGACAAGCTTAGAGCGTACATCAGCACACATCCCGATGCGTCGATAATGAATCTCGGCGCAGGCCTCGACACAGCCTTTTACAGGGTCGATAACGGATCCATTGAATGGTACGACCTCGATCTCCCGAACGTCATCGCTCTGCGCAAGCAGTTACTGCCTGAAACCGATCGAGTCAAGTACTTCGCCAAGTCGCTGTTTGACATGAGCTGGTGTGCTGACATCGACCACACCGATAACGGCATTTTCATAGTAGCAAAGGGTATTTTGTGGTTCTTTGAAGAAGCAGAGATCAAGCGCTTTTTCTCATCACTCGCCGATGCGCTGCCGGGAGCAGAGCTTATCTGTGAGGCCTGCTCTACGCTTGGCGCGTCGATTGTTAATGACTCATTAAAGTCCGTTGATATGGACGTAGAAGTGAAGTGGGAGTTGGAGGACGCACGCGTCATTACCCAATGGGACGGCCGCCTAAAGCTCATTGACCAGACTCCGGCCTACTTAATTCCTCGAGATCCAGCGTGGGGAGAGCAAACCTTAGAAAACATAGATACGAGCGACCTGACCAACGCTTTATCTATTGTTCATCTACGCGTGTAATGTCCCCGCGCTTTGCGACACTCAACTCGCTGAAGACTACAAATCACGACAATGTTTGAGACGGCCATCTTTCCAATCCCGCATATAAACATCATACACGTTATCAGGCAGCGCATGCTTGTAATGCGCCCACTCGCTCGATTTGGAGCTGCTGTCGGAGCCTGTGTTAGGCTCTTTTTATGTGCGTTGTCCAATCTGTCCTGTACGTCCTTCGAAGTGCTGAATAAGCGGGTTTGGAGCAAACTCTGCTAAGTCAGATCATGCTTATTTTCCGAAAATAACTGACATTATCCGCGCCCTAGACCGACCGAAGTTTCACGATCGTTTGTTCCAAGCCTTAAGGCCGCCAACTTCAGAACGTAAACCGTTTGAGCCTCGCAAAGACTCTTCCTTCTGGCCTCTGGGAGGAACGAGCACGGCAACAACAACCATGGTACTCGCAGGGCCTATAACGTTGGGATACGCTGCGTGAGTTCGGCCCAGTCGCTGCCGACGGCCTTTTTAATGAGTTCCTTTGCTCCGGCGAAGGCAGGTGCCGGCATCACCATCTGCCAGATACGGGTCATGTTCTCACGATCGTCGTGCCCCATCAGCGGGAACATCCACGCCACCACTTCCGGAAACCGCTCCTGGGGAACCGTGCTGGACATGATACCAACCGCCTTCCCTTGCTCGGGTAAGGCGACTCGTTCGGTGAAAATCCTGTAGAGGTGGGTATCCTCTTTACCCAGGTGGATATTGAGATGAAAACGGAACGCAGCGGTGGCCCGGGCGGTTGTTAACGGGTCGCGTGCAGCGTACGATTTACTCAACTCGTCAAATGCCGAGTCCAAACCACGGTGGTCTTTCACATAGGCCTCAGCAACCAAGGGAGCGACATCCTCGAGCACGGGGAAGATAGCTAACTCTTCTCCGTGGGCGTGCCAGACCAATACTTCGTTGAAGAACCGGAAACGCTCGACGGTGGCGGCAAGGCCCTCTGTTCCCCGCGCTGAGACTAACGCTGCGGCGTCGATATGCTCCATGTCATTCCGGAACGCATTGTGAAGCGCCCGTATCGCATCTACAGGCTCTGCCATGACAATTCCCCCTGTGTTTTAGTTATAAAAGATTACCTCTCTGAATGGTGCAGATCCTATCCCCCACACTGAAGAGTGAACGTGTAACACGTTTCGTGTCCATTTGCGCAAGCTTTCCAAAGGTAAACGTACGTTCCTTGTTCTCTCTGCCGTCAAAAAGAGTTTCCGTCATGCCGCATATCCGGCTAGAATGCCTCCTTCACTTTACAGGCCTGAGCACGTTTCGTCCTGCGATTCTATGAAACTCTCTTGTTCGTCCGGCAATCCGGTTTACTCTCAGAAGTATCTACGTTGAACGCACCAAAACCAACAGCGTGGAAAAGGTTCAGGGAAACAGCTCACGCAGATTGATCTTAAATTCGCCCAGTTTTCCACCGTAGTTACCCGCGGAAATTCCGACCACACCGTCGACGTCCAAGGTGGCTTCAATTCCTTTCTTCATCGCCTCTCTAACTGTTTCAAGCGACGTTCCGTTAATCACTATCTCGGGGATATACCTGACGCCCTCTGGAATCTTGTGGATCTCCCCCAATCTGTGTTTAAGCGAAGGACAGAAGGTATCATTTGTGGTAGGACCTATCAACGGAAAATGGGTTTCAGGCTTTGAACCTGCGGCGCACACATCGAAAGGCGTCACTACGCCCGTTACGCGGTGGATGGCATGCAGGGCCTTTTCTCCAGCTTTTCTTAGAGCTTCTTTTGTTGTACACATGACCCAGAAATTCGCACCCATTACGCCATGGGCGTACCCTAAACGCCTTTCAATGATGAAATCTGGGACCATAAGTGGCACAACAATAACGTTTCTACCAAAGCGTTCTTCTTCCCATTCATGTCCGTCTCCGCAATGCCCAATCCGCTCCATCATATCCATTTTACCCTCTGCGTTCCGTAACGCATCGAAGACCGCGGTGAAGGGTTTAACAAGTATGTCTTGGCGAATCCTGTAGGAAAGTTCAGCCTCAAACTTGTGTAAGGAAGCAGTGAAGGCGTTATTCTTGTCTAAACCTGCCCAGAACTGCAGGACGGCGCCCTCGCGTTTATCCGGAGTCGCATCTTCGTCAAGCCACTTCTCAACGCCGCCTTCGACTCTACCAATCACAACTGAAGGTGTTGCCGTTGAGTCTTCGGCTGCACCGTGCAAAGTTGCCCTGTCGTCGGCCGTGATTAGCACTCGGCAAAAAATACCTGCAAATGCCTCGGCATACGTGTCGTCAATTTCAGCTTTGAACACCATAGCTCATCCGAGCCTCCCGACGGATTCTCCTCTGACCTTCTTACTGAATTCGCTGCGCTCTTTCACTATTGATCCCTTATTCCTAGCGGCAACTATTTGAACCTTGGGTAACCCTTTGAGGCGTTCCTTTCTTGCGTTTATTTGACAAGCGGGGAATAGCACGGCATTTTTTGGTTGAAGCGATACACCGAGTTTTACCCCCCCCTCTCTTTCTTAAGCCAACCTATACCTATCATTTAGCGCACATACATTGTGATCAATAGTGACCACTGACGACGAGTTTACCCGCCGTTTAATTGGATTCGGGCTCAGCGAAAAAGAGGCGCAACTCTATCTGCACCTGCTCAAGTACGGGCCAAAAACCCCCTCGCCGCTCTCAAAATCGCTACAAACCTATCGCGAAGACGTACATCGCACACTGACGAGCCTCATCGAGAAGGGTATGGTGCGCCCCTCACTTGACTCCCCCACCGTCTATGCAGCGATCGACCTCGACACGGCCCTCGGATCCGCACTGCAAAAGCAGCAGAGCGAGCTCCGCGAGATGGAAGCGAGGAAGCGCGAGCTTCAGGAGCTCTCGCAACAACAGTGGTTTCGCCCCTCCGACAAAGTGAGCACGTTCAAGATCATCAAGAGCATCAAGGGACGCATCGCTGTCGCTATGCCCCTAATTGACCCCACGCAGGAGGAATGGCTTATAGCCGCTCCTGCATACCTGACTGTTGTCGCCTCCCTCTTTGGAGTCAATGACGCTGCGTATGAATTTATCAAGCGAGGAGGAAAGGTGCGGGCCATCGTCGACATGTCGTACCAAGTTATTGAGCCGGTGTGAGAAATGATCGCCATCGGTGAAGAAGTGCGCCACATCGATCAGCACGGAATCATGTTCGTCGTATTTGATAGAAGAATCTCCATAAGCGCGATCAACGCGGAAGTCAAGCGTATATCTCTCAACGAACCTGTCTCTGGACTTTGGACCGATGATCCTGCGTATGCTCAGTACCTCGCGTCTACGTTTGAGATGGTGTGGGGACAGTCGGTTCCTGCAGAGCTGCGCATACAAGAACTACTAGAACGCGGCCCTCCGCAAGCATAAAAAAAGCCGCGGCACGAGCGGGGATGACAATGTTCTCTGTTGATTACTGTTAAGGGGCTTTTTTTAACGCGCTGCGCTAGCAGCGATGCAAAATTTGGTCGCCGAGCTTCTAACCCGGCATGCCTTCTGGAGCAATGGCGAAAGGCGCAATTGCTCGCAGTGTAAAGCATGCAAGCCTAGGTTCAAATATCATAGAATCTGCAACGAACGAAATCGTCTGGCTTCTCTCAGCTGCTGGTTGTCTTCTCTGCGCACTACGGTTTACAAAGAAGTCAAAAATGCCAGTTCCCCCCATTCTTTATAAAAAGTGAAACGGAGCCCGATTTGGCGTTTTCACGCAGTCGAGTTTAAATATGCCTTTTGGTGAATGCATGGCTAGAGTTAACATGGACAGGATCGGAAGATGAGATCGTTTACCGTCGACGAACTCATTGCTGCTCCGGGCTGGCCTAAGGAGGTCTAGAGGATCAGTTTCGAACGAGTGCGTGTCGAAGGAATCAGAGTGGAGAGCATAAAGAGGGATAGTCAACAAATGCCCTAAACAGACCCCGTTCGGGGTCGTAAATACTACAACGCATACGAGCGGGGAAAAAGGGCCTAGGGATTGACAAAAAAAGGATAGACACACGTCTAACCGCCCTTTGCATGAAACTGCTGAAGACCTGCGCGGCTTGTTTAATCAGGTTGAGACAGAGGTACAAAACACCGATAGTTCTTAGCTGGAGCTTGAGAAAAGTTGAGAATCAAACGCGGGCGGTGAGATAGGCCTGCGGGCCATTGAGGTGACGAATCGCAAGCAATTAATAGTTACGCTTGAGGAGCAATTGCGTCAGTCGAAACGGAGCGAGACTTCGAAGGGCGACAGGCAAGGTTGCTTCTGCACTATTGCTTCGATTTGCGGTGCTTGCTGCTATCTTCCGTTCCTGCGTCGCTTTTGCTTGTTTGGCCTATCCGAAAAACGCGCCAGAGATAGCCCACGATAGCGATGATCACGGCCACTGCGGCAACGGCTAGCGTTACTACGATTCGTTGTTTCATTAGTTCGTTTCCTTTTCTGAACTTTTCTTCGTTGTGCTGGTCGGGTTACTCGACTTCAAAAAGCCACTCAGATACCGCTGCCTTCTGCCGTCACGCGGTCTCGCTTATTGGCCTTCCGAGGCGTTCTCTCTGGGGGCTCCTCCTCTTCGATTAGTCGCGTCTCGCCACTTTCCAATCCTTTTTCTGAAGCCTCTAGAAATTGAATACAGCATGTGCACTAGCTTCTCCGAATTTAACATTTGTGCCGCTTGTTCGGCTTGCACTCGATCACTAGACGCTTTCTCGTTATGTATCCGAGAGTTCAGCGCCAACGATGGTGTGGGTGGTAATAACCCCCTCCACATCGCGGATCACGTCTACTGTCTTGCTGAGGAGGGGCAGCCCATCGACTTCAATGATCACCAAGAAATCGTACTCTCCGAACACGTGATGCAGTTCTCTGATCCCAGGGATCTCGCCGAATTTGTCAAAAACGCTTCGCTCCTGGCCAGGAATGACGTTCACTAGGGTGACTCCGACTACCATAAGTATCCCTCGATCTAAGGAAGGGGCGCGAGTATTTAGAGCTAATCGCAAAAAAAGGTGGGTTCAGGTCGATTATTGTGAGGGGGCAGTGCGTCGCATCCTCTGACCTCAGAGGAGTTGCGTCTTGACTCGCGACCGGCTAAACTGATAACCTTTTTTGCCGTGCAGAATTCCCTGCGCGCAGGGACTCGATCGAAGTAGTCGGTGGCGTTTACGGCAATTTGCCCTTCACCTCATTGCGCCCAAACGCGCGCGGACTGATATGTGCAAAGCTGACACCCTTTTTGCTGCGTCACCTATGAGTTCGGTCGTTCGCTCATCTTCAGGTTAATCTTGACAGATTGTAGATCGTCGCGAGCTTCGGAAGGTCATTTACGACATACACAAAAGCCATCCATGCCCATTTGCCCCAGCGGTCGTTCACCGCTTTCGCCACCGCGTTGATTTCCTGTCTGGGGCGTTCCGGCTCACGTCCGAGCAAAAGCTCACTCATGATGACCACGCTCCACACGTCTAGCGGGACAGAGCGCTGACCAATGATCAGACCGGCCGAGTACGTGCCAATGCCTGGGATCTCCATCACATTCTTTACAGCCTCTGTCTCGGGCTGGCGGCGTAGCTCTTTTAGAGACATCGGGTGTTGAATTAGATAGTGCGCCGCCTTCACGAGCCGCTCCGCTCGGTAGCCGAGCTTCGCGTCTCTCCTCAGCTCGATGGGGTCCCGCTTAGCGATATTGGAAGGTTTTGGCCACAGAACGACCTCGTGGCTATCGAAGGCAATCTTGGTCCCGTATCGCTCGAGCAGTCTTGCCATCATGTCTTGGCTTCGCTTGAGCGGTGCCATCTGGAGGGTTGTAGCAAGAATCACCCGACCGAACAAGTCATCCAGCCGCCCAACTCGCATGCCGTAAAGGTCTTGCACTGCGATGGAGAGCACCTCGTCAGTGCGGGCGAATTCGTAAAAAGCCTCAAGCTCTTCGTCCTCTCCGAGCCCGAGTTTAATAGCCGTCTGTAGCATGGTTTCTTCATCGTTTGTCGGATGCGACTGAACGTAAACGCTTACGGTCACACGTTCGTTGACCGCAGACAGTTTCAATCCGACCGGCTTGCTATTTAGATAGGTTCCGCTCCACAGCGTACCGTTTTGAAACACTTCTCCCGGCGTTGACCAATGCCAACCAGCCGGTTTAGCGACGGTGAGCGAGAGATCAAACGGCTCAGGCATGTCGATTTCAAATCGGTCAAACGCGCGATAGTGACGGGGCTTGTTCATGGTCCCTGTTCCGTATTTTGTTACAGGCCTTCTAATCATGCATGATACGTTGTTATTTTTGCTTTGCTAAACCCTGGAGGCGTCCAATGTTAGCGTGCGTTCATCACGACATGTGGGCGCTCAGAAAAAGCTTTGTGAGTTCACAGCAAGTGAGTAGTGCACGTCAAAAAAATGTGATACATCGTGTCAAAGAGGCGAAATTCCCTGTCGAATGACCAAGCTTCAGATTCGTTGCTAAGCAGTTTTATCCGGGGACTATACGACTACTTTAATCCGCTCCTTCATGTGATCGAAGAACTTCAGAGTGACGCAAAGAAGAACCGCAAAAAGTGAGCAGTGTACGCAGAGTTTCACGAATGGAAGACTTCTTCCACGCGATCGAGCCACTCGTTAACTAAGCAGTTAAATACGGTCTCTTGCTCGACTTCCAGGCCGTGTCCGGCTCGATCTAATACTCCAACAGTCCCACGGGAGTAATTCGCAGCGATTTTCAGCGAGTCACGATAGCCCACCGATGTGTCTTGGCGGCCCACAAGGATGAGCGAAGGCCGGTCGAAGGGATGAGGAAGCTGGTCTACATCAAAGGAGAAACTGTACCCGCAGCTTTCAAATCGCTTGAGAAACGCTCCATCTTTTGCTTTCATCCCTGGAATAATATCTTGCGTAAAGCGATCCCATCGTTGTTGGTCCTGCACTACAAGCACGCGCTCAAACATTCGTTTCTGGTCGTCCGGTGCGATGCTCGCTAAGAACGATTCATCTTTGACGAATACCTGTCGGAAGGGGAGGTCGCGCAGGTTTCGATCGGCTATGACAACAGGACAGATGAGAAGGACTCCTTTGATGCGTTCGGGTAGAGAACGGACTAAGCCGCGTGCCAGATATCCTCCGTACGATTCGCCAGCCACCAGGAACTGGTCGCCGGGGATAACGTTTTCGCAGAACTCTATGATTACGTCCAGCATCTGATCTGCATCGTTCAACCAGCCTGGGGCGCGTGTGCGACCCATGCCCGGCAGGTCCACGTAGATACGTTTCCATCCCGCGCGATTTGTGAAAATCGGTTCCAAGCAGCCGGTCATCACGTGGTGATCGATGCCAAACCCGTGGATCGCGAGCACGGGGTTGCCCTCGCCACGCGTCTCGTAATAAATGTGCAGATCGCCCATTTCGTATATCATGGATGGTGAGGTGGGGGGGTCCGAGGTAAAAAAGATGGTGCCATTTTGTAACAAATTAGTCAGGTTTTTTGGGAAACGTCTAACGTTTGGCGCACCACAGCGTCATCGACTAAGCGCCAGGTGCCAGCTCTTTCGAACAGATGCTCTCGCTACGCCATTTTGCTAGACCTTTACTGCCTGAAGTGGTGCGCGCATCTCAGAAACG
>Ga0207931_1000617_pt1 | contig 12963 bp, 8 predicted proteins | sample NGESurdeep092012_2_FD_184478 | JGI IMG/M metagenome (GOLD analysis project Ga0207931, IMG submission 184478) | Arctic peat soil microbial communities from Barrow, Alaska - NGEE Surface sample 415-1 deep-092012 (SPAdes) | ecosystem: Environmental > Terrestrial > Soil > Wetlands > Peat ...
CGATGAACATAATCCTCGGCATCTGACGGCGTATCATAATTGATGACCAGGTTGATGTCCTTGATATCGATCCCGCGACTCAGCACATCGGTAGCCACCAGAACGCGTGTCCTGCGCGACCGGAACCGCAGCAGCGTGCTCTCCCTTTCCTTCTGCTCAAGGTCGGAGGAGATGCCTTCAACAACATAGTTCTTTGAACGCAGCCCGCGAACGATCTCGCTCACCTTTCTCTTGGTGGAGCTGAAGATCAGGATGCTGTCATATTCAGGATTGTCGGCAAGAAGGCTGTTTATCAGCGGAAGTTTCTGATTGTCGTCAAGCCTGTAGACAGCCTGTATAACACCGTCGACAGGCTTTGACATCTCAATGGCTATCTCTACCGGGCTGTTCATGATATGCTTCGACATCGACCGTATCTTCGGTGGCATGGTGGCACTGAACATCAATGTCTGGCGCTTCTTCGGCACGAAGGAGATGATGTGCATGATATCGTCGTAGAACCCAATATCGAGCATCCGGTCGGCCTCGTCAAGCACCAGCACCTCTATCTGGTTGAACCTCACATAACCGAGGTTAAGATGAGAGATCAGCCTGCCGGGGGTAGCCACGATGATATCTGCTCCCTTGGAGAGGGCAGCCTTCTCCTGGTCCCAACCGCTGCCGTCGCCGCCGCCGTAAACGGCTAATGACGTGATATTGAGTGTATAAGCGAGTCCCTGTATCTGCTGGTCGATCTGTATGGCAAGCTCACGTGTGGGGACAAGCACAAGGGTATGGGTATGGGAGGGGCGATTATCTGTTATGCTGTTCATTATGGGCAGGAGGTAGGCAGCCGTCTTGCCTGTGCCTGTCTGGGCGCAGCCGATAAGGTCGTGGCCCGAGAGGATGACCGGGATGGCTTTTTCCTGAATGGGGGTGGTCTCGGTGAAACCCATATAGTTAATTGATTCCAGCAGCTCCGGATTCAGATCCAATTCGTCAAATATCATCTATGCCCTGTGCGGTTTATTCGTGAGAGAGTTGGCAAAAGTAAGAAAAATATGGCATTAGGCATTAGGCATTAGGCAATAGTATTCGCATGGAGCATGTTGACGATCCGCCGTATGGCGGAGAGGAAATCCCGACGCTTCGGTCGGGATCTCCGCTTCGCTTCGACATGACCGAAGGACCTCAGACCCTGATACTTCAGACCCTCAGACCTCAGACCAGATTAAAACACCCCCATCTCCTTCAGGAGGAAGCTGGCGTTACTGAATTTTTCCGTAACGAACAAAACGTACCTGAAATCGACTGCGATGCATCGCTGGAGAGTATAATCATACTGCCAGTCGCTGGTCATGGCCTCATAGTTGCCGTCGAAGGCAATGCCTATTATCTCACCTCTGGCATTCATGACAGGACTGCCGCTGTTTCCTCCGGTGATGTCACACTGGTTCAGGAAGGCGACAGGGACATCTGTCAGCTCCGGATCAGTCCACCGGCCATAATCTTTCACCTCCTCGAGCTTCACCAGTCCGGCCGGAGCATCAAAGGGTTCCGCGCCGGTGTTCTTCTCAACCACTCCCTTCAGTGATGTGAACGGCTCGTACCAGACAGCATCAGCAGGCTTGTATCCTTTTATCGGTCCCCAGGTAAATCTGATGGTGCCGCTTGCATCGGGATAAAGAGCTGATCCCTTCCATTCGTACAGAGCTTCGATATACTCTTTCCTGAGCGCGGTTACATTGGCGCCGAAGGCTTGGGAAGTTTTAGAAACCTCCTCTGAAATGTCATAAATTCCGGCTGCCATATTAATGAAAGGATCATCCAGTTTTACAAGCTCAGATGAGGATTTGCCAATGAGGCTTTTTGCAAACTCGGGGTCTTTCAGTTTTGTTGTGCTGTAAGCCTTTTCAACCCACTGCTCCGGCGTCATCCCTGAAACGGCAATGATATTGTCTAATCCAGCTATACGCTGATCTGCCGGAAGCGCTTCGGCCATCTTCAGGGCTCTCAGCAGCATTGCCTTGTCAACAGGCTCATAGTAGTCATTATATGCATATGTTAATCCCTCGGCAAATTCCTTAAGTGCTTCTTCCGTTAGTCCGGGTTGTCTCTCTTCCTCAGGCTTTTCAAGCTCCCTGGCCAGGCCGTAAACCTGCACTGCCACACCAGGCAGGGTGCCGGCCAGACCCTGCAGCATGCCGATGTTATCTCTGTCTCTTGTCTTTTCCAGGATGTCATACTGTGCTTTTTCCTTTACAAGGATATCAGCATATTTTGCTTTTCTTTCAGGAGTACTGTTCGCCCATGTAAGGAACTCTTTTTCAAAGTCGAGCTTTTTCTGCAGGAAACCGGTTTTTACCATCCCGTCGATGTTTCCCTGGTATTTCTTCATTACATTTGCCAGTCCTTTCTCAAGGCTGGCGACCTTAAGCTTACCGGCAGGATCATCTTTCGTGAGTCCTTCGCAGATATCAATTATTTCCTTGAAGTTAGTGACAGAGAAAGGATAGTTCTTCTGGAGGTTCCAGGCGACAGAATTGGATGATCGGTACCGGGTAGTCTGACCCGGATAGCCAATAATAAAGTTAAAGTCCCCCTCATCAAGGTCTCCCTGTGCAACCTTAAGCCATATCTTCGGCTTGTAGGGGACATTCTCAGCGCTGTACTCAGTGCCTTCGCCTTTAGGACTGACATACACTCTCATAAATGAGAAATCGCCTGTATGCCTGGGCCACATCCAGTTATCGATCTCGCCTCCGTAGTTTCCAATGGAAGAGGGAGGGGCATAGACGATACGTATGTCTTTGAAAACCTTATATGTATGCATGACATACAGTTTGCCTTCAAACAGTGAGACGACGTCTGCCTCGAGGTCGATATTCTTTTCTTTCACCGCCTCGGTCATCGTAGCAATCTTCTCATTTATTTTCTTGTCTTTTTCGACAGGGTCAGTGATACCTTTGGCTGATGCGAGCACTTCGGCGGTCACATCCTTCATCTCAAGCATGATCCGGGCCTGGTACCCCGGGGCGCTGATCTCAGCAGAGCGTTCTTTTGCAAGGAAGCCATTGGTGAGGTAGTCGCTGCTGACGCTGGATGCCCTCTGAAGGGCTGTATAGGCCACATGGTGGTTGGTGACGACCAGTCCTTCAGGTGATACGAATGAAGCAGTGCCTCCTCCGAGCTTGAGAACGGCATTGGCAAGGCAGGGCTTGCCAGGACTGTAGATCTTCTCAACGGGTATCTGAAGTCCTTTTTTGGCAAGATCAAGTTGTCCCAACTGTGACAGAAGCCACATTCCCTCCTGAGCAACAGCTGATAGGGAGGTAAGAGTACAAAAAACGGTAACGATTAAAAGTTTTTTCATGGCGATCATTTGATTAACTATGTTCCTACTAATATAGGAAAATTGAGGCAATAGAATGCCGGGTGTTCAAAAATAGCCCGATGAGCTATTTCAGCGAATAAGCCAGATCGCATGGAAGCTGCAGTAACAGCGCCCCGCTCTTGAACATCAGGACCCAAGTGCCTTGAACCTTGAACCTTGAACCTTGAACCTTGAACCTGGAGCTTAATTCAGGCCGGCCTTCAGCAGCTTCAGGTTGGTCTCGAGGCCGTCAAGGTAGATGACAGACCAGACTCTTGGGGATGTACCAAACTTCCCATGAGTCCATCCGTCAGGGTCTTCCGGTGTTTCCTCAAAGTTAAAGATCGCCGGCGCCGCTATGGCTAGCTCCTTATAGCCGGCAGACTTCTCAAGCTCCCGGATAAGTTCACTGATACCGGTCTGAAGTCTTATATCAAGCGTGGGTTTCTTCCCTTTAATTACTAAAGCCGCTGCTGCAATATCCGATGCTTCGGGACGCGGAAAGCTCCATGGATCATCTTTCCACTGCTCCTCGGTTATACCACCGCTGGCGAATATCAGCGACTGGTAGTCGTTAACGAGCTTCAGCAGGTCATCTATCTTCTGACCCACAAGTGACTGAACGGCAGGAGAGGGGATCTCATCCAGCGCCGCCTCCAACCTGTTATAGTTTCCTGATAACTGCATGCTGTCATCGATCTTTTCCTTCGAGACATTCAATGCCAGCAGAGCAGAGAAGACGGATACTCCTGCAAGAAGTACCAGTACGGCAACAGTATTATTGATATTGAAGTTTTTATCCTTCGCCGTCACTGCAAGGAATACCGGAAGAAAAACAACATACGGGAAGGGCAGTGCAATCATCAGGGCTATACCTGCTCCGGGCCAGTGCATGATCTTGTACAGCATGCCGCCGAAAACCACAAAGCAGGTAAGCCATGTCACGACGTAAAGCAACGCATTCTTGCGATCGCCTTCGGTATTGAAATGATTTCTGAGGGCAAGGGGAATAAACACACAGATCAGTGTAAATACTCCGATTATCAGCAACTGACCTCCTCCAGGCCAATGATTTATCTTGAGAAGTGCACCTGATATTATTATCGCTATCGTTATAAGGCCTAACGTATATATCTTCTGTTTCATGATCTTATATTTTATTGATTATTGATGTTTTGAGATCGCTGAGAAAGACTGAGATTCCGCGGTGAGAATACCGTTTTTCAGAAGCTCCAGCATATGGAGGCCTGACATCAGTGAAACCTTGTCAGTTTCCGGATCAAAATCCGGCAGGTAATACGAGGGATCAAGGAGGTCTTCATAATTATTAAAATTTTCCCGTGGTATCAGTCCTGAGAGGTAATCAGAATACTCTTTCAGTGCTGCATTCAGTTCCGTGCGCGAATCTGTCCCATCCTGAAGAAAATCCCTGAAAGGGGCATTCTGAAACGGCCGCAGCAGGGAGTGGAACTGGATCTCGGGTCCGTTTTCGGTCTCCTTTATCTGGCGGGTGATGGCCACCGGCACACCGGGTTTTCCTTCGGACTCAGAAATCATTTTTGCTTCGATGCCATCAATGACTTTTAAGAGATCATTTGTCTTTGTATTTATATCTGCAAGAACAGGCGACACAGCCGTATCACTGCAGCTGTTAATGAACAACCGGTTTTCCGCAAACTTGTAATCAAACATCGCCTGCTGTTCACTCTGCTCCCTGTAATAGCTTGCATCGTAATCTCTCTGAAGGCTAAGGTTAAGGAGGACACCCGGAATCACAAGAGCGAGGGAGCCAACAACAATGAATATGAATTTGGCGCTGACATTTTTGTCTTCCTTCCAGGTAATACGGGTGTACCATGGAAAAACCACAAAGAAGATAATTATCACTCCGCACGCGATGAACAGTGATGCCCCGGGCCAGTGCTGAATCTTGCATAGGAGCGCCAGTATATATAATGCCAGTCCTACCGCACCAAGGATATATACTGTTTTTTTGGACCTGTTTTCCTGGTCCTTAAGCTTGCTGGCAAGCAATGCCGGGATAAAGGCAAAGATCCCCGAAAGTGCTGCAATCATCAGGATAAATGCAGCCAGGGGCCAGTGCTGTACCTTGGACGTTACTCCTATAATGAACAGCATTGCCGTGATGAAAGCCGAGATGTAAAGAAAGAGCCTCTTCTTGCTGTGAGTCTCCTTCCAGAGAACAGTCAAAGCTGAAGGCATGAATACAAAAGCGAGGGTGAAGGCGCCAAGGGTTAACAGGATACCTGCACCCGGCCAGTGCATTATCTTGAATAATGCAGCAAAGCCAAGCATGATCGTGCCTGCTATGGCTGAGATTTTCATTGTGTTTTTCATATATCTGTATTTGGTGTCAACTGAATAAAGTGTCTCTTCCTGGATCTTTTTAAGCCTCCTGCTGCCCATCTTCTCTTTTACCATAAGATAGGCGTCATGGAAGCTCAATCCGTTCTTCATCTCATGTTCAACATCACAGCAAATATGGTCAATAAGCTCATCGGCAAGATGGGAGAATGTTATCTCCTGCTTCCTGATTTCTTTGCTTATCTGATCAATATTCTGCAGACTCAGCTCAGGCATAACTAAGTCCGGGTAGAGGATTAACGATGTTCTGGAGGGACTCGATGAACGCTTTCATCTCCCGGATCTTCTCTGCTACCACCGAATGGCCTTTCTCAGTCAGGCTGTAATAGATGCGGATACGGTTATTGAAGTTCTCCGATTCGGTCACCAGGACGCCTTCGTTCTCAAGTTTGTGGAGAACGGGGTAGAGGGCGCCGTAAGTAAGCTTGATCTTTCCGTCGGTGATAAGTTCAACTCTGCGTGTTATCTCGTAGCCGTACATGCGGCCGTTCTCCTCCAGCAGCTTCAGGACTATCGTCTTCAGTGAGCCTTTGATGAGATCTGATGTTATCATTCTGGTATATATAAGTTTCTTTTATATTGCAAATATAGTATATTATTAATTACAAATACAAATATTTGATTTTTTTTTGGCAATAGACAATAGGCAGTAGAGGACCGAGCGTTAATAAAATGCCCTGTGGGCATTTTTAGTGAGGAGACAGACTGCAGGGGAGGGCAAGGAACTAACGAACATTTGACCAAACGAATTAAGAAATCAGAACTGATAACTGACAACAAACCGCAGGACCTCTACTTTTCCTCCACCTCCATGTAGATATACTTTGCATTCGGATAAAGCCTGAAAATGTCGGACTTGACCTTCGAAGTGATGGTCTCTATGGCGGCAGCCTCAGTTGTGTCTTCCATGTCAACAGAAATAAGCAGGATGAAGTTGTTGTTGCCGATATACATCGAACGGATATTATTAATATGCATGACTGCCTTATGTTTGAGAACGATGGCTTTGACCTCACTGCGCATCTCACGGGAGATGTTCTCACCAATGATCAGCTTCCTCAGCTCGTTGGCAAGGAAGTAGGCCATTATTATTAACAGAGCGCCGACAAACAGGGTGCCGATAGCGTCAAAAATAGGATTGATAAGCGACAGCAGGCTTGAGATCAGCACGATGGTGAGACCGGTCAGAGCAGAGAAATCTTCTATCAGGATCACGAATATATTTGTATCGGTTGACGCCATCACTGCCTTTAAAAGGTTGCCGGATGATGACTTTCTGAATTCTGTCAATGCGACGGTGAACGACTTCAGTTCGATGGCCATCGATGAGATCAGGACAATGAAAATATAAATATAATTCTCGAGAGGCTCAGGATGCATCAGCTTATGGATCCCCTCGTAGATTGAAAAACATCCGCCCATGAAGAAGAGCAGCACAGCCACCAGGAATCCCCAGAAATACTCCTCCTTGCCGTAGCCGAATGAATGAAGCTCATCAGCACCTTTCGCAGACCTTTTTCTTCCGATGAGCAGAAAGACCTGATTGGTGGTGTCTGCCAGTGAATGAATGGATTCGGCGAGCATTGCAGAGCTGCCGGAGATAACTGATACAATGAATTTGATGATGGCTATTGCCAGGTTGCCGACAAGTGCGAATACTACTGCACGAAGTGAGTTGCTCTGCTCTTTCATCTTTCCATATATCGGAGGCAGGGGCAAATTTAGTAAAATATTGTGGCAAGGGACGGTGAGAATGGGAGAAGGGGTGAAGAGGAGAATGGGAGAAAGGGTGAAGAGGAGAATGGGAGAAAGGGTGAAGAGGAGATTGGGAGAATGGGTGAAGAGGAGAATGGGGCAAAATAAAATTGAAGTCAGAACAGGTAATCAGGAGAAACAAAAAAAGCGCTGAGAAATTTCTCAACGCTTTTTGAATTATAATCTGTGCTCTGAGCTTTGAGCTCTGAGCTCCTTATCTGCGCGATGATCTGCTGTCGCCAGATTTGTTGGAACTGCTGCTCTTCTGCGAGGTGTTTCCGGTGCTCCTGCCTGAGCTGCTGCCTCTTGATGAACTGGCTGCAGATGCTGACCTGCCTGCCTGTCTGTTGCCTGAGCTTGCATGCATCGACGAACGGCCTGATGAAGATGAAGGCTGCGACCTCTGGACCGAAGACTGCTGTCTTGAAGCTGAAGGCTGAGACCTCTGGACCGAAGACTGCTGCCTTGAAGCTGAGGGCTGAGACCTCTGGACTGAAGACTGCTGCCTTGGAGCTGAGGGCTGAGACCTCTGGACTGAAGACTGCTGTCTTGAAGCTGAGGGCTGCGACCTCTGGACCGAAGACTGCTGTCTTGAAGCTGAGGGCTGCGACCTCTGGACCGAAGACTGCTGCCTTGAAGCTGAGGGCTGCGACCTCTGGACTGAAGACTGTTGTCTTGAGGCAGCAGGTGCTGACTTCTGTACTGTTGACGGCCTCGATGAGGCTGATCTCTGGTTCGAAGCAGAAGTGCTCCTCTGTGAAGAGGGTGCATTCCTTACCTCACCTGACTTTGATACAGTCCTGTCGGAGGTGGCAGATTGTGCCCTGCGGGCAGTGGCAGCAGGCTGGCCTGACTGCGATCTGTTGTCACTTCTGTTATTGACAGTGCTTGCTGACCTTTGGTTTAATTCAGGATTATTTCCTGAAGAACCATTGGATGCTCTTGCGCTGACCGGAGAAGAACTTCTTCTCCCGGATCCGGAGGCTGAGCCGCTGGTACCTGAGTTACCGCTTTTACCGCCGTTTGTCCTGGAATACATGGCTTCACCTTCTCTTTTCATCTCGGGACGAGAGTAGGTGTCCCTGTAGCGCCCTTCATTTATCCTGTGTGATACTTCGGATGAGTACTGACGCATGCTATTATAATAGTAGTCGTTGTAGTGCCCGTACCTGTAGTGGTCAGAATGACGGTAGTGTGCGTAGTAATCGGGGTACCAGTTGTAATGATATCCGTAGTAGTAGTGCCAGTAGAATGGCCTCCATGGGTGCCAGAAGGTAAGGTCGTAACCCCAGTACCATGGTGAGTGCCAGCATATATAGTAGGGATTGTACATGAACCTGATCACCGGCCAGGCAGCGACTTCATAATATGTGGTAGTTACCACGTTAACGTTGTCTCTGTAGACTGTCCTGCCCTGATAGCCGGGATTAGATGTTTCTGCATATATAGGTTCAACTATGTAATTTTTTCCGTACAGTGCCTCGTCACCGATGAGCTGTATCTGCGCTGATCCGTTGCTGAACTTCTGGACTGTAAACACTGCAATATCCTGGTTTTCATTCCGGTTCAGGGCGGTACGCAACACTATTGTATGAACATTTTTGTCGACATAGTCGGATACTGTTATATAATCAACCAGGTTGTCACCGTTAAGGTCGAGGTTGTTGATATGGGAATCTTCAGCATTGAGGTTTCTCTCAAAGGCTTCAAGCGTTTCAGATTCCTGGAAAAGTTTCATAACCGCGTAGAGATTAAGATTATCCCCCGGCAGACCGAGGTATTCCTCAGGGTAGTCCTGGGCCCTGACTGTTGTCATTGAGGCTATCAGTACTGCGAGGATCGATGTGCAAATTATTTTTTTCATCTCTTTAAGTTTTATGAAGATTTGCTCTTCATTTATATAAAAACAAAAGACATGCCAAACTTATTGATGAATGCGTAAGCGGTTGGTTTAAAGGAAAAAAGGCAATAGGCAATAGGCAGTAGGCAGTAGGGAGGGAATAAAAAAAAGCGTAGAGAGATTTCTTCTCCACGCTTTTCGCTTTACGCTTTTCGCTCTGCGCTCCAGGCTCTGAGTCCTTACCTGCGCACAGGTCTGCCGCCATCAGGTGCTTCAGAGCTGCTTTTCTGTGAAGGGGCGCTTGGCCTGGCCTCGCTATTGCTGTTTGATGAGCTGACGGCCGGAGCAGGTCTGCTTTCTTCGCTGCGGCGGCTTGAAGCTGCAGGGGCTGGTCTGCTTTCTTCGCTGGTGCGGCTTGAAGCTGCCGGAGCAGGTCTGCTTTCTTCGCTGGTGCGGCTTGAAGCTGCAGGGGCTGGTCTGCTTTCTTCGCTGTTGCCACTTGAAGCTGCCGGAGTCGGATTGCTTTCCTCACTGCTGCGGCTTGAAGCTGCCGGAGTCGGCCTGCTTTCCTCACTGCGGCTATAAGAGTCGGAAGATGCTGCTGATGACCTTGGGCTGCTTTCAGGGTCTGACCTCCGTGAAGCCTCGGCCGGCCTTGAAGAACTTCTTTCTGATACATTATCTGATGAACTGCGTATGACTGGTGCACTATTCCTTTCAGAAGTACTTGCATCAGTTTTTTCAGTTTCAGAAGCTACAGGCCTCCTTGAAGGTGCTGAAGTCTGACTCTGGGCATTACCTGAGGCAGGTCGTCCCTGTACGTCACGTTCCCGGTGGGTGTCTGCATAGAATGCTTCACCCTCTTTTCTCTGGTCGGGACGCGAGTAAGTCCCGGCATAGGAGCCTGCACTTATCCTGTGTGCTACATCAGACGATTCCTGACGGATTCTGTCATAGTAGTAGTCTTTGTAGTGCGGGTAACTGTAATGGTCAGTTGGACGATAGTGGGCGTAGTAATCATGATACCAGTGGTATTGATATCCGTAGTAATAATCCCAGTACCATGGGTGCCACGGGTTCCAGTATTCAGGGTAGAAACCCCAGTACCACCCGGAATGCCAGCCGGTATAAAATGGATCGTAGATGAAGATTACCAGAGGCCAGTCGCTGGTCTCATAATAATTGTTAATTACTGCGTTGCCTGTGTAACCCGGGTTAGGCGTTTCGGCGTACATAGGTTCAATTATGTAATTCTTGCCATACAGGGCTTCGTCACCGATGAGCTGTATGAGCACTTTGCCTCTCTTCAGCTTCTGTACCGTAAAGACTGCCACATCCTGGTATTCGTTCCTGTTCAGCACAGCGCGAAGTACTATGGTATGCACATCTTTTTCGACATAGTCGGTGACAGTAATATAGTCTGTCAGGTTATCACCGTTAAGGTCGAGGTTGTTGATCCGGGAGTCCTGAGCGTTGAGGTCTCTCTCGAAAACCTCAAGAGTTGCAGATTCCTGGAACAGTCTCATAACTGCGTAGAGATTAAGATTGTCCCCCGGTAGGCCGAGGTACTCCTCAGGATTTTCCTGTGCCCTGACTGTCGTCATTGAGGCTATCAGGATTGCGAGGACCGATGTGCAAATTAACTTTTTCATCTTTTTAAGTTTTGTGAAGATTTGCTCTTCGAAGGAGTAGCTGCAAAGGGTGTGCCAAACCATTTCAGATGCTCATAAATTGCCTGTGAGACGACGGTCAGTGGTAAGATGTATGATGTGATACGGAATATGCTGAAGCCAAGGAAAAGGGGGAGGCGGAAATGATAAAAGAGGGCGCGGGGGAACGGCTTTGCATAAAAAGTATTTCCTTCGTATTTATAATACTCATAAGATGCAGATAATTTATTTACTTATTCTTTTTACAGTGATGACCAGTTTATCTGGTGGAAAAGAGATCAGACCGGCTCATGATCATTGTAAACCGGATGTAACCGTGTCAGCCAGGCAGGCCGATCCGCAGGAACCGGTAAAACCTGCCTGGAGTGCGCCGGATACGACAGATATGGAACTGGAATTAAGTGCTATTGATTTTTCCGGTCTTATGGGAATCGGATGGAACCTTGGCAACGCTCTTGAATCAATAAGTTATAAAAATGGCGTCTATACCGGAGACGAAACATCATGGGGCAATCCTGTTATTACGAAGCAGTTAATCGACTCAGTAAAAAAAGCAGGGTTCAATGCTGTAAGGATACCCATTGCATATTCTCATATGGTGGACAATCAGGTCAACTGTAAAATCAAATGGGAATGGAAAAAAAGAGTTGAGGAAGTTGTCAGTTATGTGCTTGACAATGATATGTATGCTATTATCAATATTCACTGGGACGGAGGATGGATGAACAATCCGGTTTATGCCCGGCAGACAATTATCAATGCAAAGATCGATTCATTGTGGAAACAGATTGCCATATATTTCCGCGATTATGATGATCACCTGCTGTTTGCAGGTACGAATGAAATCCATATAGAAGGCAACTATAATGCACCCAGTACTGAAAACATAGCTGTTCAGAATTCTTTTAACCGGACTTTTGTTAATACTGTCCGTGCTACCGGCGGAAGAAATACATATCGTTTCCTTGTGGTTCAGGGATATGTTACAAATATTGAATATGCAAAGAAATATATGGTAATGCCGGCAGATCCCACAAATGACAGGTTAATGGCTGAGGTGCATTATTATGATCCCTATGATTTTGCACTGCAGACATCTTCGGGATATAAAACAGGATGGGGAGAAATACCGGGTTATACCGATCGTTCAACATGGGGACAGGAAACATGGGTCAATACGGCATTTGGCTATATGAAAACAACTTTTGTCGATAAAGGTATTCCTGTAATACTTGGAGAATACGGTGCAATTTACAGGTCATCCTTAACAGGCGGGATATTGACCAACCATAATGCGTCCCTTAATTATTACCTGAACTATTTGACATCAAAGGCAATGAAAAATGGCATGGTACCCTTTTACTGGGATAATGGATCAACAGAAAACAACGGATTTGCCCTGTTTGACAGGACTAACGGAACACGACTGCGGCAAGATGCCATCTCGGCAATAATCAGTGCCGGCAAATAAAATTGAGCAGGGGGCTTTGCGCCCCCTGCAATTAAGATTTAAGACCTTTATTTCTTACCCTGCCCGCTGCCTTTTGACGGTTTGCCGGCATTCTGCTGATGACCGGCAGGCCTGGCGCCATGGTCCTGACCTTTGTCGGAGGTTCTTTCCTGCCCCATGTTTTGCTCACGGTTCTGTACGCCTTCCTGTTCTTGCATATTTTTATGCTGTTTTTCCATCTCCTTCTGCAGTTTCCTTATTTGTTTCTGCTGCTTCTTCCTGGCTTTCTCCTGATCTTTCATCGCTTTTCTTTCTTCATTTCTTGCATGCCTCTGATCGCTTACGGCTTGACCCCGGTTCCTGTACTGATCCTGATCCTGTACCTGAACAGGACCCTGGGGCTGGTTCTTGACTTCCGTCCGTACCTTTTCTTTATTCCGGTTCTGTGCTTGTTGCGTCGGCTGCGCTGTGACAGTAGCACTTATTAAGAGGGCTGCAACACCCATTAAAA
>Ga0207931_1000618_pt1 | contig 12949 bp, 11 predicted proteins | sample NGESurdeep092012_2_FD_184478 | JGI IMG/M metagenome (GOLD analysis project Ga0207931, IMG submission 184478) | Arctic peat soil microbial communities from Barrow, Alaska - NGEE Surface sample 415-1 deep-092012 (SPAdes) | ecosystem: Environmental > Terrestrial > Soil > Wetlands > Peat ...
CAACAAGCTATGCTTGACATTCTTGGTCGTGCAGAAGAAGAATCGGTAAAGTTTATAGCTGTGACATAAGGTTTTACAAGTTCAATATCTTTAGCCAATTTATTTGCATTTGCATTTAATGGGGGCGTTACCTCAGTTGCAACAACAAATTCTCCGCTACGCAAACGCCTCTCAAGTTCCGAAACCGGCTCCTTGTAAGCAGGGGCATGGTAAATAGAATCGCCCTGCCACCAATCGGGCTGACGAATTGTTTTAAAGACGCTATCCCATGTCTCTGATTTTTTTACTTTATCTTTTGAAAGAATATCCTTAATAAATTTTGCGGTACCAGTTTTTCGTATCTGCCGTACTACTTCGCCCCAAGTCTCTGTTCCGACCTTTTCCCAATCGAGAGGGGGAAGTACTTCAAGCAACATCTCTTCTCTACCCAATTGTTCTGCTCGTTTATAAATACAATACCATATGCATTTACGTGTTTCGTCGACATAACAATTCTTTGAGGATGTTGTGCCGCCACAGGGTCCGTTTCTCATTCCTTTCGGACATTCCATTGGGCATATAAAAGCTGTTTCCTGGAGAAGACAATTTCCGCACATTCTGCACCCAAAAAGCGGACCTTTTACAAGAAGTTCGGTTTTTGCAAGCAGACGCCTGACAAATTTTTCTTTCTTAAAAGGATAAAATGCTGGCTGCCATCTGCGCGAAGGTGTAAAAAGAGACATTGAAAAAAGATTAGAAGTTATTGTGCAGAATCAAGAACTAATTTTCTCAATTATACATTAATAGTTCTTTGTGAATACTCTATAAATCTCATTGCAAAATCATCGTGCCCAAGTATAAGATCTGCAGCTCTTACAGCAGCAGTTATCTTCTCAGGATTAGCAATCGGACATGTCACCCCATTCTTGATGGAGAGTATCATATGAGCAATATTAAGAATCTCTCTGTCTGGAAGTCCAAATGAAATATTACTGGCTCCCTGCGTAATATTCAGACCTAATTTCTCATGAACTAACCTGATTGTCTCAAGAGTTACGATACAGGCCCGAGGATCAGCACTTACTGCCATCGCAAGTGGGTCAATAATTACATCTTCTTCTTTAATTCCCAATTTAACTGCCCGCTCAAGTATCTTTTCAGCAATTGCAAGCCTTTTATAAGGATCGTCTGTGATACCATCATCATTCATTGTTAATCCAATAACAGCGGCACCATATTCTTTTATAATCGGAAGAAGCGCATTCATAGATTTCTCTTCGCCATTTACAGAATTAATAAGACATTTCCCTTCAATAACTTTAAGGGCAGCTTCGATCGCTTTGGGATTAGGCGAATCGAGACAGAGTGGTATATCGAAATGACTCTGAAGCTGTTTTACGGTTTCAGGAAGCAGTTTAACATCATCCACCCCGGGAAATCCAACATTAACATCAAGCATGTCAGCCATTGCATCCAGCTGATTTTTAGCAAGTTCAAGAACATAATCAAAATCCCCCGCCTGCAAAGTTGAGACCAGTTTCTTCCTTCTTGTAGGATTGATATTCTCCCCTATAATGATAACGGGACCGTCAGTATTGATAATAACTTCTTTTGTTTTGCCACGGAGAACAGTCTTCATATTCTATATACTGACGAGTTGATTAAGATAATTAACAGCACCCTGCGGATCGGGTGAATAAAAGTCAGCGCCAATCTTATTGCAATATTCCTGTGTAACGGGAGCGCCACCTACCAGTATCTTTGCATCTGCGTACTTTGCTTTTATTTCGGCTACAATTTTTCTCATATTCTCCATGGTTGTTGTCAGCAGAGCTGAGAGGCCGATTACAGCGTGGGGTTTTTCCTCTATAGCTTTAATAAATTTTTCGGGTCCCACATCAACTCCAAGGTCAATTACCTCCCAGCCACCACCTTCTACCATCATTGAGACCAGATTCTTTCCTATATCGTGTAGGTCGCCAGTAACTGTACCTATTATAAATGTTCCTTTCCTTTTCGTTTCACCTGATTGGAAGAAAGGTTTAAGGTGAAGCATTGCACCCCCCATTGCTTTTGCTGACATAAGCATCTGCGGTACATATATCTCCTTACGGCTGAATCTATTGCCGACATTAGCCATCGCCGGAATTAATGCTTTTTCAAGAATATCATCGGGCTTGTAACCCTGTTCCAGTGCTTTCCCTGCTAGTTCATAGGCTCCATCCTGATCCTTTAACTGAGGAGGATACGGGGATTTTTTATCTACCTTGCCTAATTCAACAGCTTCAAGCAGCTTTTCGAGCAAATTTTCCATATTTTTTTGTATTTAACTTATTTAATAGTCTAGCAAAAATAACTGCTGCAATATGATATTTCTACATCATTTTTTACAACTTCTAATGCTATATTAACATATGAGCCAATTTAAGTACAATTATTACCTACCTGACCGCAAATATTTAAGAAAGAACAATTATATTGGCAAAAAAAAGCAGTATAACTTAAATTACCGGACAAAATATGACAGACACAATTAGTAGCAATTATGATCCTAAATTAACTCATAATGAAGTTGGTGCAACAATAAGTCATCTTGGAATTAAAAAAGCAAATACAAGACCCTGGCAGCTTTTTTTACTTGGACTACTGGCCGGTATTTATATCAGCTTCGGATCCCATCTTTTTCTTGTAGCAATGGAGCAGGGAATGGGCAGGATTGTAGCTGGCGCCTGTTTTAGTGTTGGTCTGGTTCTAGTTGTTATTGCAGGTGCAGAGCTTTTCACTGGTAATATTACAATGATTGTTGGCGCTGTCTCAGGACTTTATTCGCCAGTTTTGCTTCTCAGAAATTGGATCGTAGTTTATATTGGCAATTTTACCGGAGCACTAATTATGGCATACCTTATATATAAATCAGGAATTTTTGGTAAACCCGGAGAACATTCTACAATGGGAAATATGGCAATCAAAATTGCAGATTATAAAATGAACCTGACATTCAGTGAGGCTTTCATCCGTGGAATTTTCTGCAATATTCTTGTAATCCTGGCAATAATTATGTCATATTTCTCAAAAGATGTTATCTCAAAGATTGTTTGCGTTATTCTGCCGATTATGGCATTTGTGGCTTCAGGGTTTGAACATAGCATAGCAAATATGTATTTGATACCTGTAGGACTTTTTTCTAAAGGTTGCACTCTACCTGAACAATATGTCATGTTTCATAATATAATTCCTGTAACGCTGGGAAACATAATTGGCGGTCTTTTTATTATGCTTATCCATCCAAACAGAATCCGACAGATAGTATCCCTCTTTCCTATAAATAAAAGATAGCTTTTTAAACTGTATTATTAGTTTTCTGTTCCGGAATTGACCTTGCATCTATAAATTTTCCGGCTTTATTATAAAAATGAATTTAGTAGTTATATCAACATTATATTTTTCTTTCTTAATGCTATATTTACAAAATATTAGATTATAGTAAATTTATTACCACTATGAAAGCTTTGTTTGAAAAAATAATTGTAAAAAAAGATGAATCGTTTTTTATAGGTATATTTCAGGACAACCTGGAGAAAAGCTCTTGGCATTACCACAATAATTATGAGATAAGTTTTATAACGGAAGGTTCGGGAAAACGGATTGTGGGAGACTCTATCGAAGAATTTCAACCGGGTGACCTGGCATTTATCGGCCCAAATCTTCCTCATGTATGGATTGCTAATAAGGAAACACGAATGTTATCCAAACGAACTCTTGAGATGGTTTTCCTCCAGTTTAATTTGAATGTTTTATCCGATCAACTATTAAGTCTGCCTGAATTCAGCAATGTGAAAAGAGCAATGGAATTATCAGAAAGAGGTATTCAGATTATTGGGGATACACTAAACCAGGTGAGCGAAGTAATGCTCCAGTTACCATATTTGAAAAGCTTTAAGCGTATGATCTATTTTCTTACCCTAATGGATATAATAGGGAAAAGTAATACCAATATTTCACTGGCGAGCAAAGAGTATCTTAAGATTCGCTTTACCACAGGTAATAAACGGATTGCAACAATTCATGGTTATTTAATGAATAATTATCGTGAGGAGATCAATCTCAGAGAAATGGCCGGAATTGTTAATATGGCAGAGGGTTCTTTATGCCGCTTCTTTAAAGCAATGATGGGAATAACTATTTTTGAATACCTGAATAAGATAAAAACAGAATTCGCCTGTAAATTATTAATGGACCCGGAACTGAGTATACTGGAAGTGTGTCTTAACAGCGGATTTAACAACATCAGCCATTTCAATAAGCAATTTAAAAAAAATATTGGAGTACCACCCTCGGAATACCGTAAACGGTTTAAAATACTAAGATAAACTTCCAAAATTGCTTATCGAACCTAATAACTTATAAGATTTCCCAACGCATAGCTGAGCAATCATTATATACATTCCCGAAGTTAGATGATATAAGAATTTTTCGACTACATTGCATTCCCACTGGGTCAATTTCTCATTCCTTAGATACATTCAAATTTAATCAATTTTATTTGTACAATTCTGGCTATTCATATATAGTGTAAGGTAAAGATTTTTTGATCTTTACTACTCCTGAGAATAGAGTAATCTTATTTATGATATCATTCTCAGTTCAATATTTTAAATTAGTTTGCGATGACATCATTTATCTAATTGAATGATTCACTAGGTTAATGATTTACATTAAATCTCTTTTAATGCCTCAAGCATTGCAATTACATTTTCGAAAGGAACATTGGCCTGAATATTGTGAACTGTATTAAACACAAATCCTCCGTTTTTATTCAGGATCTCACATTGTCTTTTAACCTGATCTTTCACCTCCTGTGGTTTTCCGAAGGCAAATACGCCCTGTGTATCAACTCCTCCACCCCAGAAAACGATCTCATCACCATACTTTCTTTTAAGGTTCTGAGGTTCCATTCCTGATGCATTTATCTGAACCGGGTTTATTATATCAAATCCGGATTCAATGAACAATGGTATAAATGATTCTACTGCACCGCATGAGTGTTTAAAGGTTTTCCAGGTGGTGTTTTGATGGATCCAGTCATTGACCTTCTTATAATAAGGCAACCATTGATGTTTATAAGTCTCAGGTGAGCAGAAAGTCGAATTCTGTGTACCAAAGTCAGTTCCGCAAATAAACACTGCGTCTATCCTGTTTCCAATGACACTGAATATTCTTTTCAGGTTTTCGGTAGCGATATCTGTTTGCCTGTCATACAATTCCCTGATAAAACCTTCTCTTGTCAGAGTTGACATGTACCATTCAGCCACCCCTCTTATACCTTTTGGCTTTTTCAGATTCAGACCCGGAACGAGAGCAATGTCGCCAAGTGCTGTTCCTCCCAGGGAGGCCATAACCCCCTTATCAATATCTTTCAGGGAGTCGATCTGGTTCTTCCAATAGATAAGCTCGCTTTCAGTGATAGGGCCGAACTCTTCAAGATTATCCGCTACTTTGAGTTTTGATTCGTCAATAGGTTCCTGCCTCTCAATCGCATCGAAGAAATAACCCGATTTAGGCATCATTCCGCTGGGGGGAACTGATCTATCCCCTTCAGGATAAATTAGGATGTCACCATTAGTATTATACGAATAGTTGAAATCACCTGGAAAGAGAACCTCCTGTCCCCATAAAGTCCTATGCTGTTTCCAGTTTTCATTCGGAATGCCGAACATATTTTTCGCACCAAATATTCCAATCACATCAATATCCATAGCTCTAACGAGATCAGGTTCGACTTCTCCCAACATCTGGTAGGGCTCAATAATTTTGACAGGATGTTTTTCAAGGCCATAATAATCCCGTAATTTTTCTACAATCAGTGCATGAATACCGGTGACAGCTGTTGAACCAAAATCAACAACAATCTTACTTGGTTGCAGATGGTTGATTGTTCTTAAAAAGTTCTCTTTTGACTTGCTTTTCATATTCATATAATTTTGTTAAGTATTTATTTCAGAAAAACTATAAATATTATTACTTTATGAACCCATACTCAATGCGTAAAGACCGGTTTGTTTAATCTGATCAACTGATATATAATTTATAGATCCAGGTACTTTAAAATCTTTTCAATTGATCATTGTTATCCTGATCATTACATGTTTTCAATCTTTGTATTACTGAGGTTTTGTATTTACCAGGGTCACTCTTTTTGAAATTAATTTCTCGATCTGCTCAAGTGTCTTTCCTTTTGTTTCGGGAACCTTTTTCCAGACAAAAATGACCGCCAGAATGCAGATCAAGGCATAAAGCCAGTAGGCAAAACCGTGGTGGAACTTCTTAATAAGCCAGGTATTATCATCAAGTACCGGGAAGGACCATGAAATTAAAAGGTCGGCTATCCAGACAGTTGCCGTCGCCAGCGACATTGCACTCCTTATTGAATTCGGGAAAATCTCCGACAGCAAAACCCACATTACCGGTCCCCAGCTCATGGCAAATCCTGCAATATAAAATAGTATAAAAACAAGGGCCAATATTCCCATTTTTTCGCTATAGAAAGTAAACCCGATTAAAGCCATAGCAATTCCCATCATCAATCCTCCGGCAACGAGCAATGGCTTTCTTCCAAGCTTGTCGACAGTAAATATTGCAATAATTGTAAACAGAAGATTTACAGTACCAACAAGTATAGTCTGAAGAAGAGAAATATCAAGTTTCGTCCCTGTATTCTGGAATATCACAGGGGCATAATAGAGAACAACATTTATTCCAATCAGTTGTTGAAACGCCGCAAGTAGAATACCAATTATAATCACACCTGTGCCGAAAGAGAACCATGGAGCAGACTTTTCAACAAGTGTGAAAGAGATTTCCTTCAGGTTTGACTCCGCTTCATCCCCGACAGTCCTCTTTAGCACATTAAGAGCCTGGTCATTTCTGCTTTTTAAGACAAGGAATCTGGGGGTTTCCGGAATAAAGAAAAGAAGGAAAATAAAAATAAGTGAAGGTATTACTCCTGATAAAAACATATATCTCCATCCGGTACTCAAGTTCCATTGTTCATTTCCATGCCTGGCAATAAGCCAGTTCACAAAATAGACTACCAGTATACCGGAAACGATGGCAAACTGATTCCACGAAACCAGTTTGCCTCGGATATCTGCCGGGGCTATCTCTGCAATGTACATGGGCGAAAGCATTGATGCAAGACCGATACCGATACCACCAATTATACGATAAAAAATAAACGAGACAAGTGGGTCAATTCCAAGGAATGCCAAATTCTCAGGAAATGCTGCTCCAACCCCTGAAAAAAGGAACAAAATTGCAGCAAGCATCAAACCCCCTTTCCTTCCAGCCCTTAAACTGATAAAACCCGCCGCTGCTCCACCTAATATACAACCAATAAGTGCACTTGAAACCGTAAAACCGGTAAGGGAACTGACATTGTATCCTGTATTTCCGGCAAATGGAATGACAAGAAAATTGCGGATGGAATTAATCGCTCCTGATACCACAGCGGTATCGTAGCCGAAAAGAAATCCCCCAAGCGTTGCAACAAGAGTCAGTCTGAATACATATGAATGCCTGTTGGTATAGTGCATTATATAGAATATGTTAAATCAAGTTATTTTTGACAATTAAAGAATTAAAGTTACCAGACTTTAACCGTTAATATATCGCCTTTAAGGAGGAATCCCATCTTTCCTGAAAATATCATGAAACCAAACAATTGGTTCATTAAAATCATTTAGATGTCCTTTTAACATTCCATCCCTCCACTTCTACAATCGGATCTCTTCCATTTAAATCCGAGTGCTTATATTTTGCGGTTATTTCCCGTATTTCTCCCGGCATCAACGAGAAATAATTGTCCTGCCAGAGTACAGGCAGAACCTCCTCACCACCATATCCTTTGCTAACGCGCAGACGGAGAAAGAAAGCAAGGTTGTTGGATGGATTCTCTATTTTCACATGAGTAATGTCCTCTCCAGTGGCGCTTTGTACAGATTTACTTGTGAGCCTTACAGATGCGGACTTAAGGTCGTTCAAGCCGGTGAGATCAGCAAAAGACTTGGTGGGTGTAAAGTACCATTCTGTCTTATCCAAATCTATAGAATCCATTTTCGTTGAAAGCCAGTAAAAATTGGAGCTTACAATCTCACCTTTGGGACTTTCCAACTTCAGTAGAATAAAATATGTTGTCGAAATTCCATTAATTTCAGGAATACTGAACACTTTGATGCTGGCATCCGATGTTACCGAAATCATAGCTTCCTTCGAAAATTTCTCATTGAGATTCAGATCGAAGACCCGGGCAGTCACTTTCATGCCCGGAAAATCTTCGTATAACGAGTTGACAACGACTATCGAGTGGTCGTTGTATGCATACTGAATGTGCAATGGTTCGCAAGCCTTCTTTGTGCCGAAGTAGGCTCCGGCAGGGCAGAGGTAATAGTCGTACAGGTTCCATATTAGTGAAGGCCATGCATTGTTCAGCATTTCGTGTACTACTCCAGTGGATAAATATTTATTTTGGCCATATGCTTCAAACATGGCTCGTTGAGCTTCGTATGCCATCAATTGCGCCTTTAATGCGTAATCTTCTATATTCCGGGCTTGCCCAAGGCGTGCATTCAAAGCCTCAGTAAAAACTTTTATGTTCTGTGTTCTGAAAACACCTCCTCCACTTCGAAAATTCCAGGAATCGCCGATTGGCCACTGAGAATCTGATGGTAACATTTTGCGAAGGCTTTCCACCGGCGGAATTGCAGCAGTAGGACTCGTCTCCGTGACAAACCCGAACGCACCACCTTTTTTGCGGTCGGTCAACCAATACGATGGTGGAACCCAGACGTAAGGTCCGCTCATCTTATACCCGGTTGACTCGCTCAATGTATGCCTGGCATTTTCGGATTCCATCCCATTATGGGTTTGGTAAGGATTCGGCCAATCGTTTTCTTTAAGTATTGCAGTATATATCTTTTCCACGTCGGGGGGTGGCGGAACATCATCGGCAAGCAGCCATGTAAGCATGGAAGGATGATTCCGAAAAAGCCGGATCTGATCGGTGAGCGAAGCAGAAGCGATGGAAGTGTCCTCTTCATCCCAATCCTTCCATAGTTCCCAGTGATCGCAACAACACCATCCCGGCATTAATAACATCCCGTAACGGTCACACATTTCGAGAAAGTGTTCATCCTCAAATTTCCCGTCCATACGCAACAAATTCAAATTCATGTCCAGCGCGTAGCGAAGTTCCCATTCTTGCCTTTGCGGAGAACTTCGCAACAGCATATCGGGCCACCAAAAAGCGCCACGGATCAGGATATTCTTACCGTTGATTTTAAATAACCGGTGGCCTTCTGCAGTTAGTTCGGAACTGACCTCGCGAATTCCGAACTGAACATTTTGTAAATCCGAAACCTGCTGATCTGTAATGAACTCCAGTTTTGCCTGGTATAAATTCTGAACGCCCAGCTTCGCCGGCCACCAAACACGCGGATTTGACAGGTTTAATTGCTGAAAATCCTTTGAGCTGAAGGTTACCCGCTGTGTACTGTTGCCTTTAATCTCAACCGTTTGCTCGAACTTAATCGTTTCAATTTCTCCTTTGAGTATTCCTGTTATTGTATTGGCTGTTGCATTTTTCAGATCGGCAGAGATTTTCAGTTGCGCAGTTTTCATCGATGGTAGTTCGAGATTTGAGAATACGGCAACGTTTCGTACTGCAACCGGTCCCGTCACTTTAATTTTAACCGGCTTCCAAATCCCCATGTCTTTATCAGGAGGAGCTGGATTTACATCTACCCAGTTATATTGGAGGTCGGTTGGTTGTGGCGGAAAAACTTCAACAGCAAGAACATTTACTTTTCCGGGTGAAACCATGTTGCTTACATTAAATTCATAATTCCGATATGTACCTGCAACTTGCCATTCGTCGGCAATTCGCTGTCCATTGAGCCACACGTTTGCACGGAAGTTGATGCCATCAAACGCGAGCCATAAGGTTTTGTTACTGGGGTCTGATTCTGACGAAAATTCGGTTCGGTACCACCATGAGCATGCAAATGGACTTTCCGGTGGCATTGGAATTCGCGAAAAGATATCACCGACCGGGTATTGCATTCCGGGAAGAGACCGAAGACTCATCCCAGGATAAGGATCTGAATAAACCTTACATGCAACCAATGCAGCAAGCACAGTGGTGGGAACTGTTGCGGGGTACCAGTTTCGCGGTTTGTACTTAAGCGTTGATATCATTTCTCCAGGCTCTGTTACGACACGAGCGGATTGTATAAACCAGCCATTTCGAAGCATAATCTCTTTTTCCCTACCCTGAGCCGACAATTGATTTGTGAAAGTATAGAAGCAAAAACTCAGCAAGGCAAATCCTGGCGAAATCTTAAGCAATCGTTTTATAAGGTCTCTAAATCCCCTTTCCACAATTAAACGACTTTTACTTTGACTGTTTTTCATTTTTTTTTTGCTATTATAGGCACCTCGAAAAACTACTTTTTTGATACCGCTGTTTAAAACAAATATATTTCCTATCTTTCTAAAAACCAAATTTTACCCCCCCCTTTTTTATTTATATCTAATTATCTGCTACGTGTGTATTGTCTGACTTCGCGTATGAACATACCCCTGCCTACCAGCAGGCAGGTTCGTCCCATTGGGTGAGGTCGAATTTTAATCCGGAACTAACCCGTTTTCATGGACACATGAATTTCTTCGGGTCAGAACCCTATTGTGTTTTTCGAGATATTGAATGCCCCGAACAGTTCGAAATAACCGCCGGTCATGGTTCGGGTCAGGTTCAATCCATCTTTCTGAAGAGTTTCCAGGTAGATTTTATAATTGAAATCTGGATTCATCACTGCTCCGTGATGTTCGCTGGAGGTAATTAAAACTGTAGGTTAGCTCTTGTAACTGAAGAGTGTAGATATTTTTGAACTCATTTTAATCTTTATTTGAGACTATTTCTGAATGGCAAACAATACAGCGCCATGCGCAGGAATAACGACTGAAGGATTTTCTCCGGCAATGAAAATTGCGGATTTATCCCAAAGATTCTTCAGTGTCATAACCGATGTTTCAATTGATAATACCGGTAGTATTACTGTTTTTTCAGAGTCGTCAATGTTAAAAACAGCTTTAATCTTTATTGCTCTTTTTAAACAGGATTGAACTTTTCTGTCAACCATTGGGCCGTTGTTCTTTTTTAGTTTTCTTCTGAAATAAAATATACTGCCGACAACTGGTTGGGGGCGAGTGTGAGTTCAAATACATTGCCTGAAACTATTTGTACAGTTTGTTGGTCGGCATTTTCGATGCGATACTTTTTTGTAGGGTCAAGACGCGTTTTTAGCTTTAAAACTGATGCCTGGTTTTTAGGAAACATCCGGTAAAAGATGATTCCGGCTTTTTTCATTGATTTGTCGTAAAACACCACAGGGACCTGGTTGGTATATTCGCCGGGGTAGGTTAATTCAACCAGGTTGTCTGACTTTATTTCGTTTAATCTTCGGTAGTTTTTTACTTCATCAAGTATGATTGCCTTCTGTACCCGACTTATTTTGTTCAGGTCGGCTGAAATTCCCCAGGTGCCAATCATGCAACTTCGGCAATAAAATTTCAGTAATTCGGGAGAATCCAGGGCTGTTTCGTCGATGCGGTTGTTCCATCGCTGTACCTTTTGTGGCTCCAGAAAACCCACTGCCCCCAGCGCTTCGTAAATGTTGGTCACGGCATGGATATATCCTGTGCGTTCGCCATCGCGAATCCAGTGTATCTGTGATATCTGGTCGGTAAATTCGTTAATCATTTTTCCTCCACCCTGGCAGGCTTCGAAAATAAGCTTTGGGTATGCTTTTCTTGCTTCAGCATAAGCTTTTTGAAAAGCAGTCACACTTTTCATTTTGCCCGAACGCGGATTTTTGGTAAAATATTCCTGGTCGAATTTCCACCAGCCTGCCCCCAACTGGTTAGTTAGTGTGTCGAGATGGAGCTTCAGATACTTGCCATAATCCATGGCATTGTAATCCACGAGCCAGGCATTCACAAAAGGCACGAATGTACCAGGTTGGTCGATATAGCCGGGTAGTGGTTTGTTCGCCGCCCTCAATTGGGGACACGACCATAATCCTGCAACAGCTCCACTCGATTTAATTGTATTGATAGAGCGCTGAAATTCTACGGGTGAAAATTTCTCTTCATTTGGCGTCCACGAACCAATTCCCTTGTACCATCCGGCATCGACCATAAACACATCGAACCCGTAATCGCCAAACCACTTTACCTGGTTTTTTACAAAGGTTTCGGAAAGGTCGAATTCCACGGCGTACCAGTGGTTGTATATTAACGGAAAATCAATTTTGGTTTGTGGGAATAGTTTGCCGGCCAGTTCGCTGCGTGCTGTTTGCCAATGATTTCTGAAAAGCACCGGGTCAGATTCTTCTGAGAAGAATACAATCATTTTTGGACCGTTTATTTCTTCTCCCAAGCCGAGGGTAAGCTGCGTTTCGGATTCGGGAAGATAAACATCGGTTTTCAGGGTGCCGTTTTCACCACTCAGTTCAGCCGTCCAGCCACCGCACCAGGCCAGCGAAAAGCCAATACTGCCTTCGGCGTTTTGCACTGTCCAGTAGGGTACATTCCCGGCTACACCATTATAATTATCAGAACTATGTATTCTCGATTGCAGAACAACCCGGGTATCGGTATCAATGATTTGTTTTTGCTGTGTGAATTCGAGCGCCTTCCACGAGGTAAGCTGCTTTGTGCTGTCGGGCAACTGAAGGCCAGAAAGGAATATTGGGAAGGTTTTTATGCTGACCCCGTTTTTGGTACTTACACTGTACCAGGTACTGAAGATGGAATTGCTTTTCATCAATTCGACATGCATAGAAACTTCAGCACCACTTACTTTCACAGAGGCTTTGGCTTTTACAAATAGCGAATCTTCACTGGTTTCCCAATC
>Ga0207931_1000619_pt1 | contig 12932 bp, 11 predicted proteins | sample NGESurdeep092012_2_FD_184478 | JGI IMG/M metagenome (GOLD analysis project Ga0207931, IMG submission 184478) | Arctic peat soil microbial communities from Barrow, Alaska - NGEE Surface sample 415-1 deep-092012 (SPAdes) | ecosystem: Environmental > Terrestrial > Soil > Wetlands > Peat ...
CGGGTCGACCTCGTCGCGCAGGATGCGCAGCTCCTCGGCGTCTGGCGGCTCGACCACAGAGGATCGCGAGACGTCGAGCGCGAAGCCCGTGTTCTGCTGCACCTGCTCCGGCGTGACGCCTTCGTAGCGCTCGGCGAGGTACATCTCGTGCGTCGCGTCGTCGAACTTGAGCACGCAGAGGTTGGTGACCACGGCGATGGGGCCGCCGCGCCGGTACCCGGCGCGGCGGCGGGAGTCGCCGCCGCTGAGCCAGCCCGGCGTCGTCAGGTAGTCGAGCTTTTCGACGAACTTCTGCACGCCGTGCTGCATGAACACGATGTAACCGCTGGCCAGCGAGCCGGCGTCGCAGGCGCCGCCGCTGCCGCTGAAGCGCACCTTCGGCGCGTGGTAGTCGCCGATCACCGTCGAGTTCATGTTGCCGTAGCGGTCGATCTGGGCGGCGCCCAGGAAGGCGATCGTGTGCAGGCGCCGGTTGGCCACGTAGCTGAAGGCCTCCACGAGGCCGGCGTTAAGGTTGCTGAACGCCATCACGCGCGGGTCGGCGACGGCCATGGGCAGCTCCTCGAGCAGCGGCCCGATGCCGCCGGTCTCGAAGAAGATGTGCGCGTGTGGGGCGTGGATGCGCTTGGCGGCGGTCGCGGCCAGCATCGCCACGCCGGTGCCGGCGAAGAGCACGTCGCCGTCCTCGATGAAGCGGCCGGCGGCGATGGCCATCATCTCGCGCGGCGAGTAGGCGGGGGCCGCGCTCAGGCCGGCGGCAGTCTGGGTCTCGCTCATCTCCCTCACCTCCGGTCGAGGCCCGGCGCGTAGCCGGCCACGGTGTTGGCCCTGATGCGCGCCAGCTGCGCGCCGCCGACCTTGTCGAGGTAGGCGTCCCAGCCCTCGACGCCGTACACCCACTCGTCGAGGTAGGCGGCCCAGCTCTCATCGTCCTTGGCGACCGCCTTGTAGTGGTTGAGGTGGGCGGGGTCGTAGTCGTAGAAGTATGGGCAGGCGGTGGGGTGCGCGCCGTACGGCGCCAGGACCACCGCATCCACCAGGAAGGGCGGCAGGGCGTTCCGATCGGGATCGAGGCGCAGGTAGCTCTCGGGGACGATCTCCTCGCAGGTGACGATGACGGCGCTCGCGGCCTTGCACTGCTCCAGGTCGGCGAAGCTGAGCCCCCTGATGCGCACCGTGCCGTCGGTGCTCACCTGCTGGGCGTGGATGATCGACACGTCGGGGGTGAGCGCCGGCAGCAGGACCACCTCGTCGTCGCCGTCGGCGAACGGGTTCTCGATCACGACGACCTTGTGCGAGGGCACGCCCTCCATGCCGCGCAACTCAGCCGGGAAGCCTTCCCGGGCGATCACGTCGGTGCCAAGGCCCGACTTGCTGGGGATGAAGGGTACGCCCAGGGCGCCGGCCAGGAAGCGCAGGCTCATCATGTTGTTGGTGTAGTCCTCGACCAGCAGCTCGCCGCGCTCGACCGCCTTGCGAAAGCGGATGCAGGTGGGCGCGAAGCGGCCGTTGCCGCCGTAGGCGATGTCGAGGCGGCGCACGCAGCCGGCGCCGACCAGCACGTCCAGCGCCTGGCCGTTGGAGTGCGCGACGAGGTGCAGGTCCTTCACGCGGCGGCGGGCGATCTCGTAGGCCGCTGCCATCGGGTTGCGGGTGATGGTGAAGCCGCCGACGGCGATCTGACAGCCGTCGGGCACGAAGCGCTCGACGGCCTCGCCGATGGTCATCAGCTTGCCGTCCAGACCGTTGTGCTGAGCCATGTGCCGATCCCCTCCTCGAGTCGGTGAGGGGCCCCTTAACGCGGAAACCCCAGCGAGCACGGTGCGTCTCAGCTGGGGAGCAGGGCCTGACGGAGGGGCCGGTGGGAACGCCTCCGGCCCGAGCCATGCGGCAGCGGCACCATGATACACGGGGGCGGCGGCGATGCAACAGCGCCGCCGCCCCGGGCCGCGGTTGGCCGCAGGCCGGATCGGCGGCAGCCGGCCGCAGATGCCGAGGGCGGCGGCAGGGAGGCGGGACCCTGCGACTCCGCCGCCCGGTTCGCTTCGCATGTGTGGTACGGGTAGGCTGTCGTCATGCATGATCGCCGCCCCCTGTCTGCCGACGCCTCTCTTTTGGCTGTCGCGGCGCTTTGGGGCTTCGGCTTCGTCCCCATGAAGGAAGCTCTCTCCGGGGGCATGACACCTATGATGCACCTGCTCGTGCGTCAACTCATCGCGGTGGCCGTGGTCGGCGCGATCGCGCTCTTCTCGGTCAAGCGCCAGAGCATAGGGCGTCGCGAACTGCGCACAGGTCTTGTGCTGGGCGCGCTGCTGGTCGCCGGTTGGGTCGCCCAGACAGTCGGCCTCGCATACACCACGCCCGCCAAGTCAGGGTTCATCACTGGGCTCAACGTCGCGATCGTCCCATTCGTCTTCTGGCTCGTGGCGCGGCACACGCCAGGTCGTCTGCAGATCGCGGGGGCGTTCATCGCCGCCGCTGGCCTTGCTGTGCTCTCGTTGAGGGGTGACTTGACCCTCTCCGGGGGTGATCTGTTGACGCTCCTGGGCTCTGTGCTGTTCGCCTGCCAGATCGTCGGTCTCGGCTTGGCCGCGCGACGCATGCCGGCGGTCGTGCTGGCGCTCACGCAGCTTGTCGTGGCCGCCGCACTGATCGTGGTGGTGACGCCGTTCGTGGATCCGCTGCGCCTGCCTCATGCCTGGCAGCCGTGGGCGGCGACGGCGTGGCTGGGGTTCACGAGCGTTGGGCTTTGCTTCATCGTGCAGGCGTGGGCGCAGCGGCACACCACGTCATCTCACGCTGCTGTGATCCTCTGCTTCCAGGGAGCGTTCGCCGGGCTGTTCTCGGTGCTCCTCTGGGGAGAGCAGCTGACGTTGCGCCTCGTTCTGGGGGCGCTGCTGATACTTGCCGGGGTCGTCATCTCCGAGGTCAGGACGGTCGCGCCGGCCGCTACGAGTTGAAGCTCATCAGCGCGTCTCTGGCCTCCGCGATGCGCTCCAGTGTCGCCGTATCGACGCGGAGGGGCTCGAGCCTCGGCCCGGCCAGCGTTTGCCAGCGGGCCGCGACCGCCGCCGTGTCCTCTCGGTTCAACACGGCCGCCGCCTGAACGGCAGCCCCCATGGCCACAAGTTCCCCGGTCTGGGGTACCAGCACCGCGCGGCCCGAGAGGCGGCGCACCACCTGGCGCCAGGCGCGGCCCTGGGCGCCGCCTCCGATGAGGACCAGAGGCGCAGCCGAATCGAGGCCCGAGCCCAGCTCGTCCAGCCGTTCGAGGGCCAGGAGCAGGCCGGCGATCACGCCTTCGTAGGCCGCCATCAGGATCTCGCCCGGCGACGTGGCGTGGCGTAGCCCCAGCACGCTTCCGGCTGCCAGGGGCAGGTTAGGCGTACGCTCGCCGTCGAAATACGGCAGCACGACCACAGAGCCGCCCTCCACCACCTCGTCACGCTGGATGCCCAGCCACCCGGCCATCCGGTCGACGATCAGGGTGGCGTTGAGCGTGCAGGCCAGGGGGAGGAAACGTCCGGAGGCGTCGGCGAAGCCCGCCACGACCCCGCTGGCGTCGCGGGTGGGCGCAGTCATCACGGCAAAGGCGGTGCCGGACGTGCCCAGGCTCATCACTGGCGTGCCGGGCGCGGTACCCAGCCCCAGAGCGGCTGCCTGGTTGTCGCCGGTTCCCGGAGCGACCAGCGTTCCGGCGCGCAGACCGAGCTCGCGAGCGGCACGGTCGTCGACTGTGCCTGCCGTCGCGTCGTGCGCGAGCACCTCGGGCAGCAGCGTACGGTCTAGGTCGACGAGCGGTAGGCTCAGGACCTCGTCAGCGTAGCCTTCGGAGATCGTCGACCACCACCCTGTGCCCGACGCGTCACCCCTGTCGGTGACAGCGCGTCCGCACAGGCGCTCGGTGAGGTAATCGTGGGGGAGGCGTACGCCGCGGGTCGCCGCGGCGATCCGCGGCTCTGTGCGGCGTAGCCAGGCCCACTTGCTCACCGTCAGAGCCGACACCGGCACCACGCCGAGGCCATCGGCCCACGCGACCGGCCCTCCGAGCGCTTCGACGAGCGCGGCGGCGTCGGGTGCCGACCGCGTGTCGTTCCACAGCACGGCCGGTCGCAGGGGCGCGCCATCGGCGTCGAGGACCACGAGCCCGTGCTGCTGGGCGGCGATCGCGATAGCCGACACCTCACCGCCGCGGCCCGTGGCGGCCAGGGCATGACGCAAGGCGTCGTGCCAGACCTCGGGGTCAGTCTCGCGTGCGCCGTGAGTGCCACTCACGACATGTTCCGCACGCCCATCGCCGACGATGCGCCCGTCCGCGGCGTCCACGAGGACGACTTTGGTCGCCTGGGTGGAGCAGTCGACGCCGGCTACCACGGTCCGCTTCATTGGCCCTCCCATGGGTGACACCCTCTCGACATGGTCGCTTCCGTCTCGAAGTCTGTTGCACCTCGGAACGAATTGCAACGGAGGGCATGAAGGCATCGTTGAGGAGCCGAGAGACCCGTTCACGCCCGACCCTGGGCACTGTGGCTCTCGCTGAGCGCGGCGGAGTGCGCACGCGCCGGCGCCGTGGCCGCCGTCATCACCTCATTGCCCGGGGGCGACTTCTATCAGGCCCCAGGCGCATTGGGGCCGGCGATGCCTACTGTCTCCCGCAGACGCCTCCCGTGGCCACCATTCGCACGGAGGACGCGCTGCAGCTCATCGAGCGTATGTCGGTCGCGCCTTCATGCGCGCCCAGCTCGACATCGATGTGGCCGATAAGGTACTGTCACTATCCAATATCACCGCCTGTTTCATGTCTTTCAGGCTCAGTCTTGACCGCTTCCTGGCGGCCGGGTGATGTTCTTGCCGAGCGGAGTCGTGCCCGCTGCGTGCGCCTTGGTGAAAGGTACCGATGGACAGACAAGTAGTACGCAAGCCCGACGGCCGCTCCGTCATCTTCTATGGCTTCTCCGCCTCCGCGTGCGTCGAGCCTCGGCCGGCGGCGCCGGCGGCCGAGGCAGATCCGCCGCCGGCTGCCGGCATCACGGAGGAACCGCCGCCGGCAGCCGAGCTGCGCTGGAACCCGGTGCTGCGCGAGTGGGTGGCCACCGCGGCGCTTCGTCAGGATCGCACCTTCTTCCCGCCGCCCGACTATTGCCCCCTGTGTCCCACCCGTGAAGGCTCGTATGAGACCGAGATCCCTCGCTCGGACTATGAGATCGTCGTGTTCGAGAACCGCTTTCCGGCGTTCACGCCGCAGTCGGCCGCATCCTCGCCAGAGGGAGATGACCTCTACGCCGTGGCGCCGGCGCGGGGCGTGTGCGAAGTGGTCGTGTACTCACCGCAGCACGATGCGACGCTCACGCAGCTACCCGAGAGCGAGCTGCGCAACCTGATCGCCGTGTGGGCCGACCGGTACGCGGAGCTGGGCGCCTTGCCGTACGTCGAGTACGTCTATGTGTTCGAGAACAAGGGGCGCGAGATAGGGGTCACCCTTCAGCATCCACACGGCCAGATCTATGCGCTGCCCTTCGTGCCCCCGATCCCGCGCCGCGAGCTGGACGCCGCTCGGGAGCACCTCGCGCGCACCGGCCGCTGCCTCTTCTGCGACATCATGGAGCGCGAGTGCGCCGGCGCTGGGGCGGCTGGGAGCCGCGGCCATCACGCCACGCGCGTGGTGGCCGAGAACGACGGATTCGTGGCGTTCATACCGTTCTTCGCCAGGTGGCCCTACGAGACGCATGTCTACCCGAGGCGCCACTTCGGATCGCTGGTCGACATGAGGATGGGCGAACGCAAAGCGCTCGCCCATCTCCTCAAGACGCTGCTCGGCCGGTTCGACGCGCTGTTCGGTCGCGCGCTGCCCTACGTCATGGCGATGCATCAGAGCCCGACCGATGGGGCCGCTCACCCCTACCACCACTTCCACATCGAGTTCTACCCGCCATATCGCACCGCCGACAAGCTGAAGTACCTGGCCGGGGTCGAAGCCGGCGCGGGGCAGTACCTCAATGACACCATCGCCGAGGAGAAGGCCGCCGAGCTGAGGGCGACAGCCGGCGGAGGAGAAGCATCGTCGTGAGCGGATCTCCCGCCTCGCCCGCTTCCTCCGGAGGCCCGTCGGGCGACCGATTGCTGCATCGCTTCAGGGACGTTTTCGGCGCCGAAGCCCAGCGTCTGGCCCGTGCCCCCGGGCGCGTCAACCTGATCGGCGAGCACACCGACTACAACGGAGGCTTCGTACTTCCCATCGCCCTTCAGGTGCAAGTCCTCATCGCGGGCAGGGAGCGCAGAGACCGTCGCGTCATCCTCCTGGCTGTGAACGACCATGATCGGCAGCTGGCGTTTCACCTTGATGGACCGCTGGACGAGCAATGGCCAAAGTGGGCGGTCTTCGTGCACGGGGTGGCGGCGGCGTTGGGGAGGCGCGGCATCGCCGTGAGCGGCTGCGAGCTGGCCATCGACGGAGATGTGCCGATCGGTTCCGGCCTCTCGTCGAGCGCCGCGCTCGAGGTCGCCGCAGGCACCATCATGCTGGCTCTCTCGGGAGCCTCGCTGACGGGAGTCGAGTTGGCGCGCGTCTGTCAAGAGGCGGAGAACGCGGGCGGGGTGGCCTCCGGCATCATGGACCCCCTGGTCTGTGCGCTCGCGCGTCGCGGACACGCTCTTCACGTGGACTGCCGTGATGTCACCTTCAGGCATGAGGTCTTCCCCGACGACGCCGCCGTGGTGGTGTGCGACACCATGCGGCGGCGCAGTCTGGCCGAATCGCCGTACAACGAGCGACGCCGGGAGAGCGAGGCCGCGCTGAGCGCGCTGCACGCCGTCTGCGGCCGGCGGCTGGACTCTCTGCGCGACATTGAGCGCGAGGAGTTCGAGCGCGTCGCTGGTTCGCTTCCGCCTGTGCTCGCGCGTCGCGTCCGGCATGTGCTGAGCGAGAATGAGCGCGTGGCGGCGGCCGTGCTCGCGATGAGGGGCGGTGACCTCGTCACCCTTGGGCGACTCATGAACGAGTCGCACGAGAGCCTGCGGGACGACTACGAGGTGAGTTGCCCCGAGCTGGACGAGATGGTCGCCGTCGCGCGCGCGCAGGAGGGTCTGCTGGGCGCGCGCCTCACGGGAGCGGGCTTTGGCGGCTGCACCGTCAATCTCGTGCGCTCCGACTGTCTCGACGGTTTCACCGCGGCGGTGAGCCAGGGCTACCGTTCGCGGACGGGCCTGTCTCCCTCGACGATCGTGTGCCGGCCCGCAGCGGGGGCGAGTCTGCTGATCTGAGATCGCGGGGCGTTCTTGGCCGGCGGTCGGCGCGGTCGTCGGCGAAAGCCCGCGGAGGTCGCCGCCCGGTCGATGCTGCGCGGATCGTTCATGTGCAGCGCGCCGGTGTCGAGCGCTACGGCCAAGTCACCGGCAGCGGCGCACAGGCTGCCTCGCGCGCCAGGCGCGCCGAGCTCGGTGAAGACGCGGCCCGTGAACGCCTTGGAGACGCCCAGCGGCCCGGAGCCACGTTCTGCGGCGCCTGTCGCCGTCTGCCTGTGCTAGCATTCGGCATCATGAACGAGCCGACGACCTTCCTGTTCTCGGGTTACGCCCGGCTTCCGCAGGACGTCAGCCACCAGGCGATGTACAAGCGCGTCGGCGTGGTGCTCGAGGTCGACGAGGACGGCGTGGTCGTCGCCTGCAGCACCACGCTCATGATGGCCTCCGCCGACGACTTCTTCCAGCGGCTGCTCGTCGGCCGCAACGTGCTCTCCGAACGCCGCGCGATCGAGGCGCTGGTGCGCTACCGCTACCGCGGTCACTCCCAGGGCGCGCTGATCTCGGCGTTGCACAAGGCCTTCGAGGCCGTCGACCAGAGCCCGCTCGTGCTCGGAGAGGCGGCCGGCTCGCCGCCGAGCGCCAAAGGCAAGGACGCGGGCGCCGAGACGTACGGCTAAGGGGCCGCGTCAGAGCCCGCGGATGCCCCTCGCCGCCAGGTAGGCGGCGAGTACGAAGCACACGACGGCGATGATCGTGCTGCCGTGCCTGGTGAGCACGCGCCGCAGCGGGCCGAGCGCTCGCTCGGCGGCCTGCGGCGCCGCGTACGTGAGCGCCACCGGCACGATCATCGGCGCCAGGCAGATCACGAGGAAGACGGCCAGGGCGGTGGCGGCGTCGGCGGCGCCCAGGTCCGCGATGGCGATGTCCTTCAGGGCCACCAGGTAGGGCACGACAGAGGAGAAGTCGGTGGCCGCGAGGGCGAGGCCGGCGGCGAAGCCGCCGGCCGCCCCGAGCCGGTGATGCTTCTTGCCGGCGCTGTCCCCTGCAGAGCGCTTGCGCAGCGCGCGGATGCCCAGGTAGGCGATCAGCGCCGCGGCGACGATGTCGATCACCGCCGACGTCGTGGTGGGCCGCGCGTCCAGGCGCAGCCCGAAGGCGGTCACGACCGCGCCGAAGGCGATGAAGACCGCACAGAAGCCCGCGCTGAGGAAGAGGGCCGTGCGTCTAGCCGTGGCAAGTAGCGCGACGAGCATCAGGATGCCGGTGGGGTTGATGGCGGCGGCGAGCGCCAGGGGGACCACCCGGGTGAGCAGATCGGTCATGCCGGGGTCTTCGCGCCGCGCGCCTGCAGTCCTGCCGGCGCGCCGCGGCGGCGCGCCCGTCTTCTCGGCCGGCGAAGGGCCGCCGGGTCGTACAGGCGGCCGATTCTTCCTCCATCTTGTCGAAACGGCCGGGCTTGCTCCGCCCGCCGGCCGGTGTATCATGGCCCTGCTGCACCCAGAGCCGCAGCTGAGCGCCGTCTCCGCTCACTGTCCGCAGGCATTGGACCCCCAGCGAACGCTTCGGCGTCCCTTGGGGGTCTTCGTGTTTCCCGGGGGGACACACACCGGTTCCTAAGGAGGGAGCTGCATGGACTTCCGCTACACCACCGAGCAGGAGATGTACCGCCAGGCCATCCGCGAGTGGCTGGTCAAGAACCTCGAGCCACGCGCCCGCGCGATCGACGAGGCCGAGGACGGCATCCCGGACGACATCACCGCCGGCATGGCCGAGATGGGCATGTTCGGCGTGACCATCCCCGAGGAGTACGGCGGCATGCCGCTGCCGGACGAAGAGCGCCTGATCTACGCGATGATCACGATCCAGGAGATCGCCCGCGCCGACCTCAGCATGAGCACCCCGGTGTACACGCTCCTCACCATCGGCTGGTCGTACATCATCGACAGGTACGGCACGGACGAACTCAAGCAGGAGGTGCTCCCTGCCGCGGCCGCCGGCAAGGCGTTCGCCGGCATCAACACCACCGAGCCCGGCGGCGGCTCCGACCTCGGCGCCATCAAGACCATCGCGCCGTGGAACGAGGAGAAGCAGGCCTTCGTCATGAACGGCGAGAAGGCCTACGTGAGCGGCCCCAAGGAATGCGCCAAGTGGGGTCCGCCCAGCGGTCACTGCACCCTGGTCAAGACCGACCCCGCCCAGGGCCACAAGGGCATGACCCTCATCTGGGTCCCCGCCCACCTACCCGGCATCACCTACACGACCTACAAGGACATGGGCCGCATGGGCCTCAGTACCGGCGGCTGGATCTACAAGGACGTCGAGCTGCCGCGCAAGTACATCCTCGGCGAAGAGGGCAAGGGCTTCTACGTCAACATGGACGGCTTCAACGTCGCCCGCGTGCTCGTGGTCGCGGCCTGCCTGGGCGGCGCCGAGAAGGGCCTCGAGATCAGCGGCGAGTACACGGCGCAGCGCACCACCTTCGGCAAGCCCCTGGGCAAGTGGGAAGGCATCAGCTTCGAGATGGCCGACGACTGGATGCAGCTCGACATGCTCAAGCTCAACCTGCTGCGCGGCGCCTGGATGATCGGCCAGGAGCACACCAACCCCGGCCAGTTCGGCCGCAAGCAGATCAACAAGATCATCAGCACCTGCAAGTGCCTGGCCCCGACCCTGTGCCACGAAATCGCCCGCCACGGGATGATGTACCACGGCGCCTTCGGCTACACCAAGGAGACGCCACTCGAGATGCTGCTGCGCGGCGTCATGAGCTACGAGGTCGGCGCCGAGGGCGGCCTGATGATCATGCGCGGCATCATCGCCCGCGACGAGTGGGGCGAGACCCACAACCCGTTCAAGGATTGAGACAGAGCGCCAAGGCCGGAGGGAGGCCGCCATGGAAACAGTCGAATGCATCGTCGTCGGTGGCGGCCTCGCCGGCCTGTCGGCCGCGTATGGGCTGGCGTCGGCCGGCGTCGAGGTCATGGTCCTCGAGCGCGGCGACTACTCGGGCGCCAAGAACGTCACCGGCGGGCGCCTCTACGTGAAGCCCATCCGCGGCTTTTACCCCGAGCTATGGGACGAGGCTCCGTTCGAGCGCCCCGTGGCGCGCGAGCTGGTCACCATGATGGGGGACGGCGCCCACACGACCATCGAGATCGCAGCGGACCGCTTCACCGGCGAGCGGCCGCAGAGCTACACCGTGCTGCGCGCCAAGCTCGACCAGTGGCTCGCCGAGAAGGTCGCCGAGAAGGGCGCCATGGTCGTGCCCAACATGAAGGTCGACGAGCTGCTGCGCAAGGACGGCCGCATCATCGGCATCCGCGCCGGCGGCGACGAGATCGGCGCCCAGGTCGTGATCGTCGCCGAGGGCGTGCTGCGGCTGCTCAGCAGCGAGGCAGGACTCACGGCCGAGCCGCGGGCGAAGCACTACGCGCTCGGCTACAAAGAGGTCATCGAGCTGCCCGCCGGCGTCATCGAGGACCGCTGGCATCTGAACCCCGGCGAGGGCGCCGCCCAGCTCTTCATGGGCGAGTGCACCAAAGGCATGCTGGGCGGCGCCTTCCTGTACACCAACAAGGAGAGCATCTCGCTGGGCTTGGTCGTCGGCATGGAGGCGCTGCGCATGCGCCGAGACGGCACCGAGAGCTGGCAGCTCCTCGACGCGTTCAAGGAGCTGCCCCAGATCAAGCCGCTGGTCGCCGGCGGTACCGTGGCCGAGTACTCGGCCCACAGCATCCCCGAGGGCGGCATCAGCCAGGTGCCGAAGCTCGCCGGCGACGGCTATCTCGTCGCCGGCGACACCGCCGGCCTGAGCCTGAACGCCCTCGTGACCGTGCGCGGCATGGACTTCGCTATCGCCAGCGGCTACTACGCCGCCGAGGCGGTCAAGAAGGCGAAGGCGGCCGGTGACTTCTCGGCCGCCGGCCTCGCCTCCTACGAGGCGTCCCTGCGCGACAGCTTCGTGCTCAAGGACCTCGAGACGGCGCGGGCGATCCCGGGCTTCATGGAGAACCCGCGTCTGTTCACGCACTACCCGAAGGCCGTGTCGCGGCTGCTCGAGAACGTCTATACCGTGAACGACCAGCCGCAGGCGGGTCTGTTCAAGAAGGCCTGGAAGGGCGCGAAGCGCGACTTCATGAACGTGGCGACCTTCAAGGACGCCTGGTCGATGCGCAAGATCTGAGGGGAGGAGCCATGCCGATGAAGATCGACGCCAAGCTCGGCCTCGACGTCTTCAAGCTCGACAAGGAGCCGCACATCGTCATCGACACCGAGGTCTGTAAGACAGTGTGCAAGGACGAGGCCTGCCTGTATGTGTGCCCGGCCGACCTCTTCGAGCGCGACGACCAGGGCCGCATGACCGTCAACTGGGAGGGCTGCCTCGAGTGCGGCGCCTGCCTGATCTGCTGCGACCATCGCGCTCTCACGTGGACGTACCCGAGCGGCCCGTTCGGCGTGCAGTACCGGATGAGTTGAAGGAGGTGACGGCGTGGAGATCTTCGTCTGTGTGAAGACCAACCCGGACCTGCAGATGGTCCGCATCAAGAACCGCGAGGCGGTCACCGAGGCCGTGCCGTACAAGCTCGGCGACCTCGAGAAGAACGCCCTCGAGGCGGCGGTGACGATGCGCGACGCCGCCGGCGGCAAGGTCACAGCGCTGTGTCTGGCGGAGGGCAACCGCAAGGCGGCCGAGGGCATCAAGGAGGCTTTGGCGATGGGCGCCGACGAGGCCGTCGTGATCGACGACCCGGCGCTCGCCGAGCCGGACCAGGCGGCCGTGGCCGCGGTCCTTGCGGCCGCCGTCAAGAAGATCGGCGCCTGCGACCTCCTGCTCTTCGGCGAGGGCTCCACCGACAACTACACCGGCCAGGTCGGCGCCCGCGTCGCAGAACTGCTCGGCCTGCCGCAGATCGGCTACGCGCGCAAGATCGAGGCGGCGGGTGGCGCGATCCGCTGTGAGCGCAGCATGGACGACATGATCGAGACTCTCGAAGCGCCGTTGCCGGTGGCCGTCACCGTGGTCAGCGAGATCAACGAGCCGCGCATCCCGGGCCTGATGCAGATCATGAAGGCCAAGAGCAAGCCCCTGCAGGTGTGGGCGCTGGCCGACCTGGGCCTCGACGCCGCCGCGGTGGCGCCGACGCGGACGGTCGTCAGCAACCTGGCGGAGGAACAGGACCGCAAGCACATCCTCTTCGAGGGCACCGCGGCCGAGCAGGCCGACGCCTTCGTCAATGCCCTCATCAAAGAAGGCGTCCTGGGGAGGTAACGATGGCCGCACTGCTTGTCTACAGCGAGAGAGTCGATACCGCCCGGGAGCTGGTCGCCGGTGGGAAGGAACTGGCCGCGGCCCTCGGCCTCGGCGTGAGCGCCGTCGCTTTGGGGCCGGGCGCCGGAGCCGCGGCGAGTGAGCTCGCCGCCGCCGGCGCCGACACGGTGTACGTGAGCGAAGACGCCGTCTTCGAGGGCTGGCCGGCCGACGCAGTCGCCGCCGGCCTGGCGCAGGTCGCCGAGCAGGCCGGCGCCGGCGTCGTGCTGCTCGGCTCCACGCGCCGCGGCAAGGAGACGGCGCCGCGTCTGGCGCAGAAGCTCGGCGCCGGCTGCGTCAGTGACGTCAACAGGCTGGTGGTCGAGGACGGCGAACTGCTCGCCGGCCGCTACGCCTTCGGCGGGGCCACGGTGGCGCGTGA
>Ga0207931_1000622_pt1 | contig 12920 bp, 10 predicted proteins | sample NGESurdeep092012_2_FD_184478 | JGI IMG/M metagenome (GOLD analysis project Ga0207931, IMG submission 184478) | Arctic peat soil microbial communities from Barrow, Alaska - NGEE Surface sample 415-1 deep-092012 (SPAdes) | ecosystem: Environmental > Terrestrial > Soil > Wetlands > Peat ...
ATCATCGTAGATGATCTTATTATTGTAGCACGAATGATCAACGACATCTTCGATCATCGTAGATGATCTTATTATTGTAGCACGAATGATCAACGACATTTTCGATCATCGTAGATGATCTTATTATTGTAGCACGAATGATCAACGACATCTTCGATCATCGTAGATGATCAAATTATTGTAGCACGAATGACCAACGACATTTTCGATCATCGTAGATGATCTTATTATTGTAGGAAAATGACATGTGAAAAGATCGGATCTTCGTAGATGATCAAATATGGGAAAATTGATCATCAAATAATAACCTTTACATTTGCTGAAACAATGTTCCGCAGTATGAAAAAGCTTTTATTATTCCTGGCTGTTCTATTTATTGCCACGGTTCTCTATCCGCAGGATTTTTTCAGATCCGATTTTGACAAAGAGAAAAATTATGTAATCCTTGTCAATCCTACCGTCGGGAATATTGATGTTGTGAATTTTCTTGTCAGCAAGAAGCTGCTTGATATTGATTTTAATGATGTCAGTTTCGTAGGCGTTTACCACAGCAGTCAGGAATATGATTTTTCAAAAAGTGTTGACTACATAGCAAAAAACAACCTGACCGGATATTTTCTTTATGAAGTCAGAGGAGCCCTTCCCGAAGAAGCTCTCTTCCGTGAAAATGAATGTACTGCCGATTTCCGTAAAATATTTGAAAATTCAATCGGGATAATCTTTTTCGGAGGACAGGATATTCCACCGTCGGTTTACGGAGAAGAAAACTTGTATTCTGAGACTACGGATCCCGGAAGGCATTATTTCGAGATCAGCTTTTTGTTTCATCTGCTTGGCGGCAGCCGCAACGAATCTTATACGCCACTGCTGGATGAGAATCCAGACTACATGGTGACAGGCTTCTGTCTGGGTATGCAGTCAATGAACGTGGCTACCGGCGGGTCACTGTACCAGGACATACCTGCGCAGATCTATGGAAGCCATACTCCGGCTGATAATTTAAAAATAGACCGGAAGAATTTACACCGCAATTACTGGCAGGAAATTAATGAAGATCCCAAGCTTATGGGAATAAACCTGCATCCGATTCACTTTACTGAGAATCCTTTCTTCGGGAGTACGGTGAAGCTTTGCAAAAACCTCCGGCCATTGGTCTACAGCAGCCATCACCAGGCTGTCAAGGAACCTGGCAGGGATTTGGAGGTCACGGCCCTGTCAGATGACGGCAGGGTAGTTGAAGGTCTCAGACATAAGAAATACCCGAACGTCTTTGCTGTTCAGTTCCATCCTGAAGTATCAGCGCTGTATGAAGACCGGGCAGAGGTACGATTCAGTCCTGCAGACAAGCCTGAGACACTGCACCGGATGTTAAACTGCAAAAGCCTGAGGTTTCACAAAAAGTATTGGGGGCACATTTCCGAGGTCATTGACCGGAATGCGGAGTAGGCTTGCTACAGAGCTTTGACCTCATTCACCAGGTTCTGCAGCGTTGTCTTGGCGTCACCAAACAGCATGCGGGTCTTGTCATTGAAAAAGAGCATGTTCTCAATTGCCGCATAACCTTTGCCCATACCTCGTTTCATGACAATTATGTTCTTTGCATCACGCGCCTTAACAATAGGCATGCCATAGATAGGACTTGACGGGTCATCCTCGGCGGCCGGATTTACAACATCATTGGCACCGATAACTACAACAACATCGGTGTTTGGCAGGTCCGGATTGATCTCATCGCTCTCAATGAGCTGTTCATAAGGAACATCAGCTTCCGCAAGCAGCACGTTCATGTGACCAGGCATACGACCGGCGACAGGATGAATGGCGTACCGCACCTCCACCCCTTTCGCCTCAAGAAGCTTGTCCAACTCGTGGCAGATATGCTGTGCCTGGGCAACTGCCAGTCCGTAACCCGGAACTATAACTACCTTTTTTGAATAACTCAACAGGACCGCAGCATCAGAAACTGATATTTCTTTAACAGTCCCGGCTGCGCCTGTTTGCGCCTGCCCTCCTCCCCCGAACACTCCGACAATGACATTCAGGAGCGACCTATTCATTGCCTTGCACATAAGAATTGTAAGTATCGTTCCAGCAGACCCTACGAGGATACCTCCGGTGAGCATAGCCTGGTTGTTGTAGAGGAACCCGCCCATAGCCGCTGCCACACCGGTAAACGAGTTCAGCAGTGAGATCACAACCGGCATATCAGCACCGCCGATAGGCATGACGAACAGTACACCATACACCACGGCAATCACAAACAGTATGATTATAAGAGGCGTTAGTTCAGCAGAAGCCTGTACGTGGCGTGTCATTATAAAGACAACGAAGCCTATGATCATAGCCAGGATGGTAAGATTGACATATCTCATTGCCTTGATGCGCATGTCGCCAATACGGCCGTCAAGCTTCCCAAAGGCAATCATACTTCCTGCCCATGAGATAGTTCCAATGACAAGCCCCAGCAATATTGCCAGCACATGCCCGTTGGCCATCCCGCTTTTTGCAATCAGTTCAGGACTGACATGCGGGAACTCCATCATGGAAATAAGCGCTGCAGCCGCTCCGCCCATCCCGTTGAAGAATGATACCAGCTGCGGCATTGCCGTCATCTTAACACGTTTGGCAATAACCCAGCCAATGATTGTCCCTATTACTATTGCGGCAATTATCAATCCGATGTTGCCAATAGGCTCTCCCTCCTTCCGGTGAAACAGGATCGTGGCAAGTATTGCCATTATCATGCCGATTGCAGCAAGCCTGTTGCCCCGCCGTGCCGTAAGAGGATGGCTTAACATCTTCAATCCCAGTATGAAAAGCACTGAGGCTAATATATATGTAATCTCCAGGACAGAGATACCAACGGAAAACTGAGAGATATCATTCATTGTTCTGAAATATGCAACTGTCAACCAATATGACTATTATTTTTTCTTCTTGAACATTTCAAGCATCCTGTCTGTGACAACAAATCCTCCTACAACATTGAGGGTCCCCAGTACGACCGCAAGGAATCCAAGTATCATTGCCCCTGTCGTCTCGGCGTGACCCATGACTATTATTGCACCTATAATAACAACACCGTGGATTGCATTTGCTCCTGACATCAACGGGGTATGCAGGATTGCCGGCACATGGCTGATCACCTCGATGCCCAGGAAAACTGACAGGATCACCATGTAAATGATTCCCCTGTTTGCCATAAAAAACTCTAGAAATCCTTCCATTACGCAGTCTGTTTTATATCAAGCATTTGTTTGATTCTCTGACTTATATATTCTTTGCCGTGAACAGCTGTGGTTCCGTTTACTATCTCATCAGCCATATCAGGGACAATATTGCCATTCTTATCAACCATGATCTTCAGGAGGTTGATAATATTGTTGCCGAACATTTTGCTGGCATCAGCCGGCATCTCTGACGGGTAGTCAGACCTGCCTATTATTCTGACCCCATTCACTACTACGGTTTTACCGTCCTGGGTCAGTTCACAGTTACCTCCTGTTGCAGCAGCGAGATCAACAATCACTGAACCGGGTTTCATGAGGCCTACTGTCTCTTTCATGATAAGTACCGGGGCCTTTTTACCTGGTATCATGGCAGTAGCGATGACAACGTCAGCTGCAATTGCCCTTTGCTGAATCAGCTCCTGCTGCTTCTTTTTAAACTCTGCAGTCTGCTCCACGGCATAACCGCCTGCGGCGGCATCCTCCCTTGCACCCTCAACTTCAATGAATTTACCGCCAAGGCTTTTCACCTCCTCCCTGACAGCGCTTCTCACATCGAATACTTCAACCACTGCTCCAAGCTTTCTCGCAATGGCTATGGATTGCAGTCCGGCCACTCCTGCTCCGAGTATAAGTACCTTTGCCGGTTTGATGGTACCGGCTGCTGACATGAACATCGGGAAAAACCGGGGCAGAAGGGATGCAGCTTCCAGTACTGCCTTATATCCTGATACTGTGGCCATTGACGAAAGAATATCCATAGACTGCGCCCGTGTAATCCTTGGAACAAGGTCAAGCGCCAGGATAGTCAGACCCTGCATTCGTGCTTTCTCAAGCCATACTTTATTTTCCACAGGATTAAGAACTGTGCATAATATCTGTCCTTCCCTGAAAGATTTGATGTCATCATCAACCGGCGGATTGACCGTCAGCAGCAGGGTAGCTCTTGAAATGACATCTTTTCTTTCGGCCATGGCGGCTCCGGCAGCCTCGTAATCTTTATCATAAGCGAAAGACTTTTCTCCGGCATGGTATTCGACCAGTACCTCAATACCAATCTTCTTCAACGCGGCAGCCTCGCCGGGAAGTATAGCGACCCTGTTTTCATTTCCAGTCTCCTTGAGGATTCCTGTGATCATTTTGGTGGAATTTGGATTTTTTACCTTAATATCAGTCACTTCAGAAGGGCAGCGGCATGGGTATCAACCATCCATACAATGTGCCCGGACCTGGGATTTACCATTGAAGCAGGATAGCGCTCTGATCCGCTTTTTTTCTGAATGATCTCTGACACAATCTCAGCCTTTTCTTTTCCTGTGACAATAAAATAAATTTTTGAGGCATTGTTGATCAGCTTACCCGTGGCAGTGATCCTTTTCTCCCTTGTTTCAGGTTTAACAACTACTTCAAAAAGATGAGCAGAGTTAAACAGTTCCATCTTATCCGGGAATATTGATGCTATATGTCCGTCAGCGCCAATACCCAGCAACATAAGGTCAAATTGCGGAGTCTCTTCAAACTCGGGCACGTAATCCGTCACCAAATCTGCATATTGATGTGCCTCTTTCTGCGGATCATCCTCACCTTTTATCCTGAAGACATTGGCATCAGGGATCGGTACATTCTGCAGGAGGTTCTCATAAGCCATACGGTAATTACTCTCCTTGTTCTCCGGTGGTACGCATCTTTCATCGCCCCAGAAGACAAGCAGTTTTTCCCAGTCGATCCGGTCAGCGTAATTCTCTGAAAGATATCTGAAGAGAAACTCTGGTGTGGCGCCACCTGACAGCGCGATGGTATAGAAATGATCTGGTTCGATCCTGTCAAGATCTTTGATCAAAATAGCAGCGAAGTTTTGAGCTATGGCCTCAAGTGTGGGAAACACTCTGACTGAATGTGACATAATCTGGATTAATCAGATTATAAAACTAATTATAATTCGCAATATACACCATCATCAGCAAGATTTTTACATGGGAATCTCCATGTCAGTTCCGGTTCTTCAATGAGTTCATCAGCTTTTTCAGGTCCCCAGGTACCTGCGGGATAACCGTAAACAGGAATATCATGATTTTTATCCCATGTTTTAATTACAGGATCAAGAAAACGCCAGGCAGCCAGCACTTCGTCGGACCGTGTGTAAAGGGTATTGTCACCGTTCATGCAGTCATACAGAAGCCTTTCGTAAGCCATAGGAATTCTTTCTGAGGCAAAATCGGAATAGTGAAAATCCATGTTGACATTCCTTATGTTAAATCCGGCACCGGGTACCTTCATTCCGAATTTAAGAAGTATGCCCTCATCAGGCTGTATCCTTATGATAAGCTGGTTACATCCCTCACTTTCACTGTTCTGAGAGAAGATAGTATGGGGTGTCTGCTTAAAGTGTACCACAGCCTCCGTGACACGGGTAGGCAGTCTTTTTCCTGTCCGTATATAAAAGGGTACTCCTCCCCATCTCCAGTTGTCAATATAGAATTTCAGGGCAGCAAAGGTTTCAGTAATCGAAGACGGGTCCACATGCTCTTCTTCCCGGTATCCCCTGATCCATTCTCCCCTGACGTGGGCACCAGTATACTGGCCGCGTATGGCTACCCGCTGAACGTCTTCAGTCTGAATGGGTCTCAGCGACTGAAAGACTTTTAGTATTTCGTTCCTGATGGAAGTGGAATCTAATGAGGAGGGAGGCTCCATCGCAACAAAACCGGTCAGAGAAAGAAGGTGATTTTGAACCATGTCACGAAGTGCACCCGCTCCTTCATAATAGGCACCCCGTCTCTCAACTCCCAGGCTCTCTGCGGACGTGATCTCCACATGGTGTACATAATTGCGGTTCCATAACGGTTCGAAAATACCGTTGGAGAACCGCGTCACAAGAATATTCTGAACTGTTTCCTTACCCAGATAGTGATCTATCCTGTATATCTGGTTCTCACCCCACTTTTCAAGCAGTTTACTGTTCAGCGCAGTAGCGCTCTCAAAATCATGCCCATACGGTTTTTCAATAATCATTCTCTTCCACCCATCGCTTTCATTGTTTAATCCATTCAAGGCAAGATGATCAGATATCTCTGTATACAGATCCGGCGGCACAGAAAAATAAAAGAGGATGTTACCCGATATGCCCAGAAGTGACCTGATAGATGCAAGAGCTGTAGAAAGCCGTGTAAAAGCTTCGTTTATTGACGGGTCGAGGTCAATATACCTGAATGCTTCTGCGAATTCTTTTATCCTGCTTTTATCCTTTTCTTCCGAAAAAGAATCAACTGCAGCTTTTACCTCGTCCTGATAAGCAACGTCTGTGACTTTGCTCCTGCCCGTTGCCAGCACTGCGTACCTTTCAGGAAGCAGATCCTGAACGAACAGGGAATATAGTGCCGGAACGATCTTCCTCTTGGCCAGATCGCCCCTGCCCCCGAAAATAACAAAAATATGGTTTTCAGGCTTTTTCATCAGTTATTCACCTCATATTTGCAGCCCGAAAATATATCCGGTTTACTTACAAACGGTCCTTTACAGGTAAACATAGGGCTTGGGTTATGAAAACTTGTAGGTAAGACAAATATAAGAAAAGAGATAATTGAGACTTGCTGCAAAATTAAAGTAATCGGATAAACATTTATCATATCGGACTTATTCTTCTATATTTCTGATACTTACAAATCATCACAAAATATAGTGTTGATTTATTATACATGTGTATATTATTTAAACATAGAGCTTAGAATATTGATTTTGTTGTGTTTGTGATTTTGAGAACTACTAAGTGTATATATTTTCAACACAGTGTTTTATTTAAAATATCTAATTTTTATTCTAATATATTGATTTTCAACTGATTATATTCATTGGCATATTAATTGTAAATCGCAAACCGAATGAGCCGCCAAACATGGTTAAAAACAATAATATGAAAAAAGCGTATTTCCTTACAGCATGCATGATGTTTCTCTCCTTTGGCCTTATAACAGGTCAGAAAACCGGAAATGAAACGCTTCAGAATGTTAAAAAAAGTGTAAGCATAAGTACAGCTCCCGAAATTGAAACACTGACAATTTCGTGGATTAAGGGATTTGAGAGTGCCAATCCCGGAATGAAAGCCGAAGTCCTCTCTCCTGCCGGTTCTCCGGTTGCTGACATACAATTTGTCACAGGCAATACTTTAATACCGGATGAAACAAACTCTTCATGGAGAATGATTGTCGGGAGAGACGTGATTGTCCCTGTAACAAGCACTGACAACCCATACTTTAATGATTTATATAATTCGGGGGTCTCGCCTGAGAAGTTTGCATTTCTTTTGTCGACAAAAAACCTGACCTGGAACAAACTTTTAGTAAATGCAGGTGCCTCTGCGTTAACTGTATGGCTACCTGAAGACAGGACAGTCAGTTCGTCGGTTGCACGGTTTGTCAACATCGAACCGGATAAGATGACTGCATCAACAACTCCTTCACCTGCTGACATGCTGGATATGCTTCGTAAAGATCCCTCCGCCATAGGTTTCTGCAGGCTTGCCGACATTTCTGACAACACCGGTACAGGATTTCTTGAAGGATTCAGAGTTATTCCCATCGATATTAATAATAATGGCCAATCAGATTACTTTGAACAGTTTTATAACGACTACAGCAGTTTCAACAGAGCCGTATATATCGGCAAATATCCAAAAACCCTGTACAACAGCATTTTTGCTGTATCTCCGTCTCAACCGGTCAGCGAGGCGGGAACTGCTCTTCTGAGGTATATTCTGACTGACGGGCAGCAATTTCTTGCCGGCGGCGGTTATACAGCCCTGGCTGAAGGTGAAGGACTGATCAAGAGAGAAACTCTGTCTGAGGATCAGGGTGTAGTTACTTCAGGAAATGCGTGGTTACCATTTCTTAAATCTGCATTGTGGGTTATGGCAATTATTACAGTCGTGTCTCTTACAGCATATGCCGTTTACCGATACACGAGATCAGTAAATGTAATCCACAATATTAATGAGAGTGTACATTCTGCCGGTTTCAGCGAAAAGTCTCTCCTCGTACCAGGAGGCATCTTTTTTGACAAGAGCCATACCTGGGCTTTCATGGAAAAAGACGGTGAAGTGCGTGTCGGAATTGATGACTTTCTTCAACATATTACAGGCTCCATTACACGTGTCAGGATGAAACCGGCAGGCGAAAGAATACGTAAAGGCGATCATATTATTTCGCTGGTACAGAAAGGTAAACAGCTTGATATACAGTCACCTGTCAGCGGAACTATTACTGCGAGGAATGAAAAACTGAACATCGGCACTGATATAATCAATAACTCACCATATAATGAAGGCTGGATATATGCCGTTAAGCCCGACAACTGGATCACAGAATCGAGGATGATGATAATGGCCGGCAAATATGCAGAGTGGATACGGGATGAGTTCACCCGGATCAAAGATTTTCTTGCAGGACTGCCAGGTAACAACGATGTCAGGTATGCTGCCGTGGTCCTTCAGGACGGAGGTGAATTAAAAGACGGCCTTCTCGAGGAGTTTGGTCCCGAGGTCTGGGAAGAGTTTCAGATTAAATTTATTGATTCCCTCCACTGATTTTTATCAGATACGTTGAGATAATTAGTCCTTAAAAGTCCCAAATAAAACTTTATTATGAGTATTGACAGAAGAGGCTTCTTCAAAGTACTGGGGGTCACCGGAGTTACTCTTGCTACTGGCAGGCGTCTCAGTGCGGAACCAGCTGTGAAGAGCAAAAAAGAGTTCTACGGTATGCTGTACGACTCTACCCGCTGTGCCGGATGCCAGGGTTGTGAGTTTGCCTGTGCTGAAGCTCATGGCCTACCCGCCCCGAGTTTCGAAGATGTACCGGTGGCCGGTACAGAACGCAAAACCAGCGAGACCCGGCGCACGGTCATTAACGCTTATACAACCAGTAAGGGTGATTTTTTTGTAAAGAGACAGTGTATGCATTGCAATGACCCTGCCTGTACTGCAGCATGCCTTACCAAAGCAATGTATAAGACCGAGGAAGGACCAGTAATCTGGCGCGGAAGGAAATGTATGGGCTGTCGCTATTGCATGGTGTCATGTCCGTTTGATGTACCGAAATTTGAATATTTAAGCCCTAATCCTAAAATAGAGAAATGCGACATGTGCTTTGACAGACTGCAGGAAGGCAAAACTCCAGCCTGTGCCGAACAGTGTCCGACTGAATCCATCGTTTTCGGCACCCGCCGTGAACTTATCGCTGAAGCAAGACACAGAATAAATGAGAATCCGGAACAGTATTACGATTATATATACGGAGAGCATGAAGCAGGCGGAACAGGTTATCTGTACCTCTCAGCCGTTCCTTTTGAGGAGCTTGGTTTTAACACAAGTCTCCAAAAGTCGTCCTATCCTGCCCTGACAAAGGGATTCCTCTATGCCGTTCCTTCAATTTTCGTCCTGTGGCCAGCAATGCTTCTGGGACTGCACCAGGCAACCAAAAACAACAACCCTAAAGAAGAAGATGATGAGGAATAATCATTACCCTGCCTCAGGAGAAGCCATCAGACAGGGTACATGGAAATTCTTTCTGAGTGAGCTTAAACCAAAAGGCAAGCTGTTGACTCCTTTCAATATCATCTCTATACCGGTAATACTTGCCGGCATTGTGCTAATCGTGATACGTTTCTGGAAAGGCATAGGTTCGATAACCAACCTTACGCAGGAAGTACCATGGGGGCTATGGATTGGTTTTGATGTGGTAACTGGTGTGGCCTTCGCAGGAGGCGCTTATGTTATCACCTTCATGGTTTATATCCTGAATATCAAGAAATACCATTCAATAGTCAGAGTAACGGTACTGAACGGCTTTCTTGCCTATGTCTTTTACGCCGGAGCCCTGTTGCTTGACCTGGGCAGACCGTGGAACGTAATTAACCCGGTCATAGGCAACAGTTTCGGCACCAGTTCGGTTCTCTTTCTTGTTGCCTGGCATTTCCTGCTTTATATGGTGGCTGAGCTGATAGAGTTTTCTCCAACTGTGGCTGAGTGGCTAGGCGCAAAGAGAGCGCAAAAGATCCTTTCAGGAATGACTCTGGGTGCTGTTATTTTTGGTATCACACTCTCTACCCTTCACCAATCAGGATTGGGAGCACTGTTCCTCATGGCCAAGGATAAGATACACCCGCTATGGTACTCTGAATTCATACCCATTATGTTTTTTGTTTCCAGCATATTTGCCGGACTGTCGATGGTGATTTTTGAAGGTTCAATAAATCAGAAAGTCTTTTTTGATCAGATAAGTGAAAAGAATCACAGGGAGCACAACAAAATAATACACAGTCTGTCAAAGATTTGTGCTGTGACAATGTTTGCCTACTTCACGCTGAATGTGCTCGTGTTTGTTCATGAAAAGCGGTGGCCCCTGCTTAACACACCCATGGGATACTGGTACCTTACTGAAATGCTTGGCTTCGTGCTGCTTCCGATGATACTCTTCTTTTTAAGCTACAGGAAACAGAACATCCTTTTGATAAAGATTGCCTCTGTTATTACAATGATTGGTGTTATTATCAACAGACTGAATATAAGCGTTATAGGCTTTAGGTGGGATGCTGTTCATCACTATTATCCATCATGGATGGAGATAACTGTGACCCTTGCGGTAATATTTACGGAGTTATGGATTTTCAGGTGGGTAATCAGACGGATGCCGGTATTGCGTGATTCTCCGGCTCTGAGTCATGAAAAATAACTTTTAATCGATATAAGTAATTTAAAGCAATAACATAAACTTCACAATCATGGACGGATTCACCTATTACAACTTGTTCCAGACAAAGGGTATAGAATATCTTATAATTATTGCCTTCCTGCTATTGATAATACCCTTCTGGAAGCTGCTGAACAAGCCTCTTGAAGTCCCGGTCAGGATCAGGAATGCCTTCAAAACCCTGTCTGCTTCCATCCTTCGCGTTCCACAGGGCATCTTCTTCAGCAACAACCACACCTGGGCACATATGCAGAGATCAGGTGATGCCAGGATAGGTCTTGACGATCTCCTTCTTCATCTGACAGGGGGAGTCAAGGTAGCAATGCTGAAAAACCAGGGCAATACCGTAATTAAGGGAGATGTGGTTTCAGAAATTGACCATGATGGCAAGAAGCTCACAATCGTCTCTCCTGTTTCCGGTAAGATTACTGCTGTGAATCATATCCTGGAAGACGACCCTTCCTTATTAAACAGCGATCCATACGGGAAAGGATGGCTTTACAGCATAAAACCAACTGAATGGGTTGCAGAGGCCGGTGGTTTTCATTTTGCTGCAGAAGCAAGCACCTGGCTTCGGACAGAGCTCGACAGGTTCAAGGATTTCATGGCTGCCTCAGTTAGCAGATATACCCCGGAAACACAAGCTGCATACATGCAGGATGGCGGTGAGTTGATTGATAATCCGCTCTCAACGATGCCAGATGAAGTATGGAAGGATTTCCAGGAGGAATTTCTGAAATAAAATCCTCACCTTACTTTGGTTTGCACTGTAAAGAGTTTTTTTTGTACTTTGTAGAAAATTTAAACAAACGGTGTATTTATCTTCGGAAAACATGAGTTTAATTACACCCGTTCCCCGTACAGCCGAAACCATAAATAATGGCACAGCCTGAAGAAAAGAGCAAACCCCGGAATCAATGGTACAAAAGGATCCGGCAATACTTTAAGCTGCGGTCAACCATATACGGAAGGGTGGTTTCAATAATCACCCTTGTTGCTGTCGTATTGTTCGTCCTGTTCAACGCTATCTTCAGAACCGTCTATGTTAATTATTTCAACACCGTTTTAAAACAGGAGGGTAATAATGTCGGAGCGATTGTAGAAGGGGCATTATACAATTCCATGCTGAAGAATGACAAGAGCACCCTTCACAGTACCCTTGATCTTATTAACACCATGCCCGGGATAGAAGATGTCAATTTATATGATGAAAATGATAACCTGGCGTATTCATCCTTTGCAACCGAATTGAAATATCACAGTAACCCTGACTGCATTTCATGCCATACAAATCTCAGCACAATGTTTTCCAGGAAAGAAAGAAGTTACAGGATCATTGATGCGAAAAGTGATTGCAGCATGAATCCTAACCGGCCGGGGCAGAGGCACATGCTGATAAGGAGGCCCATTCTCAATGAAATGTCGTGCTACACAGCGTCATGTCACGCTCACAGTGAAAACAATGAAGTACTTGGTTCGCTGATTATAAGAATGCCACTCATTGAACTTGATAAAGCATTGAAGAAGTCATCGACACAGTTCCTGCTGCTTGCACTTCTTACAACGATATTGATAGTGGCCACACTCATCTGGTTCACAAGAAAGAGGATTAAAGACCCTCTGAACAGCCTTATTAAGGCCAGTGAATCTGTATCGGCCGGAGAGCTGAAGACAAGGCTCGAGATTGGTCCAGGTCTCCTTGACGATATGAAGAAAGTCTCTCTGGCGTTCAATAATATGCTCGATAACATTGACAATGCCACTAATGAACTTGAAAACTGGTCAAAGCAGCTTGAATACAAGGTTCAGAAGAAGTCTGAAGAACTGTCCGAAGCACAGAATGAGCTGATAAATGTTGAGAGAATAGCATCATTGGGTAAACTCTCAGCCTCAGTGGCTCATGAGATCAATAACCCGCTTTCGGGCATATTAATATACACCAAGTTAATAT